>Ga0299914_10000552_pt1 | contig 22685 bp, 21 predicted proteins | sample RVTome_10_FD_201361 | JGI IMG/M metagenome (GOLD analysis project Ga0299914, IMG submission 201361) | Soil microbial communities from uranium-contaminated site in the Upper Colorado River Basin, Wyoming, United States - RVT153D57 (version 2) ...
GAGGCGTCCCGCGTGCCCGGCGTGGTTCGAACCGACGCTCCTGATGTGCCTGCCATCTGAGGCGATCGAACGCATGGCTGTTCCTTTCAGTTGCTGGTGCCGGTCCATTGGGACGCTCGGCCGAGGTCGACGGTCCGTGACGTCGACGAGCTGCCCTCGGTCAGCACGACCTTCTTCCCGTGCGCGGTGCCGACGCGGTGCGGGACGATCCACGTACGCTTCGTCGGGCACTTTCCGCGGGCCGTGTATCGCCGATCCATCGTCTTGCCTGGTGCGATGCGGTGGTTCTGAATCTTGAGCTGTACGACTTTGGCTCCGAAGACGTAGCGGACGACCGTGGCGTCGTAGAGGAGCACGTAGGCGTCCTTCGTGAGGTCGTTGGTGGCGCGGATCTCGGACTGGCAATCGGCGCGCGCGGTTGCGGGCCACGCGGCGACTGTCAGCACCGCCGCCACGGCCATCAGCTTCGTGCCCTGACGCTTGGATCTCATGCGCATCCTCCCTTGGTGTCGTTCGGCGGCCGGGCTACCGGCGCCGCTGGAGCACGTACGTTTCCCGGGGGTTTCGCTCGTTGCGCCACAGCATCACGTCCGGCGACCAGGCGAGCGCTGTGTAGCCGGGACCGGATCGCAGCACGAGGCGATCACCCTCGAAGCGCACGGGAGTGGCGTTCTCCCTCGGCCCGATCTTGACGGCGCCGGCCGTGACGGACTGGCAGTAGAGCAGTGCGTCGGCAGCAGGAAACACGAACCTGATGTCGGTCGTGTCCCTCAACGGTTCGTACTCGCCGGGCTCGGTCTTCGTGAACGTGTGCTGCCAGGCGCCGGGCAGCGCGTCGGCGAGCGGTCCGTCCTGCTCCCGTGGCAACTCGGGCAACGCCTCTGCCCGCAACCGGGGCTCGTCCCACTCGCAGCCGTCGGCTTTCAACGCTTCCTGGCCGGCGCCGCTCGCGCACGCATTGAGGAGCAGCGCCGACAGCATGAGCCCGGCCGTCGCGACCCGCCTCGCGCGCGTGCGGTGCATCCCGTTCGTGGCCAACCCTCGATGGCTTCGCATCGAGCTCACCCGAGCTTCACCAGCTCGACGCGCCGGTTCTGCTGACGCCCTTCCGCCGTCGCGTTGTCGCCGAGCGGCTTGCTCTCGCCATGCCCGGCGGTCTCGAGGCGGTTCGCGTCGATGCCGTAGGTCTGGACCAGGTACACCTTCACCGCGGCCGCGCGGCGCTCGGAGAGCTGCTGGTTGTAAACGTCTTCGCCGGCGGCGTCGGTGTGCCCCTCGATGGAAAGCCTCAGTCCCGGATGCGCCGTCAGCATGGCGCCGATCTCCTTGAGCGTCGGCGTGGACTCAGGGCGGATGCGGTCGCTGTTGGTGGCGAAGTAGATCCCCTGCGTCGAGACCCGCCCCTCGGACTCGAGCACGCTGTACAGATCCCGGCCGCCCGCCGCGATGCGGATCGGTCCGAACAGCATCGGGTGCTTCTCGTCCGCAAAATACGTGTTCTCGAGGTGGACGATCCCGCCGCGGTTGAAGCGGGCGTTGGGGACGTTCGCCACGCGCCGCTCGTTGACAAAGACCTTGGCGTATCCGGCGTCCACCATGATGCGAACGGGCGTGAGCGCCTCGTCGAACGTGTCGGGCAACTGCGTGAGCGATTCGACCTCGCTCTTTCGACCGGCTGTCACGCCGGTACCGTTTCGCCCTACCTGGAAGTGGTTGGTGTCGATCGGCTTCGTATGGTGCAGGGGCCGCTCCGGCTTTGCGGTGGCGATGCCGAGCTTCTGGTTGTGGTGCGGCAGATGCACCTCCATCTCGATCGTGAACCGCTCGGGCAGCGTCTCGGGAAGATCGATGGCGATCGCCGCTCCGCGCGGGCCGGTGTTGCGCAGCAGGCGCCGCCCTTGCCATTCCACGATCTCCCAGTTACCGCGGACGAGCGTCATCCGCCGGGGAAAGTCTCCCACCGTGTCGTTCGAGAAGTCCTCGGCGAAGAGAATCCGCTCGCCGGGGACGAAGTCGTAGTTCGCCCAGGCGCCGGTGCCCGGGCGCTCGGACGCGCCTGTCGTTTCCACCCGCTTCGCGGCGTCCGCCGGATCGCTGACGGGCTGCCCGGCGTCATCGACGATCACCTCGCCGCTCTCGTCGGTCAGCTCCACCTCCTGGCCGGCCTCTTTCGCACGCGTGATACAGGGGACGTCGTTGAAGACGCAGCGAACCGCCTGGGTGACCATCTCGTCGGCCTTGGCGAGCGTCTCCCGTTCCGCGGCGGATTTGGCGGTTTCCTTGAGCTTTTTCCAGATCTGCGCGTCGGCTGCAGGCGGAGCGGCCAGAGCGACGACCAGAAGCACGAAGGTAGACGGCAGGAATCGCGCGAGCATTCGACGCCTCCAGGAGCGATGCGTTCCGCCGCGCGCAGCTGGCGCCGGCGGTGGTTATGGGCCGCTACTGGGACGAGCGCAAACGGCTGCGGGGACCCGACAGCCGGCTATCGGCCGCGGCAGTCTCCGGGCGGCGACGAACCAGAGACGGGGATGACGGCTGGGGCGCGGAATGTTCGCTCGAACGGTTCAGGAGGTTTCGATGATCATCAGCACGCGCCGACTCTCTCCCCCGCTCGCATTGGTCGTACTCGCCCTCTGTGCGATCCCGCCGTCGGATGCTCAGGTGGCTGGCGCTCCGCGACTTGCCGTGGATCTGTCGGCGCAGGGGTGGAACGAGCTGCGCGACGCGCGCCCGGGTCTTCCCTTCATGAAGGTCGTCTGGCTGCTCGGGATCCGCGCGGAGAACGCGTGGCCATCGAAGATCGTGGTCCACAGCTCGTTGGTGCAGCGCGGACGGGTCGCGCGCACCGGCCAGCGTGCCATCGAGCTCAGGGAGGCCACCAGCTTCGTCAGCCTGGGGTCGCTGCCGCTTGCCGACCTGGTGCCCGACGACGCCAACATCGGCAAAGCGCAGGTGGTGCCCGCGGGCCGGTTCCTCGGATGTGCGACCGGCGAGCATCTTCGCCTGAACGCCGCGCTGTTTCCGAACGTCGATCTCCGGCGATTCGACGCGCTGTTCGTGACGGTGGATCCGAGCGATCCGAAACTGCGGGAAGGCGCGGCCGTGCGCCCGCTCCTGGTCTATTTCCCGGCGCTGGACGGCGCCAGCAAGTAGCGCGGGCGGCCGGAATTGACGGCTGCTCGCCCGCTTCTGCGCTCGATTGGCAGGAGGACACCACACATGATGTTCAGCGCCCGCAGCCTCGCCGGGGTGCTCGCCGCCGCGATTCTCGCCGTCTGGGCGAGCGCGTCCGCCTTCGGTGTCGCGGGCAGCGCCCTTCGCGGGGCACAGGCGCCGGCCGACGAGCCGCTGGCCGCGTACCGGGAGTTCGTCGCCGCTCTGGACAAGTCGCAGTCCCTCGCGGACCTCTCTCGATACCTGCCGGCGGACATGCGCGAAAGACTGGAGGAGATGCCGGACGACATGGCGCCGCAGGTGCTGGAGCGCATGCGGGACCAGGCGACGCCTCCCCCGGCAGGCTGGAAGACGCTCGGGAGCACCGTGACAGGCGACCGCGCGCGCCTGCGCCTTCAGGGTCATCGCATGGACGGGGACATCAGAGTGGTGCTGGTGACGACCGTCGAGCTCGTGCGGGAGGACGGCGCGTGGAGAGTGGAACGGCCCGAGCCATGGACGAGCGTCGAGGTCCTTCCCGCCTCTCTCGACGCCGGTGAGGCGGGGCCGCCCGGGCCTGGTGCTGTCGCCACCGGGAGCACGGCCTTCGATCCGGGCGCCTACCGTCCGGCCGCGAAGTCGCCCGGGGCCGGGAATACCTGGGATGGATCGATCGTGTTCGACCCGAACGGGCGGTACGTCGCGTTGGGGGACAGCCGCGGGGGCACGATCCGGCTCCTCGAGCTACCCGGCCTGCGCGAAGTCTGGTCGGCACAACTGCCTCATCTGCCCGGGACCCTGTCCTTCCGGTTCGACGGGCGGGCGATCGCGGTCGTGAGCGAGGCTGGATACGCTCCTGAAGTCCTGCCGCTGAAACCGAACGTCGAACGGACGCCACCCACCCACGGGTACTTCTTCAGCAGTCCCGTGCTGCCAGCGGTGCTTGCGGCGGTCGAGGAGCGCCCTCAGTGGACCGCAATGGCGTATCACCCCCGGAATCCGCTGCTGGCACTGGGCGTGGGCGACTTTGAGGACAACGCCCGCAGCGTCATCGCCCTGCAACCGACCGGTGAGGGGCTGTGGATTCCCGGCGGACGGGATGCAGCACCGACATGGCCGACGCGTGATTCGACGCAGTCGCTGGTGTGGGCGGCGGCAGGCACTCACCTCGCGTGGCTGTCGAATGCGGACACAGGGGCGACGATCCACGTCGCGAGCTATCCGTCGGGCGAGGCGCGCGAGATCTCCAGATCCGGCTTTGCTCCCGGGCGCATTGCCATTTCGGCCGACGGCCAGCGCGTCGCTGCTGCGGGGGCGATGGGTGACGACCCCGTCCAGACCGCCCTCGTCTGGGACGTGACCACCGGCGCGGAAGTCGCCTCGCTGCCGGGCGTCGCGCGGCTGGCGTTCGCCCCTGACGGACGACACGTGTTCGCCGTTCGCGACACCGGGACGATGGTCGAGTCAGGGGTTGGCGACGCCATTCACATCCGGGCGCCGGGCGCTCCCGCGGCTGTCGCGACCATCGTGGCCTTTCCGGCCGACGCCCGTGGCGCCCACTATGTGGCGGCGCTCGCGATCAGTCCGAACGGGCGCTTTCTGGCCGCGGTCAGCAATTCGGGAGAGATGCGGCTGTGGGACGCCGCCGCTCGGTGACGCCCGGCTCGTCCTCTCGCGAGGCGGGCTCTGCCTGATCGCCGCCGCCAGTTCACTCCGGCCGTTCGACGAGTGCCGTCCGCACGGCGGCGGAGTCTTCGGTCCGATTCCGGAGGTCGTAGAAGGCGGCTGCGGCCTCGAGGCACTCGCGCTTGTAGTCCTGCGAGAAGCCCGGAAGCGGGCCCGACTTCAGGAGCCTCGAAACGCTCCGATCGATCAGGGGCTCCGCCTCTCGCCGTCGGCGTTGGCCGATCAGCGCGCGTCCCACCCGGCATCGCGCGAGCGCGCGGGCGTAGTGCCCCTCCGGCAGCGTCGAGACGAGGATCTTCAGCGCCTCGCGCGCCGCGGCTTCCGCCTCGCGGAACCGGCCCTGCCTCAGACGGATGCTCGAGAGCGAGAGCGGCGGCAGAGCCTGGCGGAAGTTGTCCGGCGCCAGCTCCGCCCGGTACACCTGCGCGGCGCGGACGTGCATGTCGCCCGCTTCCGCGAGACGCCCCAGCTGTCCCAGCGTCGTCCCGAGGTTCTGGTACACGTCGCCGACGACCATGTGCCGCTCACCATGCAGGCGGACCCAGCGCGCCAGAAGCCGCCGCAGCAGCCCCTCGGCTTCCGGCAGGTTTCGGCGATTCATCTGCAGAACGGACAGGTTGTTCATCGCCGAGAGCGTCTGCGTGTGATCCGGACCGAGCCGGCGCTCGAAGACGTCGAGCGCCTGTTCGAGCTGTTCGCGCGTCTCGTCGAATCGTCCGAGGTCACCGACCACCTCTGCCAGGCGCATCCGGCCGAGCGCTGTCGCCACCGCATCGGGACCATGCGCCTCGAGCCGGAGCGCGAGCGCCGTCCGAGCGGCCGTTTCCGCCGGCTCGTACTCGCTGCGGCTGTAGTGCACGAGCGCGAGAGCGTCGTGTGCCCGAGCCAGCTCGGGGGGGGCGAGTCCGGCGGCGGCGTCGAGGGCGAGCGCCGTCCGGAGGTGGCCTTCCGCCGCCTCCGTCTCGCGAAGGTCTGCCAGGTGGACGCCGAGGTCGATCCGGGCGTGGACGATCTGCACGGGGTCCGGCGGCTCCAGTGCCACCGCCATCGTCAGGCGCTGCTCGAGCGTCCGGCGCGCGTCCTCGACGTCGCCTGACGCGGACTGCAGCTGTGCGAGTGCGCCCAGGCTGTTCGCCACCTCGGCGGATGCCGGCACACGGGCCTGCTGCAGGGCGAGCACCTCCGTTCGCAGGGGAAGCGCGCGGTCGATCGCCCCGAGGCTCCGGTAGACTTCCGAGATTGCCGCCAGCAGCGCCTCCCGCGCCAGCGGCCGATCCTGCAGCTCCGACTGCACCCGCGCCGTGCCCAGGTCGAGCGCCTCGACGACTGTGATCGTCCGCCCTCGATCTGCGTCCGCCGGGGCATAAGGGTCGGCGCTCCGGAAGAGCCCGACGAGGAAGTCGGTGACGCCCTGCGCCCGTTCGGCCTGCAGCTGCGCCGCGTTGCGCTCCTGCTCGAGCCGCAGGTTGTGCCGCACCAGCGTTGCCGCGAATGTCGCGGCGACGACCACGCTTCCGGCGACGGCGGGCGCGACCCAGGGATGCCGGGCGAGGAACTTGCGCGTTCGGTACGCGCGCGAATCCCGGCGCGCGGTGACCGGGCGCTGGTCGAGGAAGTGGCGGATGTCGTCGGCCAGCGCCTCGGCGGACGCGTACCGGCGATCCGGCTCCGGCTGCAGCGCCTTGAGCACAATCGTGTCCAGATCGCCGCGAAGCACTCCGCGCAGGCGGTCCGGGCTGGTCGACCGCACGTGTGCGGCGCCCGGGTTGCCGCCGGCGATGGAGCTGGGGCGAGGAGCGTGGTCCGGAATCACGGGCCGGGCAGCCGATCGTGCTGCGGCGCTCGTCGCCGGGTACGGACGCCGGCCGGTCAGCAGCTCGAAGAGCAGGACGCCCAGCTGATAGATGTCCGTCGCGGTCGTGATTGGCTCGCCGCGCAGCTGCTCGGGACTGGCGTGCTCGGGGGTCAGGACGTGCACGCCGGTCCGCGTGTGGGTCGCGACTTCGTCGGCGCCCAGCAGCTTGGCGATTCCGAAGTCGAGCAGCTTCACGCGGCCGTCCGTCGTCACCAGGATATTCGACGGCTTCAGGTCACGATGCACCACGAGCTGCGCATGCGCGGAACGCACGGCATCGACGACCTCCAGGAAGATCCGCAGACGCGCAGCCACGGCGAGCCGCGCGGCGTCGCAGTACGCCGTGACGGGAGCACCGTCGACGTGCTCCATGACGAGGTACGGGCGCCCGTCTTCGAGCGATCCGCCGTCGTACAAGCGCGCGATGTTGGGATGGGTCAGCGACGCGAGCACGCGGCGCTCGGTGAGGAACCGGCCGAGGATGTCGTCGGTGTCGAGGCCGCGCCGCAGCAGCTTGACGGCGACCGACTGGCGGAAGCCGCCGTCCTCCCGCTCGGCGAGGTAGACCGTGCCCATGCCGCCGCGGCCGATCTCGCGGACGATCCGGAATGGGCCGACGCGCTCCGGCGGCGGATCGAGGCGCTCGCCGAGCTCGGTGAGCGCCTCGCGCGCGACCGTCCGGGCCGGAACGTCGAACTCGTGCTCGGACGCCTGCGCCGCGGTAAGCAGCGCGCGCACGGCCCGCTCCAGCTCCGGATCGTCCGCGCACTCGGCGGCGAGCATCGCCGCCTGCTCCGCCTCGGGCAGGTCCAGTGCCCGGTCGAACAGCCGGTCGATTCGCTTCCAGCGATCGTCGCCGCGAGCGTCGCCCGCCGACATGTCAGGCTCCGTCAGGCGAAGGGAGCGCGGTCAGCATGGAATGGAGATACGCGCGCGCCCGCTTCCAGTCCCGTTCCACCGTACGCGCCGAGACGCCCAGCGCCTCGGCAATCTCCGCTTCCGCCATGCCGCCGAAGAAGCGGCATTCGACGACGTGTCCGAGCCGCTCGTCGCGGGCGGTGAGATGATCGAGCGCCTGGTCGAGCGCCAGGAGGTCGAAGGATCGTCCCTCCGTCGTAGCGGCGCCTTCCCGGAGCTCGACGTGCACGTCACCTCCCCCCCGCTTGCCAGCGTTGCGGCGCCGGGCGTAGTCCACGAGGACGTTCCGCATGACGCGCGAGACGAGCGCGAAGAACTGCGCGCGCCCCTGCCAGACGGGGCCCGTGCGCTCGGCGAGCTGCACATAGACGTCATGGACGAGCGCCGTCGTCGAGAGCGTATGCCCCGGCCGTTCGCGCTGCAGGTGCGAGTGCGCGATCTGACGGAGGTCGTCGTACAGAAGGCTGACGAGACGGTCGAAGGCGGTGGTATCCCCGCCGCTCCACCGCTGCACCAGACGGGGAAGCTCGTCGGCGTCAGCGCCCATGAGGCAGGCGGGTAGCCTAGCCCAGAGCCCTCCCATCGTCAAAGACGCCCGCGGCCCTCATCATCCCTGGGGGGGCTCCCCGAGGAGCGCCGCCATCGCAAGCAGTCCACCGATCAGCACGATGGCCGCCGCGATGAGCCGGACCGCCGTGCTCACCTGAGCGCGCCCCCCAGCACAGCGAGCGATTCCGGGCGTCCGCGGTTCACGACGACTTCCTGCACCTCGATCGCGATGGGCTCGCCGCCGGCCGTCGCGCGCGCCTGCTGCATCATCTGTTCGAGCTGCGGCACCTGCTGCGCGAGCGCTCGCTCGGCCATCGCCCGCTGTTCCGGCGGCATTTTCTGGAGCTGCTCCCGGACCTGCCGTATCCGCTCGTCGAGAGCGCCGGGCAGCTGCGCCATCTGCTCGCGCTCGTCCGCACTCAGCGTCTCGTCCACGCCGCGAACGAGGGTGACGCTGCGGAACGGATAGAGAAGCGAGCCGACCTCCCGGTAGTCCGCCAGCCGGGTCTCGACCGACACGGACACGACTTCACCGTTATCGACGATTTCGCCGCTGATGATCCATCCGCGCAGGAGATACGCCCGCTGATCGAGCTGAAGCGCCACGCGCTTCGGCGCGAACTCCTCGTCGCGCGGAAGCCGCAGGGTGGACGGGTCGATCACTTCCAACGTCCACGTGCTGTGCCCATCGACCGTCTCCGTGCCGGACACCTTCACGTCGGCGCCAATCAGCCGTATCACTTCGTACACGTCCGGACCGGAGACCGCGGCGAATGCGCGGTCCAGCTCACCGAGGTCCGGCGTCATCGCCTGCGCGACCATGGTGCGCGTGCCTCCGATGAGAGCCGCCATCCCTGCGTTCGCGAGCGTCGCCGCGGCCGATGGAGCGGCGGCCCCAGGCGGTCCCCCGGCGGCTGCCGCTCCGAACGTCCCGCGCATGTCGCCGCGGGCGAGACCGGCGACGATGGCCCCGACCGGACCGCCCAGCGCCGTCGCAAGACTTTCCACCGCGACATTCTTCGCCTGTCCAAGCGCGATTCGTCCCAGCTGACCGAGGATGCTCTCGTCCCCGAGCCCGGTCAGCCCGCCCGCCATCGCGGCGAGCTGCTCGTGGCCGGCCGCGCCCACGCCGTCGGCCACCGTCTGCAGTCCTGCCCGGGTGGCACCCCGCACCAACACGTCGCGCACCGATTGGAGCGGATTGGCCGGGTCTCCGCTGCCCAGCCGCTCGACGGCGGCCTCCTCGAGCGTCCCAAGGAATCGACCGAACCGGCCGTGCGTGGCGCGCGACAGCTCCGGCGCCAGCGCCTGCAGTCCCGCGCGCGCGGCGGCCTCGACGAACGACAGGCGCTGCGAGTCCAGCCATTCCTGCACGACCGTGAACGCCGACACGGGCACGAACACGCTCGCGCCGTCCACGGTCCTTTTCTCGTAATGGACGGTCGCCCGCGTGCCCTTGACCTCCTGCACGACGGTGTAGTTGTCGACGCCTGCGACGCGATCGGCGTGCCGCTGCCGGACGATCGAGAGGATTTCGGGGCCGCTCTGCGCCGAGGCAGTCGCCGGCAGGCCCGCGACGAGGGCGGAGGCACACGAGACAATCGCCGTCATCGACGAGGCGAGAGCGAGCCGCCGTCCGCAGCGGGAGAACACAGATCCTCCATCCGATCGAGCGCAATCGGCGCCCCGCGCCCGCCACCATTTGTCGCTGGGCTGGCAGCGCCCGCTGAGGCGTCACGCCTCAGGGTCCGAAGTGGAACCGGTACTCCACGTCGAATAAGGGCTTGCCGTCGTACGAGCAGTCAAACCTGACCGACACCACGGCGCTGGCGCCTCCCGGCGGCGTCGCGTAGTTCTGAAAGCCGGCCGAGACGAAGTGACCGCATACGCCGGGAAGCCGGAGCTCCGTCGTGCCCCTCGTCGCTTGTCTCTCTCGAATGCCTTCCCAGTTGCCCACATTGGCCGGCTTCGATCGCACCCAGGTGCATCGGATCGGAATGTTCGGGTCGAACCCCTCGTAGTCGAACTCGGATCCGAACCAGTTGCAGCGGACGCTCTTGCGGTTGAACCGGCACGTATCGCGGCCGTCGATCTTGATATCGAGGCCCTGCTCGCAAACCGTCTTCGTACCATCGGGACCGAAACAGACGCGGCCCGACCTGAAGTTCGACAACGAAGGGGAGGCAGTGATGCCGCGCGGCGTATGCGTCTCCGGATGGCACGTGCCGTCACGGGCGCAGTAGGTGCCGGGCTTGCAGTCGTGGTGAGCGGTACACGCTCCCGCTGGCACAGGGGCGGGCGTGGGCGTCGCGGCAGTGGACGTCGACGTCCGGCACACCGATCCGCCGCTGTCGAGCGCTTCACAGGTCTGGCCGGTGGGGCACGAAAAGGGTTGCGCCGGATCGCAGAAGCGCTGACAGGTGCCGTCGACGCAGCTCAGGCCGGCGACACAGTCGTCCAGATCGCCTTGCGAGGTGCAACGTCCGCCGAGGCTGACGGTGCCATCGGGGGCGCAGGCGGTGCCCTCACCACCCGCGCCGTCAGAGACGAGCGCGCACTTCTCGCCCGGGCGACAGCCGGTCTGCGCGACGATGTCGCACGTCGACACCGCAAGGTCCGGCGAGGGCGCCGTCGTGGTGGACGCCGAGGTCCGGCACACTGATCCGCCGCTGTCGAGCGCCTCACAGGTCTGGCCGGTGGGGCAGGAAAAGGGTTGCGCCGGATCGCAGAAGCGCTGACAGGTGCCGTCGACGCAGCTCAGGCCGGCGACACAGTCGTTCAGATCGCCTTGCGAGGTGCAACGTCCGCCGAGGCTGACCGTGCCATCGGGAGCGCAGGCGGTGCGCTCACCACCCGCGCCGTCAGAGACGAGCGCGCACTTCTCGCCCGGGCGACAGCCGGTCTGCGTGACGACGTCGCAGGCCGACGCCGCGAGGTCCGGCGAGGACGCGGTGGAGGTCAGAGTCGCGCAGGTGCCGATGCCGATCTCGCCAGCGGCCGTGCAGGTCTGGGGGGTGGGGCAGGAGCTGGGCGCTGCGCGGTCGCAGGCCTGCCGGCAGGTGCCGTCCACGCACGCCGTGCCGCCGACACAGTCGTCCACGCCGCCGAAGGAGCCGCAGCGTCCCCCCAGGGCCACCGTGCCGTCGGGCGCGCAGGCGAGGCGCTGGCCGCCGCTGTCGTCCAGGAGGACGGCGCACTTCTCGCCGGGACGGCAGCCGGTCTGGGAAACCACGTCGCACGTCGAAGCGGCGCTGTCGGGCGCGGGTGCGGTGGAGGTCAGCGTCGCGCAGGTGCCCGCGCCGGTGGCGCCAACCGCCGTGCAGGTCTGGGGGGTAGGGCACGCGCCGGGCTGTGCCGGGTCGCAGGCCTGCCGGCAGGTGCCGTCCACGCACGCCATGCCGCCGACGCAGTCGTCCACGCCGGCGAAGGAGCCGCAGCGGCCGGCGAGAGCGACAGTGCCGTCGGGCGCGCAGGCGATGCGCTGGGCGCCGCTGTCGTCGAGGACCACGGCGCACTTCTCGCCGGGGCCGCAGCCGGTCTGCGTGACCACATCGCACGTCGAAGCGGCGCTGTCGGGCGCGGGTGCGGTGGAGGTCAGCGTCGCGCAGGTGCCCACGCCGGTGGCGCCAACCGCCGTGCAGGTCTGGGGGGTAGGGCAGGTGCCGGGCTGCGCCGGGTCGCAGGCCTGCCGGCAGAGACCGCCGACACACGCCGTGCCGGCGACACAGTCGTCCACGCCCGCGAAGGAGCCGCAGCGGCCGCCGAGGGCCACGCTGCCGTCGGGCGCGCAGGCGATGCGCTGGCCGCCGCTGTCGTCCAGGACGACGGCGCACTTCTCGCCCGGGCCGCAGCCGGTCTGCGCGACCACGTCGCACTGCTCCGCCGCGGCACTCACGCCGCTGTAGCCGGAGGCCGCGACCGAGAGCAACAGGCCGGCGGCGGCGGAGACCGCGAGACGTGTCTTCATGGTGGGAAGGCGCCTCATGGGAGCCCTTCTACAGGGTCGAGCGTGGAAGAGGCGGCGCAGCCGACATGCGGCTGCGAAACGGGTAGGATCACCGCATGCAGCGGCTCCTCTTTCTCAAGTTCGCGGTGCTGGCGGCGGCAGCGCCGGCCACTGGACAGACGCTCGATCTGGCGCGGTACGCCCTGGTCGATCTGACGCACCCGTTCAACGACCAGACCGTGTACTGGCCGACGGCGCCCTCGACATTCGCCCTGGAGCGTCAGGCCTGGGGCAAGACGCCTGGCGGCTACTTCTACTCGTCGTTCTCGTTCTGCACGCCGGAGCACGGCGGCACGCACCTGGACGCGCCGCTGCACTTCGCCGAGGGAGCGGCCTCGACCTCGGACGTGCCGCTCGAGCGCCTGATCGCACCCGCCGTGGTCATCGATGTCGGGCGCGCCGCGGAAGCCGATCGCAATTACCGTGTGTCGCGCGCGGACGTGGAGTCGTTCGAGCGGGAGCACGGTTCGATCGCCGAGGGCACGATCGTGCTCGTCCGCACGGGCTGGAGCCGGTTCTGGCCGGATCGCGAGCGGTACCTCGGCGACGCGGCGCTCGGCGCGGGCGCTCGCCTCAGCTTCCCGGGAATCGGCGAGGAGGCGGCGCGGCTGCTGGTAGAGGAGCGTGGTGCGGCGGTGCTCGGGATCGACACGGCCTCGATCGACTACGGGCCCTCGACGGATTTCATCGCACACCGCATCGGCGCGGCCAGGGGCGTCCCGAACCTGGAGAACCTGACCAACCTCGATCGACTGCCGCCGAGAGGTGCGTTCGTCATCGCGCTGCCCGTGAAGATCGAGGGCGGCTCGGGCGGACCGGTCCGGGCCGTGGCTTTGGTCCCGAAGCGGTAACCCGTCCGGTTCCCTCGAACCGAGCGGCCCCCCCGTCCGCGGACGCTCCGACGCCGTTGAATCAGGGGGCGCTTCGAGTCAGAAGAGGTCCGGTCCCAGGATGTCGTCGAGCGTCAGGTCGAAGCCGGGGAGGACCCGCGATTCGATGCGCTGTGCCGCGTCGAACCTCACGCGGTCTGCAACGCCGCCGTGTTCGAATCGGACGATCTCCAGCACATCGTCGCACAGGTGCAGCAGCCAGCACTCGCGCACGCCGCCGCGCGCGAACCACTCGAGGCGGTCGTGTACGCGTCCCACGCGCGGATGCGGCGACAAGACCTCGATCATGAGGTCCGGCGCGCCGTAGATGCGGTCCTGGACGATGGCGCGGCGCTCGTGCAGCACGACCAGTAGGTCGGGCTGTACCACGAGTGCCCTGTCGGCATCCAGCACCACGTCGAGGGGCGAGAGCCAGACCTCACCGATTGGATGCGCCTCGAGGTGCCGGTGAAGGGCGAGGAACAGGCGCCCGACGGCCTTCTGATGCGGCACCAGCGGCGCGTCCGCCACGCGCAGCGTCCCGAACGCCAGCTCGCGTGGAAGGAGCGTCTCCGGCGTGGCGAGATATTCGTCGGTGGTCATAGCGCACGACCTCCTCTTCCGGCGGGGCGTGCGCGCGTAGCTGACGGGCATCGGCAGTCCTCCCGCGCCCCGACCCCGGTGACGACGACGATGCCATCGTCTGGAGCAGAACGCAACAGGCAGGAACTGCGTGCGTGCGGCGATGGACGGGGAGAGGGAAGCGACGCCGCCGCCCGCGGCGGACCTACCACATGCCGAGTTGCAGCTTCGCGGCGTCGCTCATCCGGTCGCGATCCCAGGGCGGGTCGAAGACGACCTCCACGTGCACGTCGCCGACGCCGTCGACGCTGCGCGCCGCCTGCTCGACCTGTCCCGGCAGGATCTGCGCGGCCGGGCAGTTCGGCGCCGTCAGCGTCATGCGGATCCCGACGGCCGACGAGGCATCGACGATGACGTCGTAGATCAGGCCCAGGTCGTAGATGTTCACCGGGATTTCGGGATCGTAGACGGCCTTCAGCGCCTCCAGCACGGGAGGGCGCAGCGCGTCGGCGCGCGCGGGGTCGTTCACCATCTCCGTCAGGCGCGACTCGGACGGCCGCGGAGCCTCGGCCGGAGGATTCTCGGGTTCGTACATGGGGAGCTTCATGGAAGTGCGCTACTCGGTCGAGACCTTCGTGGCGCCTCCGGTCAAAGCGGCGCGAAGCGTGTGCCACGAGAGCGTGGCGCACTTCACCCGCGAGGGATACTCACGCACACCGCTGAACACCGCCAGCTTGCCGAGTCCCGCGGTGTCGGCGGGCGCATCGGTCGACGAGGTCACGAGCTGGTGGAAGCGATCGAAGAGGGCGTCCGCCTCGGCGAGCGTCTTGCCCTTCAGGGCGTCGGTCATCAGCGAGGCGGAGGCGCGCGAGATCGCGCAGCCGGTGCCCTCGAACGCCACGTCCCGGATGACGTCTCCGTCGAGGTCCACGAAGAGCGTCAGGCGGTCGCCGCAGAGCGGGTTGTACCCCTCGCACACCCGGTCCGCGTCGTCCATGTGGCGGAAGTTCCGCGGACGGCGGTTGTGGTCGAGGATGACTTCCTGGTACAGGTCGCGGAGATCAGACATGCCGTAGGTTCCGTGGGTTCAGGGGTGCCGAGGGTTGCGGAGGTTCGGTTCCGGAGGTTCCGGAGTTCCGAAGGTTCGAGATTCGGTTCCGGAGCTTCCGAAGGTTCGAGGTTCGGTTCCGCCCCGCAACCTCCGGAACCCTGGAACCTGCGGAACGAGAACCTCCGCAACTCGCGCAACCTGCCGAACCTCCTGAACCACGAGCGCCAGCTCTATCCCAGCATCTCCTTCGCTTTGGCCACCGCCGCCACGAGCGCCTCGACCTCCTCGCGCGTGTTGTACAGGGCGAACGAGGCGCGGGCGGTCGCCGCGACGCCGTACCGGTCCATGACCGGCTGCGCGCAGTGCTGTCCGGTCCGGATGGCGACGCCTTCGCGGTCGAGCACCGTCCCGATGTCGTGCGGGTGCACGCCGTCGATCACGAAGGACAGCACGCTCGACTTGTGGCGCGCGCGGCCGATCAGCCGGATGCCCGGCAGAGCCGCGATGCGTGCCGTGGCCTCGGCGAGCAGCTCGTCCTCGTGCGCACGGGCGGCCGCGCGATCGAGGCGCTCGAGGTACTCGATCGCCGCGCCTAGCCCCACGACGCCCGCGATGTTCGGCGTGCCCGCCTCGAACTTGTAGGGCACCGCGTTGTAGGTCGTCTTCTCGAACGAGACCGACTCGATCATGTCGCCGCCGCCCTGATACGGCGGCATGCGCTCGAGCAGCTCCGCCCTGCCGTAGAGCACGCCGGTGCCGGTCGGTCCGAACATCTTGTGCCCCGAGAAGACGTAGAAGTCGGCGTCGAGCGCCCGGACGTCGATCGGCATGTGCGCCGCGGCCTGGGCGCCGTCGATCAGGACGAGCGCGCCGGCGGCGTGGGCGCGCCGGATGATGTCCTCGACCGGGTTGATGGTCCCCAGCGCGTTCGAGACGTGGCCCACGGCGACGAGGCGCGTCCGCTCGCCCAGGAGGCGATCGAACTCCTCGAGGACGATCTCGCCGCGATCGTCGATCGGGACGACCCGCAGGCGCGCGCCGGTCTGCTCGCACGCGAGCTGCCACGGGACGATGTTCGAGTGGTGCTCGAGCCAGGAGATGAGCACCTCGTCGCCGGGCCGCAGGACCGAACGTCCCCACGACTGCGCCACGAGGTTGATGCCATCGGTTGATCCCTTCGTCAGGACGATCTCGCGGCGATCGGCGGCGTTGACGAACCGCTGGACCGCCGTGCGCGTGCCCTCGTAGGCGGCCGTCGCCCGCTCGCTGAGCAGGTACGTGGCCCGGTGGATGTTCGCGTTGTAGCCTTCGTAGAAGGCCTGCATCGCGTCGAGCACCGCCCGCGGCTTCTGCGTCGTGTTGGCATTGTCCAGATAGACGAGGGGCCGGCCGTGCATCGCCTGGCGGAGGATGGGGAAGTCCTCGCGCACTCGGTGCACGTCGAAGCGGCCGATGGCCGGGCTCGTCTCAGCGACTCGGGACATGCGCTCGACAGCCATGACTAGCGGTCCAAGGTTCCGACCGCGTCGCGGGGAATCCGGGCCAGCAGCGCCGTCTCGATGCGCTCGCGCAGCGCCTCGATCCGGATGCGGCTCGTGATGTCGCCGGCGAATCCGCGGATCAGCAGCGACCGGGCCTCGTGGGCGTCGAGGCCGCGCGAACGCAGGTAGAACAGCATCTCCTCGTCCAGCTGGCCTACGGTCGCCCCGTGCGTGCACTTCACATCGTCGGCGAAGATCTCCAGCTGCGGCTTCGTGTTGATCTGCGCGCCCTCCGAGAGCAGCAGCGCCTTGTTCGTCTGCTTCGCGTCGGTCTTCTGGGCGTCGGGGCGGACGATGATCTTGCCGTTGAACACGGCGCGCGCGCGTCCACCGAGGATGCCCTTGTAGAGCTCGTGGCTGCCGTTGTGGGGCAGCGCATGGTCGATGGTCGTGTGCGTGTCGACGAGCTGGTCGCCGTCGCCGATGTACAGGCCGTTCAGCGTCGTGTCGCCGCCCGGCCCGCCCAGCACCGCGCCGATGTCGTTCCGGGCGATGGCCGCGCCGAGCGTCAGCGCGTGCGAGACGAAGACGCTCTCGCGGCCCGTGCGCACCTGCATGGCGGCCACGTGATAGCCCGCGAGGCTCTCGCGCTGCACCTTGCAGTGGTCGATGACGGCCCGATCGCCGATGACGAACTCCGACACGGCGTTGGTGAGGTACACCTGGGGCGCTTCGCCGGCATAGGTCTCGACGATGCGCGCCTCGCTGTGCTCGCCCGCGACGAACAGCAGCCGCGGGTGCGACACCTGCGGCGCGCCGGAGACCGTCGAGTAGAACAGCACATGCACCGGACGCTCGATGACGGCGTTCCTGGCGATCTCGACGTACGCGCCGTCCTCGACGAACGCGGTGTTGAGCGCCGTGAAGGGCGAGCCCTGCGGATCCGCCACGCGCGCGAGCCGCTGCTCGAGGCGCGCGGGATCGCGAACGAGGACGTCGGCGAGCGGGCCGGCCTGGAGCCCCGGCGGCAGCGCCTCCACCCGGGACAGCGCGGGCGCGAAGCGGCCGTTCACGAACACGAGCTCCGCGGCGCACGCCTCGCCGAGGGCGTAGGGCGCAATCGCCCCGGGCTGTACGTGCAGGGGCTCGGCCGGCACGAACGGCGTCGACGCGATGGGCCCGATCGGCGTGAAACGCCATTCCTCGTGGCGCGTGGTGGGGAACCCCGCGTCGGCGAACCACGCCATCGCGGCGGCGCGCGCCTCGCGCAGCCACGGCGGTCCGCCGAGCTGCCCCTCGCGCGTGCGGGCCTCGAAGTCGGCGATGAACCGCTCGCCGCGCGCGGCGAGCGTCTGCTGATCCACGACCTGCGCCATCGCCTAGGCCCTGCCCGCCGCGGCGGCCGGGGTCTCCAGCCAGCCGTAGCCCTTGTCCTCGAGCTCGAGCGCGAGCTCGCGGCCGCCCGACCGCACGACGCGCCCGTCGTTGAGCACGTGGACGTGGTCCGGCACGATGTAGTTGAGCAGGCGCTGGTAGTGCGTCACGACGATGATGGCGCGATCCGGCGAGCGCATCGCGTTCACCCCCTCGGCGACCATCCGGAGCGCATCGATGTCGAGCCCCGAGTCGGTCTCGTCGAGAATCGCCAGCGACGGCTGCAGCACGAGCATCTGGAAAATCTCGTTCCGCTTCTTCTCGCCACCCGAGAAGCCCTCGTTCACGGGCCGCCGGAGCAGCTCCGGGTCCACGTGCAGCACCTTCAGCTGCTCGTTGACGAGCTGCATGAAGTCCATCGCGTCCAGCTCGGGCTCCCCGCGGTGCTTGCGCGTGGCGTTCAGCGCCGCCTTCAGGAAGTAGGCGTTGTTGACCCCGGGGATCTCGACCGGGTACTGGAACGCCATGAACACGCCTTCGCGCGCGCGATCCTCCGGCTCCATCCCGAGCAGGTCGTGCCCGTTGTAGCGGATCTCGCCGCCGGTGACCTCGTATGCCGGGTGTCCCGACAGCACGCGGGCGAGCGTGCTCTTGCCCGATCCGTTCGGGCCCATGATGGCGTGGACCTCGCCGTGGCGGACCGTCAGGGTGACGCCCTTCAGGATGTCTCTCGGCTCGCCCAGCGCCCGCGCCTTCAGATCGATGATTTCCAGCATGCGAAACGTGCCCTCCGGGTGTAGGGGCGACCGGCCGGTCGCCCCTACCGTTGTCTGACGTCGTGGTCTATTCCGCGTCGGTGTCCTACCCTACGCTGCCCTCGAGGCTGACGCCCAGCAGCTTCTGCGCCTCGACGGCGAACTCCATCGGCAGCTCGCGGAACACGTCCTTGCAGAACCCGCTGACGATCATGTTGACGGCGTCCTCGGTCGGGATCCCGCGCTGGCGGCAGTAGAAGATCTGGTCCTCGCCGATCTTCGAGGTCGAGGCCTCGTGCTCCACCTGCGCCGACGTGTTCTTGATCTCCAGATACGGGAACGTGTGCGCGCCGCACTGGTCGCCGATGAGCAGCGAGTCGCACTGCGAGTAGTTGCGCGCTCCCGCGGCGTTGCGGCCGATGCGCACGGCGCCCCGGTACGTGTTCTGCCCGCGTCCGGCCGAGATGCCCTTCGACACGATCGTGCTGCGGGTGTTCCGGCCGAGATGGATCATCTTCGTGCCGGTGTCCGCCTGCTGGCGGTTGTTGGTGACCGCCACCGAGTAGAACTCGCCGATCGATCCGTCCCCGATGAGCAGGCAGCTCGGGTACTTCCAGGTGATCGCGGACCCGGTCTCCACCTGCGTCCACGTGATCTTCGAGCGTCGGCCCAGGCAGGAGCCGCGCTTCGTCACGAAGTTGTAGATCCCGCCGCGCCCCTCCTGGTCGCCGGGATACCAGTTCTGCACCGTGGAGTACTTGACCGTGGCGTCGTCGAGGGCGACCAGCTCGACGACCGCGGCGTGCAGCTGGTTCTCGTCGCGCATCGGGGCGGTGCAGCCTTCGAGATAGCTGACGTACGAGCCCTCCTCGGCGACGATCAGCGTGCGCTCGAACTGGCCGGTGCTGGCGGCGTTGATGCGGAAGTACGTCGACAGCTCCATCGGACAGCGCACGCCCTTCGGGATGTACGCGAAGGACCCGTCGCTGAACACCGCCGAGTTGAGGGTCGCGAAGAAGTTGTCGGTGTACGGGACGACCGAGCCGAGGTACTTCCGGACGAGCTCCGGATGCTCCTGCACCGCCTCGGAGAACGAGCAGAAGATGATGCCGAGCTCCGCCAGCTTCTCGCGGAACGTCGTCGCGACCGAGACGCTGTCGAAGACGGCGTCCACCGCGACGCCGGCCAGGAGCTTCTGCTCCTCGAGCGGGATGCCGAGCTTGCTGAACGTGTCGCGCAGCTGCGGATCGACCTCGTCGAGGCTGTTGAGCACCGGCTTCTTCCGCGGCGCCGAGTAGTAGCTGATCGCCTGGTAGTCGATCGGCTCGTACTGCACGTTGTGCCATGTCGGCTCGCGCATCGTGAGCCACGCGCGGTACGCCTTGAGCCGCCACTCGAGCAGCCACGCCGGCTCGTGCTTCCGCGCCGAGATGGCGCGGACCACGTCCTCGTTCAGCCCCGGCGGCAGCGTGTCGGACTCGATGTCGGTGATGAAGCCGTACTTGTACTCGCGTGTCGCGAGCTGTTCGATGGTCTCGGTGCTGGTGGACATTCTGATGTGTCCCTCTGCAGGGCTGAAGCCCTGCCCCACACTACGCAGGGCTGACGCCCTGCCCCACACTACGCAGGGCTGACGCCCTGCCCTACACTACGCAGGGCTGACGCCCTGCTCACACTAGGTGCTGAACGACGTGCCGCAGCCGCAGGTGCTCTTCGCGTTCGGATTCTGGAACATGAAGCCCCGCCCGACCGGGTTGGCGTCGAAGTCGACGACGACGCCGTCCAGCAGGCGGAAGCTGCGCGGGTCGACGAAGACGCGCGCCTCGCCGTCCCCCACGAAGACGTGGTCGTCGGGCCGCGGCGTCGGCTCCCAGGCAAAGGTGTACTCGTAGCCCGAGCAGCCGCCGGCCTTGAGCCCGATGCGCAGTCCGCCTCCGGGCATGGCGTGCTTCGCCAGCATCCTGAGAATCTGCTTCGACGCGATCTCCGTAATCTCGATCATGCCTGCCGTCCCCGATTACGCATGCCCGCGGTGAGGCACCGGCGCCACCGTGAGCGGAATCGCGCGCATCGTCCCCGGCGCCGGCTCCTGGGACTCCGCGAGCTCGGCCACGGAGCACTCGTGCAGCGCCGTGACAATCCGCTCGCGGATCCGATGCAGCGGATCGCGGATGCTGCACTTGTCGTACTGCTCGCAGTTGTCCGCCCGGTCGTCGCATGCCGTCAGCATCAGCGGACCGTCGATGGCTTCCACCACTTCCGCCACCGAGATCGCGCCCGGCGTGCGCGCGAGCTGATACCCGCCCCTGATCCCCTGGATCGAGGTCAGCACGCCGCTCCGGACGAGCCGCTGCAGCACCTTCGCGAGCAACTCGACGGGGATGGCGTGGTGCTCCGCCACCTCTCTGGCGGTCACCGTGCGCCGCTGGCCGGGCGCCGCCATGTAGCTCAACGCGATGAGCGCGTAGTCCGCCTTCTTCGACAGTCTCAGCACGATATCCGACCTTGCCGGTCTTATCCGACCGTTTCAGTCTTATTAAGTCTAGGCGTCCCTGAGCCGGGCGTCAACCCGATCGATACGGTCGAGATCGCCGCCTCAACCTACTGATATCATGTGTGTTGTAGACCTTCCGGCCCTTCGGGCCGGCGGTCGGCCGCGGGGTCGGCAGCCGATTGCGGACCGACGTACTCCGACCGCAGACTGCCGTCCATAAACTGAACAACGTGACCCTGCCGCCGGTTCGCGCCGTCATCTTCGACTTCGACGGCCTCATCATCGACAGCGAGACGCCGCTCTTCGACATCTGGAGCGCCATCTACGAAGAGCACGGGCACGTGCTCACCCTCGACCAGTGGCAGCACGCCCTGGGCACGCAGGGGGGGTTCGATCCCTACGCCGATCTCTCGACGCGTCTCGCGCGGACGATCGATCGAGACACGCTGGCGGCGCTCGTCCGGGAGCAGCACTGGTCCCGCTGCGGCGAGGAGCCGCTGCTGCCGGGCGTCCGCGATCGCTTGGAGGAGGCCAGCCGGCTTGGTCTCGGCGCCGCCGTCGCGTCGAGCAGTCCTTCCGCGTGGGTCGATCCGTGGATCGACCGGCACGATCTCCGTCGCTGGGTCGCCGCGGTCTGCACGCGCGACCACGTCGGACGCGTCAAGCCGGCGCCCGATCTGTTCCTGCTCGCGGCGGAACGGCTCGGCGTGCCGCCGGCGTCCTGCCTCGTGTTCGAGGATTCGCCGAACGGCCTCCTCGCGGCGCACGCGGCCGGCATGCGCGCGGTGGCCGTGCCCAACCGCCTCACCGGGGGTCTCGAGTCGCCGGTGCCGTGCCTGAGGCTGGAGTCGCTGGCCGAGCGCTCGCTCGAGGAGCTGGTGGCGCTCCGCTGGTAACGAAGGGAGAATGCGGCCTATGAAGGCCCGCCGGCGGCTCATCGTCCCCTGGCTGGGGCCGGAGGATCCGTTCCCGCCGGCGCACACCGCGCTCAGGCACCCCAACGGCCTGCTCGCTGCGGGCGGCACGCTCGCCGTTTCGACGCTGCTCGACGCCTACGCGCGCGGCATCTTCCCGTGGTTCAACGAGGACGAGCCCGTCATGTGGTGGAGCCCGGACCCGCGAATGGTGCTCCTCCCGCGCGAGCTGCACGTCTCCCGATCGCTTGCGCGGCGCATGCGGAAAGGAGGATTCGACGTCACGCTGGACACGGCGTTCGAGCGCGTGATCCACGAGTGTGCGGCCCCGCGCGCCACCGATGTGGGCACGTGGATCAGCGAGCGCATGATCCGCGCCTATGCGCGCCTGCGCGCCGCGGGATACGCGCACTCCGTCGAGATCTGGATGGACGGCGAACTCGCCGGCGGCCTCTACGGCGTGGCGATCGGACGCGCGTTCTTCGGCGAGTCGATGTTCACGCGGCGGACCGACGCGTCGAAGATCGCCCTCGTGTCCCTCGTCCGCCTGCTGGAGCGCTGGGGCTTCGGCCTCATCGACTGCCAGATGCGCACCGACCACCTCGCCTCGCTCGGCGCGAGGGAGGTCCCGCGCGCGGAGTTCCTCCGGGTGCTGCGGGAGCTGGTCCCTGACGGGGTCAGACCGGGGTCAGACTGGGGTCAGACCGGGTCAGACCCCATGATGGCTTCCCGACGGGGTCAGACCCCGGTCTGACCCCGGTCTGACCCCAGCTACACCTCGATCACCATCCCGTCCTCCGCGCAGTCCCACGGCGCCTCGGTGCGGTGAAGGACCATCTCCGGACCGAGATGGTTGAGGACCACGCGCCGGGCCGTGAGGTCCGACGCATGCGCACGCAGCTGGCCGAGCGACAGGTGGCCGGGCGGCGCCTCACGGTACGCGCTGCACTCGCAGACGAACACATCGGCGCCGCGGGACGCCTCGATGAGGTGCGCAT
>Ga0299914_10000553_pt1 | contig 22681 bp, 17 predicted proteins | sample RVTome_10_FD_201361 | JGI IMG/M metagenome (GOLD analysis project Ga0299914, IMG submission 201361) | Soil microbial communities from uranium-contaminated site in the Upper Colorado River Basin, Wyoming, United States - RVT153D57 (version 2) ...
CACGCCCATCACATTGTAATGGGGGACGACCTTTTCCGAGCCATAGTAGGTCATGCTGATGATGCTGCCGCCGTTAGACATGAGGGGAACGGCGGCCCGAGCCAAAGCCACCAAACTGAACGCGCTCACATCCATCGCCGTCGCAAAACCGGCCCGGCTGGTATCCAGGAAACGGCCGGCCAGGTCTTCACGGGTGGCATAGGCGATGGAATGTATGAGCATATCAATACTGCCAAAGGTGTCGGCCGCTTTGCCCATCACTGTTTCAATTTCCCCATCATCGGTGACATCACACTTCTCGACAAACGTCACGCCCAGCTCCTCGGCCAAAGGCATCACCCGGCGGTCTAGTTTGTCCAGGCCATAACTAAAACCCAACTCGGCACCATGTTCATGCAGCGCCTGGGCGATGCCCCAGGCAATGGAGTTCTTATTGGCGATACCGAAGATTAGACCCTTTTTTCCTTCTAATAATTTCATATCCTCTCCTATTATGAGTTTGCGAGTTTGCGAGTTTGCGAGTTTGTGAGTTTGCGAGTTTGTGAGTTAATCAATTACTCGCCCACTCGCCACTCGCCACACGCCTACTCGCCGCTCGCCACTCGCCCACTCGCCACTCGCTACTCGCCCACTTATTTTGAGACAAACCGATTCCCCTGCAGCCAATAGCGCCAGGGGATTGACAGCCAGGGTTCGGGGGTTTGACCAAGGCCGATACGAGGGCCGGTGCTGATCTCGCTGGCGGCTACCTGGCAGCCACTCTCTATCCATATAACCCCGTCCGGGTGGCAAAGGTTTGTGCCATTGAGGGATTTGTCTATAGCCAGGGCCTGGGCCAGTTTGGCCGGGCCGTTTGTCCATTCAATCCGAGAACGGCCGTTTCTCAAGACTGCCATCACCTCATCACCTTCATCCGGCTGCAAGGCTCGAATGAGCACAGCGTTGGCCTGACCAGGTTCACCGGTGACGATGTTGAACATCCAGTGCATGCCATAGGTAAAATAGATGTAGGCAAGGCCAGCCGGCCCAAACATCACGGCCGTACGTTCGGTAGGCCGGCCGCCATTGGCGCGGTCGCCATGACAGGCTAAATCAGGTTTGTCACTATCGCAGTAGGCCTCCGTTTCCACAATGATGCCACTGAGACGACGGCCATGCCACAGCCGCACCAATCGCTTGCCCAACAAATCGGCCGCTACCGTGCAGGCACGACGCGCATAAAAGGGTTGGGTCAACTGCTGCTCATTCATCCGACTGTGAATTGTAGGCAAGAAGATAATAATGGCAAAATGTAGCGGCTAATAATCCTCCCGGAGGTCTAACCTCGAAGCACCTATGGTGACGGAACCTGCGGGAGGATGGGTCTAAATTGCTAGAAAAGGCCATTCAGTTATACAATGTAGTTGAGGGAACTAACGGCAAACCAAATCCTCTTTTCAGGGTTTTGGTGATGCCAGGGACAAAATATCATGGCCGAGTCTGTGCAACTATTTGAAAAGCCTGCTGTAGATGAAATATATATGCTTGCCGGCTGGCACCAATGGGCCGATGCCGGTTCTATTTCTTCTGGTTTGCCAGAATATCTGATTCATTTAACGGAGGCTAGAAAAATCGGGGAATTTGGGAATGAAGGCTTTTATCTTTTCCAAATTCCAGGTACGCATCACTTGCTGCGGCCAGTGATTAAGATGGAAGAGGGTCATATTCAATCACTAGAAATTCGCCGAAATGAGTTTTTCTACTGGGAGCATGAGGGCAAAGGACTGGTTATCTTTTTAGGTGAAGAACCCCATCTCAATGCCGAACAGTATGCGGATGCCTTTTTTACGGCCGTTCGCCAATTAGGAGTACGGCGGGTCATCTCTTTCGGTGGTGTCTATGGCCCTGTGCCTTATGACCTGGAACGGGAAATTGGCTGCCTCTACAGTATGCCGCATATGAAGGCCGAGCTGCAAAAGTATGCGGTGCGCTTCTCGAATTATGAAGGTGGGTCGAGCATTGGCTCTTATATGGCTTATTTTGCGGAGCAGGCGGAGGTGGAATTTGTGGCTTTTTACGGCTTTGTCCCGGCCTATGATTTTGGGCAATCGGCCGTTTTGCCCCAGGGTATTCGCATAGAGAATGATTACAAGGCCTGGCATGATATCATGCGCCGCTGTAATCACTTGCTGAATTTAGACTTGAATCTGGCTGATCTGGAACGGCGCGGCTATGAACTAGTGGAGACTATGGACGACAAGATCGGCGAATTAGAAGAGAAGTATCCACAGTTAAAGGCTCGTGATTATTTGGAGGAAGTGGCTGAGGCTTTTGTGGAACGGCCGTTTATGCCTCTTGACGATATTTGGGAAGAGGGACTACGCGACTTGTTCGGTGATGGGGAAGATTAGGAGTAATTGGGTAATTGAGTAATTAGGTAATTGAAGTGGTCACTTACCCAGTTACCTGATTACCTAATTACCTGAACGCGTACGTGCCTGGTAATTCCAGGACTGTGCTGCCTTGTGTCGCTGTTTGTAAAAGTTCTAATGCAGCCAAAATAACCACTCGCTGACGCGCAGCATCTCCCGGAGCACCCAGTACCCGCCCCATCGGGTGCGGCGTAAGGACCAATCTGGGCAGTGACATTGCCAGCAAGCGCCGGCGAAACGGTTGTGCCGCTACCACCACCGTCGCTATTCCCCCTTCCTCCAACAACCGCGCCAGGTGCCCCACGGACACATGACAGACCGGTCAGACAGGAATAAGCAAAGCCGCTTCCATCTCCCTTTCCTTAAACAAGGCTAACCATTGCGGGCCACTTTGCTTGATTAGCCTGGTTTGGGCTGTCGCGCCCACGAACGAGTAGGCCGTTGGCTGCAAAGTGCCAATCACGCCGTCATCAGTCAATTCCCGCAGCCTGTCAAGGGGGAAGACCGTGTTGTGATCGGCCTGAGCGCCACGAATATCATAACCGCCGTGCCGGACGCGAAGCTGTTCGCCTGGAGTATCCACTGGAATGAGCGAAAGCTGTGGTGCCGAGCCTGTAAATTCGCTGATGCGCTTAATGGCTTCTTCCTGAGTCATCTCTGCAACGCCAAAGGGCTGGGGATCATCGCCAGCGACATAATGGCCGGTGGATGTGATAAGGGCCAGGTGGGTTTGCTTGAGAACTTTGGTCAGAGGAGTAAATGGACCATCCTCATAGACCCAGGTTGGTTCCTGGCTGGAATAGGCTCTGGTTTGCCAATCACGCACATGCTCGATCAAAGCGGTTCTATCGCCGTTGTTGAGAAAGTCACCCATTTTCCAGAGCAGTCCCTGGAAAAATTCGGCCGCTTCCTCCTCAGAAAGCGCCTTCAGGAATTTAAAGTTGAGGTCAGTGCGTGAGCCATAGGAGAAGGAGTTTTTGAAATCAGTAAAACTTTCTGAATCTATCAAGGGTCCCTCCTAAAATAGGTGGCAGGTAGCAGGTAGCAGGTAGCAGGTTCTTCTTAACTCGCCACTCGCCACTCGCCACTCGCCACATTTCAGAGGTTATTCTTCCAAATGGGGTTTGCCATTCAGGCGTTGAATATTGGCCCCCAATGAGCGCAGCTTGTGTTCGATGTTTTCATAGCCGCGATCAATTTGCTGGATGTTGTTGATAGTGGTGGAGCCTTCGGCGCATAAAGCGGCTAAGAGCATGGCCATGCCGGCGCGAATATCGGGGCTGGGTACACCATAGCTGTTAGCGAAGAGGGGAGTACAGCCGTGTATCAAAACCCGATGGGGATCACACAACACCACCTGAGCGCCCATAAAGCTAAGATGATCTACAAAGAAGAAACGGCTCTCGTACATCCAATCATGCAGTAGGACGCTGCCGCTGGATTGGGTGGCGATGACGACGGCGATACTCATCAGGTCGGGCGGGAAGCCTGGCCAGGGCATCGGTTTGATTTCAGGAATACGGCCGCCTAAAGCCTGTTTAATAGTCAAAGCCTGATCGGCCGGTACGATAACATCTTGTCCGTCTACAAGCCAATGAATACCCAACTTGTCGTAGACGAGGCGGATCATGCCCAAATAATGGGGGTCAGCCTTTTGGATGCGGATTTCGCCACCGGTAACGGCCGCTGCTCCGATAAAGCTGCCCACCTCCATAAAATCGGCCCCAATTGTGTATTCTGTACCACCCAGTCGGCCAACCCCTTGAATAGTGAGCCGGTTGCTGCCGATACCTTCAATTTGGGCACCCATCTGATTCAGAAAGGTGCAGAGGTCACGCACGTGGGGTTCGCTGGCGGCATTATCAATGATGGTTTCCCCAGGGGCCAGAACGGCCGTCATAAGCGCGTTTTCGGTGGCGGTGACACTGGCTTCGGCCAGCAGCAGATAGCCGGCAGCTTTGATGGGATCGGCGTTCATACGAAAGAGTCCCCGTTCGCTGGTGTCTATATGAATACCCAGGGCGGAGAGGCTTTGGATGTGAGTATCTAACGGCCGTCCGCCAATCACATCGCCGCCAGGTATAGGTAATTCCACATGTCCCATCCGGGCGATCATCGGCCCGGAAAAGACAAAGGAAGCGCGGGTGCGGGCAGCCAACTCTCGACTCAGCTCTGTTTTAGCGACATGGGAAGCCTGGACGCGCCAACTGCCAGGGCCAAGGGGATTGGCTTCTACGCCCAGGTCATGTAGGATGGCAATGGTGGTGCGGACATCTTGAATATCAGGAATATTATGAAGAATGACGGGTTCGTCGGTGAGGAGGCAGGCCGGCAGTAGTTTAAGGGCCGCATTTTTATTGCCACTGGCGGTAATAGTGCCTTTCAGTGGATGACCACCTTCAATAATGAATTTGCTCATACTAAGCGGCCGGTGAAGAGGGTTGCACCTTTGGAGAGACGGTGGCGACGGCCGTTAACAAATCAGAGATTGAAAATGGCTTCGACAGGGAGGCATCACTTAAATCGCGTAAGCTGGCAGCGACGGGATTGCGGTGGAAAACAGTGGAGATGGCAATGAGGGGAATGTGTCGGGTGTCTGGTTCATCACGCAAATGCCGGGCAACGGCATAACCATCCATTTCGGGCAAAACCGCATCTAAAATAATCACATCTGGCTTTTCCGTGTGGGCCAGAGCCAGCCCTTCTTCGCCATTGGCTGCTTCCAGTACGAGACACTCCGGGTCACTCAATACCAGAAAGTCACGAATGGTCGAGCGAATCATGGCGTTATCATCTATTACTAAGATCATGCTTTTTCTCTTCTCCTCGGCATCGTCTCCTAGAATGACGAACCGTAATTACTGTCTCAATTATAGGGCAATATCTCTTGGAAGAAAATAGCTGCGTTTTGCGTTGTGTTGCTATGACATTCAACGAAATCTGCCTGCCTCTGTTACAATGAAGTTTGTAGCCCGAACATCCCTGTTCGGGTATCAAAGAGGGTTGTAGGATTTAAGTGGAGATAATAGTATGTTGAAAGCAGAACAGATTCGACCACGTATACGCATACGGGCTGGTCAGGTGGAGCCACGCCAGTTAAGAGCGGATTATCATTGGCTGCAAGTAGCCGGTGAATTAATTGAGCTGTTCCAAAAGCATGTAGGGCGGGCGCGGGCCGATTTGGATGAGGCCCTGCGTGATTATGAGGGAGATAGTGTGGATTATGCGGTAATCAGGGGGTTGGCGGCCGTTCTCGCCAACCGGGCCACCTTTGACAACCAACCACCCGTACCCCCGGCCGAGCTGCGCCAGAAATTGTTCAGCCAGGGACCGGTCACCAGCAAAACGAACCTGTTCCAGACGCAGACGCGCCAACAACTGCTGCATGAAGCAGCCGCCGACTATGAACTGGTCCCAACCCAGGTGGAAGCAGCGCTATTTGCTGATTTGTGGGAAGAACAGATTTTGCAGAATGTGGGTGAGCCAGTGACACCCAAAGCCTTAATTGATCGCTATAACCTGGAAGTGGCCCGGGGACTATTATATTGGGCCAAAGAGGTGCAGCTTCATGTGGAAGATGGCTACAAAAATCTATTCAAATACATCAAGCTGTTTGGCCTCATGCACACCATTTATCCGGCAGCAACAGGTTATGACATCACGCTGCACGGTCCTATCTCACCCTTTGTCAAATCAACCATTCGTTACGGTTTGCAATTTGCTCGCTTTATGCCCGCCCTGCTGTTGTGTACCTCCTGGCGCATGGAAGCCCAGGTGCGCCCACCCGGCTCTGATCAATTTTTGGCCTATGTACTGGATGACCTGACGGCGTTGCGCACTTATTTTAAGGGGTCGTCTGGCTTTGACAGCCAGTTGGAGGCCAGCTTTGCCGCCGAGTTTGAGGCCAAATATAACCAGGCTGAACGGGTATGGGAACTGGCCTATGAGGATGAGATTATCTCTCTGGCCGATACAGTGATGATCCCCGATTTTTCCTTGACGCATAGGAAAGACGGCCGCCGCGCTCTCGTCGAAATTGTCGGTTTTTGGCACCCCAACTACCTGCGTCGCAAGCTGCAAAAAGTGCAACAGGCGGGCCGCAGCGATTTAATTTTGTTAGTATATGAGAGTGTCAATGTCGCCGAAGGTGCCTTTGAATCAGTCTCGGCGGGGGAGGTGCTGACCTTTAAGAATAAGCCAGTTCTGAAAGATGTGCTGGCCGCTGTGGAGCGATGTGCTGTGTAAATACCCCCGTCAGGACTCGAACCTGAATCTATCGCTTAGGAGGCGATTGCTCTATCCGTTGAGCTACGAGGGCGGGTTGCATTTCTATACAGTTGTGGGATTATAACAAATATGAGTGAAAGTTCTAACCGGCCGTTCTTCGTCTATGGGACACTCCTGCCTGGTCAGCCCAATTATTATGTGTGGGGCCAGGCGGTTGTGTCTGAGGAACAGGCAGTTTTGGCCAACGGCCGTCTCTATGACCTGGGTCACTACCCCATGCTGATTGAAATCGGTGATAGGCCGGTAAAAGGCATGTTGGTGGGGGTGGCGGAGAGTGAGTATGCGACTGTATTGGCGCGATTGGACTATTTGGAGGGGTATGATGCGGCACAGGCCTCAGGCTGTGCCTACCGGCGGGTACGGCGAAATGTCAGGGGCGTGAGCGGTTGTGTCCGGACTGCCTGGGTCTATATTGGCCATCCCCAGTACGTGGTCGGAAAACCGGCTATTTCTGGTGGTGATTGGCTGGCCTATGTTGGAGCGACGGCCAAAGAATCGCGTAGATGGTGGGCAAATGTGAAGAGCGTTTCAGGCTTGCTGGATTAACAGATAGTGGTAAACTGAATTTGGCCCTGTCCCACGGGCCTGGTAATGAAATGATAATCTAACCAGTTCCCACAAATTCCTACATGTTCCCCAGAAGCCTGGCGGAACAACCTAAAAACAGAGTTGAACGATGAAAAAGATAGGTGTTTTAACAAGTGGCGGCGATGCCCCAGGTATGAACGCAGCCGTGCGGGCCGTGGTGCGTACTGGCTTAGATAAAGGTGCAGCCGTTTTTGCCATCTATGAAGGTTATCAGGGGATGGTGGAGAATGACATCCGGCCCATGAGCTGGCGCGATGTCGGTGGCATTTTGCATCAAGGAGGCACGGTCATTGGCTCTACCCGCAGCGAAGCCTTTCGGACGAGGGACGGCCGCCGCCAGGCCGCTTTCAACCTGTTGCAGCAAGGCATAGACAACCTGGTCATCATTGGTGGTGATGGCAGCCTGACAGGGGCGAATATTTTTCGAGAAGAGTGGCCGGAACTGCTGGCAGAACTACTGGCAGCCGAACAAATTACGCCCGAAACAGCCGAACAGCAAAACCAATTAACAATCATGGGTCTGCCTGGCTCCATTGACAATGACCTGGCCGGCACGGATATGACCATTGGTGCCGATACAGCCTTGCGGCGTATTACCGATGCCGTAGATGCCATTACCAGCACGGCCGCCAGCCATCAACGCTCCTTTGTGGTCGAGGTGATGGGACGCCATTGTGGCTATCTGGCCCTGATGAGCGCCCTGGCTTCGGGAGCGGACTGGGTGCTAATTCCTGAAAGCCCGCCGGATGTTGATAATTGGGAAGAGAAGATGTGTGAGGTCTTGAAACAAGGCCGGGAAATAGGCCGTCGTGACAGCATCGTCATTGTGGCCGAGGGAGCGATAGACCGTCATGGCCATCCCATTACTTGCCAGCATGTTAAAGAGGTGCTGGAAACACGGTTGCAGGAAGACACGCGGGTCACGATTTTAGGCCATGTGCAGCGCGGTGGGTCGCCCAGTGCTTTTGATCGGAATCTGAGTACGCTGGTGGGGGCGGCCGCCGTGGAGGCCATCTTTGACGATGCCTACAGAGGGACAGCGCATCTATTTGGCATCAAGAATAACAAAATTACCAGTATGCCGCTGACCGATTGCCTGGCCCAGACACAGCAGCTAACTGACGCTATCCAGGCGGGTGATTTTGAGACAGCCCTGCGGCTGCGGGGCAGCAGCTTTGTCTCGGCTTTTCGTACAGTGAGGACATTGGTGCGGGCTAAACCTCATAAGCTGCCGCCCGGCCAACGCCGCCTGCGTCTGGGAGTTATGAATGTGGGCGGACCATCGCCAGGGATGAATACGGCCGTTCGTGCCGCCGTGCGTTTGGGACTGGACAAAGGACATGAAATATTGGGCATCCGGCATGGTTTTCATGGCCTGGTTGAGGATGATATTGAAGAATTTAATTGGATGAGTGTCAATGGTTGGGCCTGGCGCGGTGGCGCAGAACTGGGTACCAATCGCTATATCCCCCAGGGTAGTGATTTCTATGCCATCGCTCGCAACATTGAGAAACATAATATTCAAGGCTTGTTGATGATTGGCGGCTGGTCGGGCTATCAGGCGGTAATAGAATTGTACGAGCGGCGTAACACATTTCCTGCCTTTAACTTACCTATCATCTGCTTGCCCGCCACGATTGATAATGATTTGGCCGGATCAGAGTTGAGTGTGGGGGCGGATACGGCTCTGAACAACATTGTGGAGGCGGTGGACAAGATCAAGCAATCGGCCGTGGCTTCACGGCGAGTTTTTGTGGTCGAGGTAATGGGGCGACAGTGTGGCTATCTGGCGTTGATGAGTGCCATGGCCACGGGTGCAGAGCGGGTTTACTTGCATGAAGAGGGGATCACCCTGGCGGATTTGCAAGCGGATGTCGAACGGATCAAACAGGGATTCCAATTAGGCCAACGATTGGGTTTAATTATCCGCACCGAGGATGCCAATGAAACCTACTCCACCGACTTCGTCTGCCGCCTATTTGAAGAGGAAAGCAAGGATGAAACTGGGGAGAAGTTGTTCACAGCTCGCCAGGCTATTTTGGGTCATTTGCAGCAAGGAGGCAATCCCATGCCCTTTGACCGGGTGCTGGCGACCCGCTTTGCGGCCCAATGTATTGAGTTTTTAGAGGAACAAGTTAACAATGCGGAAGGATTGAGTGCGGCGATTGGCCTGATACAAGGCAAAGTAAACTTCACTGACTTACAAGATCTGCCGCGCCTGATGGACAAGAAGCACGGCCGCCCTAAGCAACAGTGGTGGCTGGCATTACGGCCGATTGCCCGCATTATGGCCCAATCGGCACCTAGTACACAATAAAAAGGATAAGGAGAACGAAGAATGAGAATCGGTATTTTAACCGGTGGTGGCGATGTGCCAGGGTTGAACCCTTGCATTAAAGCAGTGGTGAACCGCGCTATATATGAAGGCCATGAGGTAATTGGCTTACGGCGCGGTTGGGGTGGTATTTTCTGGTTTGATCGTGACGATCCTGAAAGTTTTGATCGCTGTTTAATCCGACTGGATAACCAGACAGTGCGTACAATTGATCGCAGTGGCGGCACTTTCTTACACACCAGCCGCACCAATCCGGGCAAGGTGAGACCAAATGACGTACCTGACTTTCTAAGAGACCCGGAACATCCGGAGGCCGAGGCCCAGGATACGCGGCTGCGTGACTTTACACCCCATGTGATAAAAAATCTGGAATACCTGGGTATTGATACAATGATTCCTATCGGCGGTGATGATACATTAAGCTATGGCGAGCGGCTGCACAGTGAAGGGGTGCCGGTGGTGGCCATTCCCAAGACGATGGACAATGATGTCCACGGCACAGATTATTGTATCGGCTTTAGCACGGCCGTCACCCGCAGCGTCCAATTCATTCACCAACTCCGCACCAGTGCCGGTTCCCATGAACGGATTGCCGTCATTGAATTATTCGGCCGTAACAGCGGTGAAACCAGCCTCATCAGCTCCTACCTGGCCGGTGTAGACCGCGCCCTCATTTCCGAAGTTCCCTTCGACCCTGAGAAGCTGGCCGATCTGGTGATGATTGATAAACGCGCCAATCCCAGCAACTATGCGATGGTCACAGTCAGTGAGGGTGCTCATATGATCGGCGGCAAAGTGGTGGAATTCGGCGAAGCCGATTCTTATGGTCATCGCAAATTGGGTGGCATTGGCGAGATAACTGGCGAAGCCCTGAAGATGTTGACCGGACAAAATATCATCAACCAGAAGCTGGCCTACCTGATGCGTTCCGGCACGCCCGATGCTTTAGACTTGATGGTCGCTGTGAACTTTGCCAATATGGCTATGGACTTGATCAAAAACAAGGCCAGTGGGCGCATGGTAGCCCTGCGTGATGGAACTTATACTCACATTCCCATGAAAACAGTGACCAGCGGTGTTAAGCGGGTGGATGTGGATGAATTGTACGATGTGAAGGAGTATCGGCCTAAGGTGCGACATGTCCTGGGTAAGCCGATGTTTTTGTATTAAGAGGTAATTGAGTAAATGGGTAAGTGGGTAATTGGTAGGTCAGTTACTTAATTACTCAATTACCCAATTGCTTTACATAAACCGGTAGAAAACTTGATTGCTGAGGAACCAGCCTTTTTTAGTCAGGAGCAAACGGCCCGCTCGCTCCCACAACAGTCCATAATCCTGTAACTGTGTCACTATGCCCTGAAATGCCTCGTCTAGAGATTGGCCGAAAGTTGCTCTAAAAGCGGCCAAATCTAGCCCCTCTTCCAGCAAGCGCAATTGGGTGATGACGGTGTCCGACATACCTTCAGCGCGGTCAACGGCATGGAAATCGGCAGTAGCGGCCGAGAGGGGATAGTGGCGGGGCTGTTCTTGGGTCAGGCGGCGGATGTAGGTGCGAGGTTGTTTGACGATGGCATAGCGATACCCCGCGGCAAAGCCATGAGCCCCTGCGCCCAGGCCCAGGTAGGGTTGGTTGCGCCAGTAGGTCAGGTTGTGCTGGCATTCATGACCGGGCAGTGCCCAGTTGGAAATTTCGTAATGAATGTAGCCACTGCTGGTTAATACCTCACAAGCCAGTTCATATTGGTCGGCGGCTAAATCAGGGTCGGGTGGGAGGATACGGCCGTCTTGTAACCAACGCTGCATAGGTGTACCTGGCTCAATAGTGAGACAATAACAACTGATGTGTGCTGGCCTTACGGCCAGCACCGCCTGTAAGCTTTTCTCCCACGTTGCCAATGTCTGGCCTGGCAGGCCATAAATTAGATCGAGATTAAAATTCTCTAATCCCACCGCCCTTGCTGCCCGTACTGCCTCTTCTACCGTTGCAAAATCATGCTCCCTTTCCAACAAGGCCAGCTCACTGGCGACGGCACTTTGTACGCCAAAGCTGAGACGATTGATGCCGGCCGCTTTTACGGCCGTTAAATAAGCTTCATCTACTGTGCCCGGATTGGCCTCCATACTAATTTCGGCCATCGGAGCTAAAGCGAAGGCCTGACGAACCGTCTCTAATATTTGCTCAATGTCTGCTGCCGGCATGAGAGAGGGTGTGCCACCGCCGAAGAAAATGGTGTGAACCGGCCTTTTTTCCCCTTCACGCATGGCCGCTACCTGCTCAATCTCCTGGCATAAAGCCGCCGCATAGGCGGACTTCAAATCCCCCAAACTGGTGTATGTATTGAAATCGCAATAAGAGCAGCGATGGCGACAAAAAGGGATGTGTAAGTAGAGACTCAATGAAGGATTCACAGTTAATGATTATAGGGATAAAACGTAAAACATAAAACCTCAAGCAACCCACTTACGTTTTACGCTTTATATTTCACGTTTTATTCCCCTTGTCTAAGCCAGCCTCATTTCGTATCATATGATCTATAGTTCATGATTAACCTGAGGTAAACCTGTGTCCACTGCATCATTAATTTCTCATGGTAAATTGGCCCGTATGGTTGAGATAAGCCGCGTGCTTAACTCAAAGTCGGATATTGACGATTTGCTCACCTATATTATTCGGGAAGCGGCTGCGCTCACCGAGTCGGAAGCAGCTTCTATCTTGCTGCTTGATAGGAAAACACGACAACTCCGTTTTAAGGCTGCCAGCCAGATGCAGCCAGAGATGATTGATATGCCAGTGCCCCTGAGCAACAGCATTGCTGGGGCCATCATCACCAACAACAGGCCCTTAATTATTGATGATGTGGGCAAAGACCCGCGTTGGAACCCTGATGTATCACAGGCCATTGAGTTCCGTACTCGCTCTATTTTGGGGGTGCCGATGCATGATATGGACCGGCCCATGGGCGTTTTGGAAGCACTCAACAAGCAAGAGGGCAATTTCACCTACGAGGATGTGGAAACGTTGGCGATTCTGGCTGACCTGGCCGGGGTAGCTGTGGAACGGGCCCGACTGATTGAGGAGCTGCGCCAGGCCAATACGGAGCTGAATGAGCTAGATCAGACGAAATCAAGCTTTATTGCCCTGGCTTCCCATGAACTACGCACACCATTGTCGGTGATTTTAGGCTATGTCTCTTTCTTACGGGATGAGGCCACCTTGGAAACGGCCGAGCAGCTCGATTATGTCATGACGGCGGCCATCCGCCTGCGCAGCCTTATCCAAGACATGCTCAACTTTCAATACACGGCCGCTGGCGAGAACAAGCTAAATCTGAAACAAGTGGATTGTGTAGAGATGCTGCAAGAGATTGTGGACAGTCGAGATGAAACGGCCATTGCCAAACAACAAAGCATCACTATAAATCTGCCGGCCGCCAAAATCCCCGTCTTTGTGGATATGGGCATGATTGAAGTAGTCATTAACAACTTGCTCGGCAATGCCATTAAATTCACCCCTCAAGGTGGTCATATTGAAATCGCTCTGAGCACAAAGGCAGACGAGGTGTGGTTCACTGTCAGTGATGATGGCATTGGTATTCCCAGCGATAAGTTAGAGCGCATCTTTACCCGCTTCTACCAGGTTGAAGATCATATGCGCCGCCATTATGAAGGAATGGGTTTGGGGCTGGCCATTGCCAAAGAGTTAGTAGAATTGCATCACGGCCGTATTTGGGTGGAAAACAAACAGCCCAAAGGCAGCAAATTCTTTGTGGCCTTGCCGCTTGCCCCGCCCACTTAATAGAACCTCATGCGAAACAATTTACGATTTTACCTTTTACATTTTACCCTTCCCCTCTTGCTCTTGCTGCTCGTTTTTTCTTCAGTCCGGGCGCAAAGCGGGGAAGTTATCGTTCTGGAGATTGATGGCCCCGTCACCCAGGCAATGGCGACTTACTTTGAACGAGGGATTAGCGTGGCCCAACAAGAGGGAGCTGCAGCCGTTCTCATCATTCTCGATACGCCTGGGGGCGATTTAACCTCAACCCTTGACATCGTACAGCATTTCCGCCGCGCCGAACTACCCATTATCGTTTACATTGCCCCACAGGGGGCCCAGGCTGCCTCGGCTGGCAGCATCATCACAGCGGCGGCCCATGCTTCGGGTATGGCACCCGAAACGGTTATAGGAGCTGCCTCGCCTATCAACTCAGACGGCTCCGACATCAACGAAACAGCTTACCGTAAAGCTGTTGAAGACCTCAAAGCAACCATGCGCAGTCTGACAGAAAGGCGCGGCGAAGATGCAGTAGCCATCGCCGAAGCGATGATTGAAGAGGCCCGCGCTGTGAATGCCACTGAAGCTTTGCAAGCAGGTTTTATTGATGTGATTGCGCTGGATAGAAATGATTTATTGTCCCAATTAGATGGCCTGGTAGTTATGGTGAATAGTGAAGAGGTTGTTTTGGCCACGGCCGATCTCAGCCAACGTGACCTCCCTCTCAGCTTCAGTGAGCAGCTTTTGCTGCTTCTCACCAACCCGCTCATCCTCGGCGTTCTCCTCACCATTGGCGTGCAAGCGATCATTATTGAAATATCTAATCCTGGCGGTTACGCTGCCGGAATCATTGGCCTGGTGTGCATTGCCCTCGCTCTGTATGGCTTTGGCCAACTGCCTGTGAATTGGCTTGGTCTCGGCTTTATCTTATTGGCCTTCGGTCTTTTTGTTGGCGAGGCCTTCACACCTACCTTTGGTGCCTTATCCATTAGTGGGGCTGTTGCCCTGCTGGCTGGTTTATTGGTATTGTTCAATTCGCCCGGCAATCCCGAATATACCCGCATCTCCATTGTCGGCGCGGTCACGATTAGTTTACTAACGGCTGCTTTATTCCTCTTCATCGTCTACAAAGCCATTCGTGGCCAACAGGCCAAACCCATCACCGGCCAGGAGGGGCTTCTTGGCCAAAGCGGCCCTGTGCGTGTCCCCTTCACTTCTGCCACAAAAAAACCACCCTACACAGGCCAGGTTCTCGTCACTGGCCAACTATGGCGGGCCATGGCGGATGATCCTCTTGAGAAGGGGGAGGTGGCGGTGGTCACGGCCGTGTCTGGCCTTACACTCCACGTCACAAGAGCGAAGCTCGATCAAATAGCGTGACGGCATAAAGGGGAACCAGGGCAGGGGAGCATATCCACCACGCTTGCCCTGAACGCTGTGAAGTGATGAATGAAAATAGTTGCTAGTTGCCGGTACAAGCTACTAACCACCAGCAACTGGCCACTCTTATGAAGGAGTAAATTCATGACTATCGTAAGTCAAATATTACAGGGTAAGGGCAATCAGGTGTGGTCGGTAACCCCAGAAACCACCGTCTATGAAACGCTCGAATTGATGGCTGAGAAAAATATCGGTGCCGTGTTGGTCTTGAAAGACAACCAAATTGCCGGCATCTTCTCGGAACGAGATTATGCTCGAAAAGTTGCCTTACAGGGTAAATCATCGCGCCAGACACCTATTACCGAGGTCATGACCAGCCCGGTGATCTCTATTCGTCCGGAATTAAGCGCGGACAAATGTATGAGATTGATGACCGATAGGAAGTTTCGCCACCTGCCCGTCGTCGCTGATGACCAATTGGTAGGTATCATTTCTATTGGGGATGTAGTAAATGCCCTCATCAACGAACAGGAAATCATTATTAATCATTTGGAAGATTACATCACTGGCAAAAATTATGAAACACCAGTGACGCCGTAATTTTACAAGGAACTAAGTTCCTCAAAGGAACTTAGTTCCTGACACTCCACTTTGTTTACAACGAACGCACTCATTTCGTTTGATGAAATTCAAAGTTAACCTCAACCAACAAGAGGCTGAAATAGAAGTCATTCGCCAGGGCCAGCAGTTACAAGTCACGCTGCCAGATGGCACAACCGCCGACCTGCGCCTGGTTTACCAAAATGGCCCTTATCTCGTGCTGGAACATGAAGATGCCAACGGCCGTCGCCAACTCATTCGCACCGCCGGGCACATAGATGGCGATAAGCGGCAGGTGTGGGTAGACGGCCGTACCCATACCTATACCCGAGTCAGCCACCAGGCCACGGCCGATGCTGCCAAAAGTGGCTCGCTTTCAGCAACCATTCCGGCTGTTGTCTCCCAAATTCTTGTCAATGCCGGCGATCACGTCCAGGTAGGTGATAAGTTGATATTGCTGGAATCTATGAAAATGGTGATACCGATTCAAGCACCATATCCTGGGGTAGTAAAGGCCATTAACTGTGAACCTGGCCAATCCATCCAGGCGGGTGTGCCGCTGCTTGAACTCGAAGAGCGACCGGCCTAAGCGGAATGATCGCCTGTAACAAAAAAAGCTCCTACGACAACCTCGTAGGAGCTTTTATACGGATAATCAGGCAAACGGTTTACCCTTCATCTGCTTCACGTAGACATAGCCCAACCACATCCGAACCTTGATGGCCGATAAAGCCACTGTTGATAATCGTGCGATCCCAGGCATGCAGGTAAACCACATAACCGCAGCGCGGTAAGCCGGATGTATCTAATGACCAGTTACCCACTTCACCGATGGTGGAGACACCAGCAGCGTAGGTGCGGATGAGGGGCATCGTGCCCCCACTGGCCGGCAGCGGTGCAGGACTGATAAAGCTGCCACCATTCGCCGGAGCCAACGACAGGCGCAACTGGTTGAAATGGGTATCTGTCACTAAATAAGTTCCTGAAATCACGTCGCCAATGGTAAAGTCGGCACAATTGCCCCCGCCAGAGGTGATAGCAATGTTGGCGATAGGTGCGTTTTGCTTCAGGTAGACCACCACTACACTGCTAACCCAAATCGGTCCGGGATTGGCCGGATCCTTGGCCAAAATGCGAATCTGGTGCAAACCGGTGCGGCCGGCCGTTTGCCAGCGTGCCAGTACATTACCCACCGGGAAGATTTGGGCGTTACCAGGGCCACCCACCAGATCTTCTTGATAGGTATACCAACCGTCACTATCAACCGCTTGTGTCGAATCGGGCAAGCTGCTCCAAATGCCATTCAAAAGTTGGTCACGTCCCAGCGAGAAGCTGTTGGTGACGGGTTCCCAGGGGCCGCCTCCACTGCGAACTTCTACTTTGTACTTGAGAGCAGTAGCCCCGCTGCTGAGGTCAGCCGTATTAGCGATGTGCCCTGTCAGGATCACAAGGCCGCCAAAGGGGCTGTCGAGAGCCGAGAAACCAGCTAAAGCGGCTGTGCCATTGGCCAGACCGGTAATAGAGTTGACATCGTCCACATCCATGCTGCCCACAGTCTGAATGATGGGTGCGTGGCCTTGTGGTTGTGTACCTGGTTTGAGGCAAATCAGCGTCTCTTCGCGGTTGCCCCAGGTAGGGACATGGTTGGGGTTCCAGCAAGGAGCGGGCGTCTGCCAGGAGAGGATGGCCCGGATGCGAATGAGGCGTGGCCCATACTGACAAGGTTGCTGGTATTGCTTGAGATTGACGGGCAAGAAGACAGCGTATTCCAACCCTTCGTTGGGTATTTTGTCAATGTCGTGAACATTGACGGAAGTGATCCCCAGACATGTCTCGAAAGTGCCATTGCCGTTCAAGTCAGCCCAGAAAGTGACATATTCCCGGCTGCCAGCCGCACACAACCCACCGGAGTAGCCATTCGGCCGTTTGATGCGAATAGTACCAACGAGAGTGTCAAGATTGGGATTGTAGCCGATGCACTCCATCTCCTCGTAGTAGGTGCTGCCGTCGGTGTCTTGTAATTTGGCAATCAGATCTTGCAAGTCAATATTAAGCGAGGCGAAGATTTCGGGGGAAACGGCGTAATTACTGAGGTTTGCCGTCACGGCCGCATCTGCGGGTGCCAACAAACTCTGCACTTCAGCAAAAGCAAACCGGTGTGCCGGCACATCTTTCTTCTCATACAAGGCATGTTTTTCCGCCAGGCTTAACGTTGCTTTTTCAGCTACTTTTACAGTTTGAGTGAGATCAACGGCCGCTTTCAACTGTGGCGTTATCTCCAACTTCATTTCCTTGAACAGATCAGCCAGAAAGAAAAACTTGAAGGGATCGACTTGAATATGGGTGTTGTGTACCTCTCCCCACACTGGTGTGTAATCGGGTGTGTTGGCTGGGGGCGCCACATTCCAGGATAAGATAGCCCGGCATAGGATAATGTTGCTGTTGAAGCAGAACTTCTTGGGCGGATTTACTTGCAAAGAAACGGCATACTCCAGCCGCTGTTGTAAGTCGGGCACATCGAAAGCGGTGAAGCTGGTCAAGCCCTGATCCACCCAGGTTGCACCGTGATCAAAGGAAAGATAAAAGCGCACATGTTCTTGTGTGCCGTTAGAACAGATACCACCGCCATAGCCATTTGGTTGCTTGACATAAACAACCGCTTCCAGGCGATTGAACTGTGGCTGAAAGCCAACGCAGCCAATTTCCTCGTAGGTCGTATTAGACTGGATATTAACAACTGATTCAAAGCTGCTGACCTTGAGATTACCGAAGTAATTGGGATTTGACAGCAGCAGCGTCTTAAACTGGGCTCGTTCCTCGGCGAATGCTTGCACCTCAGCAGCGGCCGCTTTCTTTACAGATTTTTTCTTTTCGGATTTAGACATGGGAATGCTCCTTTACAATACAAGAATTTTTACCAATACAAGTACCAATACAATGATGAGTTATGTTCCGAAAATTTACATAAGATCTCCGCGTTTACCGTGTTTAACACTGGGTGGTTTAAACAAGACATTTAATCAACTGAATGAAGCTGGAGTGATGGCTCCGAATCTCTTTACACTGAGATAAACGAAGGCGACGGCCGTTTTCTCTGCGCTTTCCTTATTGTTCACATCCTTTTCACGGCAAAAAAAAAGCCCTCACATTTTGTGAGGGCTGGTCTAAGCTGTTCCCAGTTAAGGTAGAGAATCCAGTGAGTTTGGCACATTAATAACACGAATGCCAGGTGGTCCACTGGTTACACTCGCCTTTGCCAAAATCCTTTCTTTTACCTTGCTGCCTGGTACACCCTTCTCTAATAACAGAGCTGCTAAACCACTGACTAAGGGTGCTGCAAAGGATGTCCCTTTCCAGTAAGCAAAACGGGTTTCAGACGTGCGATAAGCATAGCCAATCACACACTCCTCAGAGCCATCAATACAACCATCTGGCTCATAGCCACAGGTCGTGTTGTTATCGCCGCCAGGCGCATAGACATCGGCCAGATTAGAAAAGCAGGCCCGCTCGCTCTGTCCATTACTGGCACCAACACCGATAACAAAATTATAAGTGGCTGGTATTTGGGCTGGTTTTGGTACGCTGTTTGCTGAATCGTTGCCACTGGCGGCCACGATGACGGCCCCCAAATCGTAAGCCTCTTTCAAGGCGTAATAGAGAGTTGGGATAGGTGGGATTGATGATGTGCCTGGACCGGGATGAACGCCTAAGCTCAGATTAATCACCATTTTGGCAAAAGATGCAGGATTCTGCGCTTTTTGTTCATCTATAAATGTTTGCAGAGCCTCAACTAACGGCGATAGCGTACCACGATTAGAGTCATTAAGAACTCTAATTAAGCGCACATCACTTTTAGGCGCAACCACATTTACCAGACTGGCCCCAAATACACCATGATCGCGGGCATCTGGCACACCAGGCAGCGCATTATGTGTTACCTGGCTCACTTGGCGCTCAATGCCAGCGGGCTGAGTTGGGTCTAATGGTTTATCCACCAGGTGTTCAGTTTCGTCAAAAGGAGAGGTGTCGAATACAACCACCATCGTTCCCTCACCCGTGGCTTTGACCTTGCGATTATTGAGAACGACGTTCAGATTATCTATTTGTTGATTACCATTGGCCTGGTTAAACTGTTTATCAAACAGGGCGATGCCTTTTTTCCCGGCCTCATTTATATGCAAGGCCCATTGATTATAAAACTGTTGCTCAGCACTTTGACCACCGATGGGACCAACAGCATAGCCTTCGCCAGACAGAGGGTCGCCGGAGACCTCGAGCACTGGACGGCCGATTTTGTAGTTTGCATCGGCCGCTACGTCGGGTTCTCGCATGTCGTTGATGGCTTGGGCGACATCAACGGCCGTTTTCTCCCGTCCCGCTTCACCCACACGCACCATCTGAAATAGCTGCGAACGTGCATTTCTGATGGCAGCCGCTTGCCGTAGCTGTCGTTCAGGCTCATTCGGGTTTTCGTTCGGCACTGATTGTTTGGGACGTAATTCAATTTGCAGCTCAGCCAGGATCCGTTCCCGTACTCTGGCAATGCCATCGGCTGGCCCAGTAATCAGAACCTGATCTCGGACGAAATATTCAACTGTGGGCGAAATCGGTTTCGGCCGTCGCAATAGAAGCCAAATGATGATCAGCAGTAAGATAACAATAACAATTATGAGAATAATGGGAGTAGCTTGCGCAATTTCTTGGAATTCCGGAGCCATGATTTTCCTCCATATAATAAGTCTGACACAATTTACAACTGTCAGGGTTGAATCTTTATACCTATGAACGAAAACGCAGGGGCATTTTCCGACGAGTTGAGACAATTACAATGGACCTGCATCACCAACCAGGTAGAATGGTGCCCAGAAGTAAGGGTGTTGGTAACGCTCGCCCCCTTCGTTTCTATTCTCAATAAATAGTCGCTGCACTTGCTGTAAGGCCCCACCTTTTGTAAAACCATCAGCCAGAGCTTGATAAAACATCTGCATGAACTGTTTCGTTGAATGATCTTCCACTGCCCACAAACTTAATACCAATGAAGCTGCGCCTGCCGACAAAAAGGCCCGCATCAGCCCGAATAATTCATCCCCACCTCCCACGACATTGCGCCCCGTCTGACAGGCACTTAAAGTGACCAATGAAGCCTGTAAGCGCAGGTTAAAAGTATCTAGTGTCGTCAGCCAGCCATCTGCCAGGGCCAGCCCAGAAAAAAGTGGATTATCAGGACGGAACTCGGCATGGGTTGCCAGATGCAATATTTGGCAATTGGGGGCGACGTTCTGTAGTGCAGCCAATGTTGCTGCCTCCTCTAACCAAACCTGACCTTGCCAATGTTGGGCGATGGTCCGGGCCTCTTCATTGGTGTGCGGTAAACGGCCGTTATACGAATGACCAAACGCAGCCAAACCACCCCGAGATGCTGAAGGGGAACCACGGTAACACAAAAAACTGGCCCCAGGTAAATAGCTCGTCTCAAATTGTTCCAGCAAATAACCAGTCCCATCATAAAGCGCATGAAATGGCAAATAGTGCAGCGACCCATGTGGCACCACAATAAGCTTCTCATACCCAGCCAATGCTTCCGCTAAAGGCGCAATGAGATAATTATGAAGCTGATATAAGACTCCCTGCATATTGGACAGCAATGGCCCCAAACGTTCTTTGCTTCTGGGCACAGCCTTAAAATTCAGCCACATTAATTGCAACGACCGCTGTATCTGCGGCAAAGGAACAGACAAGGGTATGGCTCGAACCATCTCACGAGTAACCAAAAAGGCCACCAACTCCCCTTTGGTCACAAAATATGCCACTAAAATCGTATCCTCCGCCAGATAAGGCTGAATCGGCTCATTACGAATCTGCCACAAGGCGGCATCGCGGGCATAATCGGCATTGCGGATTAATAACCTATGCCACAATTCAGTGATCTGTTTTTCGATGACCAGGACATCCTTTTGCGCCTGCTGCTGCCCCTCAGCCATCGCCGTCAGGCGGCCACGCTCATTCGTCACTTCTCCCGCCTCCCAGCGACGGTATAGGCGATCCCGCTCATTCCGCAGTCGAGTCAATTCAGCCACCAGCGGTTTATCCGCTTCAGTTCGGGCTTCCAAACTTAAATCCAGGCGGAAGGCCAGCAATTCCAGTAGGGCCCGAGATTTAGCCCGTTCGGCATAGGCCAGACCTTGCTCTGCTTCTCCCAGGTCCAAACTTAATTGCACCAAATCTTCATACACTGTCTGTTTGTCTTCCAAGAAATCAGCCCGAAACTCGACCATTAAACGGCCCCGTAACTGTTCCAACTGCGTCGTCGCCCGTTCAAAATGGTACCGTGCCTCTTCCAAATTTCCCCTGGTCCGGGCCAAGGCGCCCAAGAGATAGTAGGCCTGATAAGCCAACGTGGGCAAGGCTTGTGACTCCGCAATGGGCAAAGCAGTGGCGATCAGCTCCTGTGCTGTTGTTTGCTGTCCCAGTTGCAAGGCTGCCTGGGCAGCAATTAGAAATGCCTGTGCCTCTTCGACTGGAAAATCGTGCGCGGCAAAAATATTGGCACAGGCCAAAGCCAGGTCGAAGCTGGCTTGTGCTTGTCCTTGATGAGAGAGAATCACGGCCGTCTCCACATCTGTCGAAGCCACCCAAACCTTATTGCCCTCATCCATAAAAATCTGGCGCGTCTCAGCCAGGGCTTGCAGAGCTTCCTGGTAACGCTGCAACCCGGCATAGGCTACGGCTTCATTCAAGATAGATTGTCCCACTTCAAACCGGGTGCCCAGCTCTGTAAAGCCCGAACGCACCCGGCTGCACTTTTCCAAAACCTCTGTGAACCGGCGCAATTGTAATAGACAATCGCTGGTGAACAGGTCAATCAAAATTGCGTCTCGTTGGCGGCCGTCTGCCAAAAAAACGTCTCGCGCCTCATCCAGTAAAGCCAACGCCTCGTTGTAACGCCCCAAAACAAAATAAGTTACCGCTAAATTTTGCTGTGCTCGGGCTGCTTCCACACGCTGGCCTGACTCCTGTAACATACGCTGGGCCTGCTTCCCGGCTGTCACCGCCTCATCAAACCGTCCCAAATGGCGCAGCATCACATTGCGGTTTTGCTCGGCTCTGGCCAAAGCCGAACGAGCATCTCCCTCATTCCCAAGCTGGCGATACAGCTTACAAGCCCGGTCAAACAATGCCAGAGCTTGACCATCCTCACCCAAACGGTAATAAATGCTGCCCAAATTTACTAACAGCTTCCCCAGTAAGAGCCACTCCTCTTGGCTCTCGAACACTTGCATTGCCCATTGCCCAATCTGTAAGGCCTCC
>Ga0299914_10000554_pt1 | contig 22670 bp, 13 predicted proteins | sample RVTome_10_FD_201361 | JGI IMG/M metagenome (GOLD analysis project Ga0299914, IMG submission 201361) | Soil microbial communities from uranium-contaminated site in the Upper Colorado River Basin, Wyoming, United States - RVT153D57 (version 2) ...
AATCAGGTGCGTGCACGCATGGTGTTACTGCGCGCTACCAGAATAGCGAGTGCGATGAATAACTCTTCCCTGGCGCGCGATCTGGCCAGAGGACTGGACCAAGACTTGAAGAGGGGGGGGTTCGACGATCAGGCCCCTCCCCCCGAAGCCACGCATCTCGACAGCGCAGTGGCCCTGCTCGAGCTCTCCGGGCACCCGCACATCCTCGGCCGCGAGGCGTTCGTGTGGATTCGGGAGGCCGGGTGCGCCCGGGCCGTGGCGCTCGTCGCCATCGGGCCGCAGGGCCCCGGCATCGTCGCGGCCCACGGCTGGAGCGAGGCCGACGCCCTCGCCGCCGCGCGCGCGGCGCGGGGCGACGACCTCATGACCGTCGGGCGCCACCGCGACGAGACCTGGCACCTCCTCGCCACGCCGCACGACACGCTCGACGACCGCTGCACGCTCGCCGCCATCCGCAAGCTGATCGCCACCGCCCTCACCCTCGACGGCTACCGCCGCGACGAGAAGCAGCGCACCGCCCTCTGGCCCGCCGAGGCGCTCGAGGGCGACCCCGAGAGCATCTGGGCCTCCGAGCAGGCCGCCGAGCTCCTCTCGATCGCCCGCCGCATCGCCGCCACTCCCCTGCCCGTCCTCATCACCGGCGAGACCGGCACCGGCAAGGAGATGCTCGCGCGCGCCATCCACAAGGCCTCCGACCGCGCCGAACGCGCCCTGGTGGCCTTCAACTGCAGCGCCGTCCCGCGCGACATGCTCGAGAGCCAGCTCTTCGGCTACCGCCGCGGCGCCTTCACCGGCGCCGACGCCTCCTCCACGGGCGTCATCCGCGCCACCGCCGGCGGCACCCTCTTCCTCGACGAGATCGCCGACGTCCCGCTGGATCTCCAGCCCAAGCTGCTCCGCTTCCTCGAGCACCAGGAGGTCCAGCCGCTCGGCGAGCCGCTCCCCTCCCGCGTCGACGTCCGGATCATCGCCGCCACCAACGCCAACCTCGACCAGCTCGTGGCGCAGGGACGCTTCCGCGAGGACATGCTGTACCGCCTCAACGTCATCCACCTGCGCGTGCCGCCGCTGCGCGAGCGCCGCGAGGAGATCCCCACGCTCGTCCAGCACTACATCCGCCGGTACAGCCTCGAACAGAAGAAGGGCGACCTCACCCTCAGCGACGAGACGCTCGAGTATCTGCTCCTCTTCTCCTGGCCGGGCAACATCCGGCAGCTCGCCAACGAGGTCCGCCGCATGGTCGCGTTCGCCGAGCCCGGCGCCACGCTCACCCCCGCGCGGCTCTCCCCCGAAATCCAGGCCTCGCGACGGACGATCCCCGCCTCCGACGCCGGCGGACCGGAAATCCGGTTCCCGCTGGATCACACGACACTGCCCGCGGCAGTCGAGCTGCTCGAGCAGACGCTCGTCAGGCGTGCGCTGGAGCGGACGAACGGCCGCGTCGAGGAAGCGGCGCGGCTGCTGGGGATTTCGAGGAAAGGGCTCTTTCTCAAGCGGCGGCGGTGGGGACTGCGGCAAGCCTCGTAGGTCCCCCGGTCACGCAGTCCCTGGTCACCCCTCGCCGAGCGTGCGCTTGGCCTGGCGGTTGTGGCGGATGACGTGGGCCGCCGCCCACTCCCCCACCTGATACAGATTGATCGGTCCGCCGACGATCGGATGCGTGATGCCGGTCGAGAGGGCTCGCTCGGGGGTGAGCCGATCCAGGGCGCGGGCGAGGCGCACGGCGGCGGCTTCGAGCGCCGCCACGGCCTCGTCGCGCGTCACGTGCGGCGGGGGCGCCACCGCGTCGGAGGCGCGCAGCCGCGCGGGGATCTCCCGCACGATTGCCGCCCACTCCCGCTCCGCGAAATCCGCCGGCAGCGGCACGCCCGGCACGTCGCCGCCCACCACGGCCGCGAAGCGCTTCGTGACGGCGGCCACGTGCCACCCGATCTGGGCGGCCGACCACTCGCCTTCGCCCGGCGCTCGCTCCGCCGCGGCGTGCTCGACGCGCCGCAGGCGCGCGACGAGCCGCTCGTTGGCCTCGGCAAACGATTCACGGATGTGGCGAACGCGGGCGTAATGACGGGCCTGTGCCGGATCCACCAATCCCCCCTTGACGAACGCCAGGATGCCGACCAGAACGCATCCCGCCTGGGATGCCCCGTCAGGCCGGCGTCTCTTCATGCTCGCGGGGCCCCACCCCCGCTCTCGCGGGCCGCAGGCGCCTTTCGGCGGCCCCCTATCGGACCCCGCCGAAGAAGGACGGCAGCGGCATGTCGCGCATCGTGTGCAGCCCGGGCGCGACCGCGAGGACCTTCGGAATCGAGTTCACCGCGATCGACGCGGTGGCCACGTCGCCGTGGACCCCGCCGGCGAGCTTCATCTTGAGCGCGGGCGACCCGGCAATCTCCACGGCGTCGTACGACTCCGGGGCGCCCAGATAGGCCTCCATGTGCAGCGTGATCGCCGGCTGCCCGTCGCGGTAGCCGATGCCGTCCTGCACGATGCCGCAGACGTAGCCGGGATCCACGGCGAGGAACTCGCTGGCGACGGTCTCCGTCGCGATGCGCGGGTTGATCTCGTCGGTGATGCGATCCAGCTTCCAGCCGAGCGCGTCCGCGATCATCGACACCGACTCGGCCAGCCCCACGTGCCGGACGCTGCCGTCGTCCACCTTGCGCTGGAACTGCTCGCGGGTCAGCCCGGCGCCGATCTTCTGCTGGAACGGGAGCCGGCGGATCCGGGCGTCCTGGATACGATCCACGCGCACGGCGTCCACGCGCTCGCAGACGCCGGTGAGCATGATCGGCAGGGCATCCATCACGAAGCCGGGGTTCACGCCCGTGCCCAGCACCGCGACCTTCGACTTCTTCGCGAGCTGATGGATCGCCCGCGCATACCGCATGTTGGGCTTCGTCGGGTACGACAGCTCCTCGGTGGTCGAGACGATGGGGACCTTCAGACGAAGGATGGTCTCCATCTGGTCCATCACCTGCTTGAGCGACGAACTGGTGCACAGCAGGACCACGTCGGGCTTCGCCGACCTGATGGCCTTCCTGACGTCCGCCGACACCTTGATGCGCAGCGGCCGCTCCAGCCCCGCCACCTCGCCGAGGTCGCGCCCGATCTTCTGCGGATCGGTGTCCACGGCGCCGGCGATCTTCATGCCCTTGCGCGCGGCGACCTGCCGCGCGGCGCCAGACCCGATGGGCCCCAGACCGACGTGCAGGACCTTGATGGCTCCCGTTGCTCTTGCCATGGAGTGCTCCCGGGAAAAACACGTTATGAGAACGATCCGTCGATTATACCCGGCGTTCCGCGGGGTCCGGCGGCGTCCCGGGCCCGCATCGGGACGCGCCGGGTGGCTGTCGAAGCAACGGCGAAGACGCTCGCGATCGGGCCAGATGGTGTAGGATTGGCGCCGTGTCCGCCTGGTACAGGCTGATCCCGGCGCTGGCCGCCCTCCTGACGGCCGCGGCCGCCGCGCAGGCGCCGGCGCCACCCCCCGCGCAGCCCGCGGCACCGCCCGCACGGCCCGCGTCCGAGCCCGGACCCGCGCGATCCCCCCGGAACGCCAACTACACCATCACCGCGCGTCTCGACCCCGCCAGCCGCACGCTCAGGGGCGATGGTTTGATCGCCTGGCGCAACATCTCCTCGGCGACCGCCAACAGCCTCAGGCTGCATCTCTACTACAACGCCTGGCGCAACAGCGCCTCCTCGTGGATGCGCGAACGGCAGCTCGCCGGCAACACGGAACTCGCCGGGCGGCCGCCGGACGACTGGGGCTGGACCGACATCACGGGGCTGCGCCTCATCGGCGCCGACGGCGTGCCCCGCGACCTGACGGCGCAGCTGCGCTACATCGCCCCGGACGACGGAAACGAGCGGGATCGGACGCTGATCGAGGTGCCGCTCGAATCCCCGGTGCCGCCCGGCGGCACGGCGACGCTCCAGATCGCCTGGTCCGCCCGCGTGCCGCGGACCTTCGCACGGACGGGCACCATCGGCGACTTCTTCTTTCTCGCGCACTGGTTCCCGAAGATCGGCGTGCTCGAGGACGCCGGGTGGAACGCGCACCAGTTCCATTCGGCGACGGAGTTCTTCGCCGACTTCGGCGTCTACGACGTCCGGCTGACGGTCCCCGACGGATGGATCGTCGGCGCGACCGGCGTGGAGCGCACGCGGCCCCGCAGCGAAGGGGACGGCACGACCACGCACCACTACTACGCCGAGGACGTCCACGACTTCGCCTGGACGACGAGCCCGGACTTCGTCGAGCACACGGCGGTCTTCGAGCATCCGACGCTGCCGCGCGTGACGATGCGGCTGCTGCTCCAGCCGGAGCACGCCGGGCAGGAGGGGCGGCACTTCGAGGCGACGCGCGCCGCCCTCCGCTACTACGGCGAATGGTACGGCGCCTACCCGTACGGCTACGTGACGATCGTGGATCCGGCGTGGCAGAGCGGCGCCGGCGGAATGGAGTATCCGACGCTCTTCACCGCCGGCACGCGCTGGCTGGCGCCGCGGCAGGTCTCTCAGCCCGAGAGCGTCACGGTCCACGAGGCGGGCCACCAGTTCTGGTACGGCATCGTCGCGACCAACGAGTTCGAGCACGCGTGGATGGACGAGGGGTTCAACACGTTCTCCACGGCGCGGACGCTGGAGCAGTTCTTCACGCCGCACTACGCGAAGCGGTACTTCGGCGGGTTCATCCCGTGGGTGTTCGAGGACCTGCCGCTCAGCCGCGCGACGGACGGCAACCGCCTCACCGGCTACCGGCCGAACGCGCGGAGCGACGTGCCGGACACGGCCACCTGGCGGTACTGGCCCGGCACGGCCGGATCGATCAGCTACAACAAGACCGCGCTGTGGCTGCACACGCTCGAGCGGATGCTGGGGTGGGACACGCTGCAGCGAATCCTGTCCACCTACTTCACGCGCTACGCCTTCAAGCATCCGAAGCCCGCGGATTTCTTCGCGGTGGCCAGCGAGGTGGCCGGGCAGGACCTCACGTGGTTCTTCGACGAGGTCCACCGCAGCGCGCACGCGTTCGACTACGGCATCGAGGTGTTCACCAGCGAGCGGCCGCGCGTGCGCGGATACTCGGGCAACGCCGAAGAACGCGCCTTCGCCGACACGACGGCCGACGACCGTTACCGCACGACCGTGGTGGCGCGCCGCCACGCGGAGGGCGTGTTTCCGGTGGACGTGGCCGTGCGGCTGGAGAACGGGGAAGAGATCCGGTGGCGGTGGGACGGGCGCGACACGTGGAAGCGCTTCGAGACCGAAACGGCCGCGCGGGCCGTCTCCGCGCAGGTGGATCCCGACCGGGTGCTGCTGCTCGATCTGAACTACACGAACAACTCGATGACGCTGGGGCCCAGGGCGGGCGAGGCCGCGCGGAAGTGGTCGCTGGCCTGGCTGATCTGGCTGCAGGACCAGCTGCTCACCTATGGCTTCTTCGTCTGAGCCCCGCGCGTTCGCCGCGTTCCGCGACGGCGTGGCGCGCGTCAACCGGGCGCCCGTCCTGCTGCTGGGGCTGTCGGCCACCACGCTGCTCATCGCGCTGCCGCTCTCGCTGACGCTCCGCGGCATGATCGCGGCGCACCTCGGAGGGAGCCTCGCCGCCGAGACCGCGGCCTCGGGCGCCAACTACGACTGGTGGCAGGAGTTCTCGGCCCAGGCGACCGGGCTGGCGACGACGTTCGCGCCCTCGATCATCGGGTTCGGCGCCGTGCTGGACAACATCGCGGGGCTGGCCGACAACCTGCCGATGGCCACGAGCATCGCCGTGGTGGTCGGCGCCTGGCTCGTGGTCTGGTCGTTCCTGAGCGGCGGCGTACTCGACCGCTATGCCCGCAACCGGCCGACGCGCGCCCACGGGTTCTTCGCCGCCGCCGGCACGCACTTCTGGCGCTTCCTGCGCCTGGGGCTCCTCGCCTTCGCGGTCTACTCCGCGCTGTTCGGGTTCATCCATGGCTGGCTGTTCGAGGATCTGTACGGCAGCGTCACGCGGAACCTGACCGTCGAGCGCACGGCGTTCGGGGTCCGCGCCGCGCTCTACGTGGCGTTCGGGCTGCTGCTCGCCGCCGCGAACCTCGTCTTCGACTACGCGCGCGTCCGCATCGTCGTCGAGGATCGCCGGAGCGCCATCGGCGCGCTGCTGGCCGGCCTGCGCTTCGTGCGGCGGCACCCGCGCGCCGCGTCGCTCTACGCGCTGAACGCGGGGGCGTTCCTCCTGCTCGCCGCGCTCTACGCGCTGGCGGTACCCGGCGCGCCCGGCTCCGGGCTGTGGATGTGGATCACGCTGGGCGTGGGGCAGCTGTACATCATCGGGCGGCACTACGTGAAGCTGCTCTTCTACGCGTCCGAGATCGCCTTCTTCCAGCGCGCCGCGGCGCACGCCGGCTACACGGCGGCGCCGGCCGTCGTCTGGCCCGATTCCCCGGCGGTGGAGGCAGTCCTGAATGCCGACGTCCCCGCCAGGTAACCTGGACGTCCATCGCCTGGTGCCCTCGCGCACGTTCGAGGACGCGCGGATCATGGTCGTCGACGACGAGCCGGCCAACATCGACGTCCTGAGGCGGCTGCTCGAGCGGCACGGGTTCACGCGCGTGGAGAGCACGACGGATCCCCGCGACGCGGAGACGCTGTATGCCCGGCTGCGGCCCGACCTGATCCTGCTGGATCTGCACATGCCGCACATGGACGGGCTCGCGGTGATGGATCGGCTGATGCAGCTCGCGGAGGCGAGCTACCTGCCGATCCTGATGCTCACGGGCGACATGGCGCCGGAGGCCAGGCGCGAGGCGCTGTCGCGGGGGGCGAAGGACTTCGTCAACAAGCCGTTCCACGGCGACGAGGTGCTGCTCCGCATCCGCACGCTGCTCGAGACGCGCTTCCTCTACCTGCAGATCCAGACGCAGAACACGCTGCTCGAGGCGAAAGTGCGGGAGCGCACGCGCGAGCTGGAGTCCACCCAGTTCGAGATCATCGAGCGGCTGGCGCGCGCCGCCGAGTTCCGGGACGACCAGACCGGCCGCCACACGGAGCGCGTCGGTCAGATGGCCATGCAGATCGCGCGCGAGATCGGGCTCCCGGACAAGACGGTGGCGCTCATCCGGCGCGCGGCGCCGCTGCACGACATCGGCAAGATCGCGGTCCCCGACGCGGTGCTGCTGAAGCTCGGGAAGCTGACCGAGGAGGAGTTCGCGCGCGTGCGGTTGCACACGCGCATCGGCGCGCAGCTGCTCGCCGGCGGCAGCTTCGAGCTGCTGCGCATGGCCGAGGAGATCGCGTTCAGCCACCACGAGCACTGGGACGGCGGCGGCTACGAGGGGCTCGCCGGCCACTCCATCCCGCTCACCGGCCGCATCGTGGCCGTCGCGGACGTGTTCGACGCGCTGGTCCACAAGCGCCCGTACAAGCCCGCCTGGCCGAAGGCGGACGCCGTGGCCGAGATCGTGCGCCAGCGAGGCCGCCAGTTCGATCCGCAGCTCGCCGACGCCTTCCTGCGCATTCTCGAGTCCATGCCGACCGATTAGGGGTCAGATCTTGTTCCTTGCATGGTGACCGGCGATCGAGACACCTCCGCCTGCTTGGCCGCCCCGTGCGGCAGGCGTGGCGTCCCCGTGGCGCCCGCCGCGCCGTTGTATAGTCGTGGGCTATGGCGAAGAGCGCGAAGGAGATTGCCGACTGGCTGCGTCAACGCGTCGGCGCGGCCGGCGTACGCGGCATCGTCGTCGGGCTGAGCGGCGGGATCGATTCGGCGGTCGTCATCGGGCTCGCGCAGATGGCGGCGCCCGGACAGGCCCTGGGCGTGATCATGCCGTGCGGCAGCGACTCCCAGGACGAAGCGGATGCGCGGCTCGTCGCGGAGCACTTCGGCGTCCCCGTCCTCCGGGTCGATCTCGCGCCGCCGTACGACGCGCTCGTCGGCGCCCTCAGGACGGCGATGGCGTCCCTCCCCCCCGACATGGCGCCCGCCGCCGCGAGTCCGGATCCGGATCCCCGCGCGCGCATGCCGCTCGCCAACATCAAACCCCGCCTGCGGATGTCGACGCTCTATTACGTGGCGAACACGCTGCACTACCTCGTGGCGGGGACGGGCAATCGCGCCGAGCTGACGATCGGGTACTTCACGAAGTACGGCGACGGCGGGGTGGATGTCCTGCCGATCGGCGACCTGCTGAAGAGCGACGTCCGCGCGATGGCACGGGAGCTGGGCGTGCCGGATCGGATCGTCGAGAAGCCCCCGAGCGCGGGCCTGTGGGCGGGCCAGACCGACGAAGGGGAGATGGGAATGACCTATGCGGAGCTGGAGCGGTATCTGACCGGCGGCCCTGACGCCGTGGCGCCGGCGCTGGCGCTGCGGCTGGAGCGCATGATCCGCGCCAGCGATCACAAGCGGACCACGCCGCCGAGCCCGGGAGAGTAGAGGATCCGGTCAACACCTAGCCGGCGCCCACGTTCAGCCCCATCTCCGGCGGCGCCGGAGGCTCCTGCGGCGCTCCGGCCCGGACCTCGCCGGCCAGGCGGCGGCGGGCGGCCCGGACGCTCTCGCGCAGCGCCTCGTCGCCCGTCTCCTCGATTCGCCCCAGTTCACCGCTCAGCGCGTGCAGCTGCAGCGTGCCGACCGCGTACACCGCGCACGATCGCAGCCAGCTGTCCTCGCTCGCCAGCAGCGTGACCACCGCCTGCTCCGCGGTCTCCACCGGAGCGCCCACGACCCGGTCGGCAATCGCGATGCGCTCCTCGACGGTCACCTGCGCGTCGAGCAGCGGCACGAGCAGCGGGCGGACCTCCGGCCTGAGCACGTTGTCGAGGAACTCCAGCGCGTTCGCCCGGATCGCCGGGTTGGCCGCGCGGAGCCCGACGTAGGCGTCGTGCAGCCCCTCCCGCGGATGGATGAGCGCGATCAGCCGGAAGATCCGCTCCAGTTCCTGTTCCATGGACGCCCGCATCGCCTCCAGCACCGGATCCTCGTCCTTGAGCTGCCCGCGAAGAGGACCGAGCACCTGATACGAGCGGTAGTGGCCCGCGATCTCCGCCGCCAGCAGGATCTCGAGCGCGCCCTGATCGATCTGAATCTCCGGGTGCACGAGGCGCAATTTGTTGAGCGACGCGATCACCCGGTGCCGCAGCGTGGTGTCCACGTGGAGCAGGCTGTCCACGAGAACGCCCTCGGCCTCCGCCGTGCCGACCCGCACCAGGACGGACGGCAGCTCGCGCCGGATCTCCAGGTTCTCCCGATCGTCGCGAAGCCGGCGCGCGATCTCCGGCACGACGGCCGGGCCGATCCGCGCCAGCGCATCGGCCGCTTCGTCCACGAGGCCGGGACGGGCGAGGGCGGCGATGAGCGGCACGGCCAGCTCCTCGCGCGGCGCGGCCCGCGCCGACCGCACGGCCTGCCGCGCGACGCCCTCGTCGTCGTCGGCCATCAGCACGCTCAGCAGGTCCGGAAACTCGTCCGGCACGAGCGCCATCAGCCGCGCGGCCTCGGCCCGGTCCCGCGCGCCGTCCGGACCGTCGGACCCGGCCATGGCGGCGAGGATCGCGCGCGCGGCGTCGAGGTTCTGCGTGGGCCCCGGCGAGGCGAGGAAGGCTGCCATCGCCGCGCGGATCGAGAAGTCCTCGAAGTCGCCGAGCTCCTGGATGCGCCCCAGCGGATCGGTGCCCATCTCGCGGGCCAGATACAGCAGCGCCTCGGTCCGGACGGAGAGTTCGGGATCGCGGAGCAGCCGGACGGCCTCGTCCCCGATGCCGCGGTCGCCGCCGGCGCCGAGGAGCGCCAGCGCCCGGCGCCGGATATCCGGCTCGGGATGGTGCAGCAGCTCGCGCAGCACCGGGTGCCAGCTCCGGGCCTGCTGCAGCTCGAGCAGATCGAGGGCGTAGCGCACGTCGCCGGCATCCCCCCCGCCGAGCTTCGCCCGGAGCGCATCCGACGCCGAGCGCTCCACGGTACTGGCCGAGGCGCGTTCGGTGTCCAGCCGATGCCGGTGGATGCTGTCCTGAATCGTCCGGACGTACTCCGCCCGCAGCCGCCAGGCGACAACGATCCAGGCCGCGATCAGCACCGTGTTGATGGCGGCCGTCCCGCGGAGGCCGAGGCCGAACCCGGGCAGCATCACGAAGCCGGCCGTGGCCACGCCGAACATCACCGCCCCGAGCGCGTCCGCGATCCGGTTGACGACGATGTCGATGGCGTTCTTGACGGCGGCGCGCTGCGCGGGGGCGAGCGGCAGATACAGGAGCTCGTACGTCGGCCGGTCCACCGAGAACCGCAGCCCCTGATCCAGCGCGGCGGTGGTCACGACCGGCCAGAACGCCGGCAGCAGCAGGATGAGCGCCGATCCGGCGCCGAGCGCCAGGGGCAGGGTCAGGATCGTGACCGCGAGCCCGAAGGTGCGAAGCGCCCTCCCCGTGGCGAGGAGCTGCACGACGAAGCTGCAGGCGCCGAGGACGAAGTTGAAGGTGCCGAAGAAGCCGGTCAGCGCGTCGGCGTCGCCGCCGTAGCGCGCGGCGGCCTCGATGTTGAGCTGCATCCCGACCCACTGTGTCACCACGGCGACGAGAAACACGAGCCCGGCCATGTGGCGCAGGTAGGGGCTCGCCCAGATGTCGCGGAAGGTGCGGCGGACCGGCGGCGCGGCGGGCCGGCTCAGCCGCATCAGTCCCCGCCGGCGGGTGCGGCCGCTCGCGACGATCACGACGCCGGCCGCCGCGAGGATCAGCAGGGCCAGCACGAACAGCAGATTGACGGCGCCGCCCACCGGCCCGACGAGGAAGCGCGCGAGCATGCCCCCGGCGATCGCGCCGAACGAGGCGCCCGACGCGATGAGGCCGAAGAGCCGCCGGGCCTGGCGGGTGTCGAACAGGGAGTTGGCGAAGCTCCACGCCTGGACCGGCGCGATGACGCCGAAGCAGTTGACCCAGATGTAGAACGCCGCCGAGAGCAGCGGCACGTAGTGATAGGTGAACGCGTACCAGAAGAGGAGAACGTTCACGCTGAAGAACACCAGCGTGCCCACCATTACGGCCCTGGTGCCCAGGCGAGCCGCCACGGCCGAGTAGCCGCGCACGAAGACGGTCAGGATGATCGGGACGGCGGCATAGACGTAGACGAGGGCGTACGGCCCGTATTCCTCGAGATACAACCCGTTGCGAATCGGCTTGGCCAGCAGGTAGGCCGCCACCACCGCGGCGATATAGAGGAAGGAAAGGAGGACGGGCAGCCCTTCGCCGGGTCTGATGTCGAAGGACCGCCGCAGGAGCGGAACCATGGGCAGAGCCGCAGTTTACTTCAGTTTGCGCATCGCTTAGGCTTTGGGACGGTTCCCGTCCAGACGATCCACGCGAATAGGCTCCGAGGTATCCATGTCCTTCCTGCAGCGGGTGCTGTCGCCATTTGTCGAGGTCCGGACACAGGAAGCGCTCACCGCGCTGCTGATGTTCGCCTACGCCTTTCTCGCGATGACGGCCTACAACATCATCCAGCCGCTCACGCGCTCACGGCTGATCGCGGATCTGGGGGCGGTGAACGTGCCCTGGGTGGTGCTGGGATCGGGGCTGATCATCGGCCTGCTGATGGTGGCCTACACGCGCATCGTGAGCGTGCTGCCGCGCCGATGGGCGCTGCCGATCACGCAGGCGGGGATGGCCGGCACGATGATCGGCTTCTGGGTGCTCTTCCAGACGGGCGGCGAGTGGGTGTCGGTCGCCTTCTACGTCTGGGGGGCGCTGCTGGGCATTCTCCTCATCAGCCAGTTCTGGACGCTCGCCAACGGCATCTACGATCCCCGCCAGGCCAAGCGCCTGTTCGGGTTCATCGGCGGCGGCGTGACGCTCGGCGGCGCGAGCGGCGCGGCCATCACGGCGACGATCGTCGAGCGCGTCGGGGCCAACACGCTGCTCCTCTGGAGCGCCTTCACCCTGCTCGCCTCCATGGCCATCGTGTCGTCCATCCTCGGCCGGGAGCAGGCGGCGCCCGAACCGGGGGGCGCGGTGGAAGAGGAGCGCGGCGTGAGCCTGCCGCGCGCGATCGCGCTGCTGAAGGAGTCGCGGCAGATCCAGCTCATCGCCGCCGTCATCAGCTTCGGCGCGCTCGGCGCGGCCCTCATCGATCAGCAGCTCAACATGGCCGCCGAGGCGTTCCGGGGCGAGGGGCAGGAGGACTCGATCGGCGCGTTCCTCGCGCAGGTCCGCTTCTACGTCTCGGCCGCGGGGTTCGTGCTCCAGGTCTGGGTGACGCCCCGCATCCACCGCTACCTCGGCATCGGCTTCGCGCTCCTGATGCTGCCCACGAACCTCGCGGTGACGGCCGTGCTGATCCTCGTGTTCCAGGTGCTCTGGGCGCCGGCGGTGGCGAGCGTCATGGATCGCTCGATTCGCTACACGGTGGACAAGACCACGCGCGAGGTGCTCTTCCTGCCGCTTCCCTCGGCGCTGCGCCAGGAAGTCAAGCCGATGGTCGACGTGACGGTGGACCGGCTGGCGAAGGGGTTCGGCGCGCTGCTGATGCTCGTGCTGATCCAGCCGTGGGGCTTCGCCCTCGACTGGTACCGGCTGAGCTACGTCAGCCTCGCGATGGCCGTGGTGTGGTACGTCATGGGCTTCCGGGCGAAGCGCGAGTACCTGGCCTCGTTCCGGCGCAGCATCGATCAGGGGACCGTGAAGCCCGAGGAGCTGCAGCTGAGCGGCGCCGAGCTGTCCACGATCGAAACGCTCGTCCAGGAACTGGCGCACCCGGACCCGGCCCGCGTCGTCTATGCGATCGACGTCCTCGAGTCGCTCGACAAGCGCAATCTCGTGACGCCGCTGCTGCTGTACCACGAGTCGGTCGCCGTGCGCGTTCGCGCGCTCTCGGCGCTCGGCGCCGTGCGCAGCGACATCGCGGTCCAGTGGCTGCCGCAGATCCGCCGGCTGCTCGGCGACACCGATCCCGGCGTGCGCGCCGCGGCCATGAGCGCGCTGGTCTCGATTCAGCACGAGGACGCCGCGACGCTCGCGCGTCCGCTGAGCGCATCGCCGGATCCCCGGATCCGCGCGACGGCCGCCGTCGCCATGGCCGCCAGCGACACGCCGCAGGACGTGGACGCGGCCGAACGGATCCTCGCCGACCTCGCCGGCGACGCGCGCGAGAGCGCCGCCGACGCGCGGCGCGAAGCGGCCGTGGCGATCCGCCAGATCGCGCACCTGCGCTTCCGGCGGCTGCTCATTCCGCTCCTGTACGATCCGTCGCCGGCGGTCGCCGACGAAGCCATGGAGAGCGTCCGCGCGGCGGACGCGGGGGACTTCGTCTTCGTGCCGGCGCTCGTGTCGCTGCTGCGCGACCGGCGGCTGAAGGCCCGGGCCCGCGCGGTGCTCGTCAGCTACGGCGAGCCGGTCATCGACGTGCTCGCGCACTTCATGCGCGATCCGGACGAGGACGTCTGGGTCCGGCGGCACATCCCGGGCACGCTCGCGCAGATTCCGTCCCAGACGTCGGTGGACGTCCTCGTCGGCGCCCTCGAGGAGCCGGACGGCTTCCTCCGCTACAAGGTCATCGCCGCGCTGGCGAAGTTGCGGCGCGAGCACGCGGATCTGCGGTTCCCGCCCGATCCCGTGGAGGCGCTCGCCCTGCGCCAGGGCCGCACGTACTTCGAGTACCTGACGCTGCACCACAATCTCTTCGGCACGCGCCGGCTGCCCGGCGACTCGCTCCTCGCGCGCGCGCTCGAGGAGAAGATGGACCGGATGATGAACCGCGTCTATCTGATGCTCTCGCTGATCTACCCGTGGCAGGACATCGCCGCCGCGCGGTGGACGCTCGAGCACGGCCACGCGCGCAGCCGCGCCAGCGCGTCCGAGTACCTCGACAACCTGCTGACCGGCCAGCTCCGCAAGCGCATCATGCCGATGCTCGAGGACATGCCGCGGGAGGAAAAGGTCCGCCGCGCGAACGTCCTCCTCCGCACGCGCCCGCGCGACGTCGAGGAGACGCTGCTGCAGCTCATCAACGACGAGGACCAGGTCGTGGCGGCCGCCGCGATCGACGCGGCGCGCCAGCAGAAGCTGTGGAGCCTCGCGGGCGACATCGAGCACGTCCTCGCGCATCGCGACGTTCGCGACTGGTACGTGTTCGAAGCCGCCTCGTGGGCGCTCGCCGAACACCGCATGCCGGCCGCACGGCGGCGCGAGCTGTGGCTCGAGCCGCTGCCGGCCGCCGAGCTGGCCGATCGCCTGCGCCAGCTCCCCCTCTTCGCGTCGATCTCCGTGGACGAGCTGTTCCGCATCGCGGGCGCCGCGCGGCAGGGACGCCTCGAGCCGGGCACGGTCCTCATCCAGGAGGGCTCGGTCCCGGCCAGCATCCACCTGCTGCTCGACGGCGCCGTGATCTGCACGGGCGGCGAGTCGCCGGCCCGCCAACTCGGCGCGCCGGCCGCCATCGGCTTCGCCGAGCTGCTCCAGGGAATGCCGTCCACGGACACCGTGCGCACCACGGACGTCGCCGTGACCCTCGCCCTGACGGCCGACGAGCTGCAGACGCTGCTGGCCGACAACGCCGACCTCGTCACGGGGCTGTTCGCGACGCTCGCCGAATACGTGGCCGGCGCCGGCGCGCCGGTGTCCCGCACGCAGGCCTCGTGGGAGCTGGAACAGCTCGCGTCCGGCGGATTGGCGCCCATCGAACGCGTGCTGGCGCTCCAGCGGGTGCCGCTCTTCTCCCGCGTGACGGCCGACGAGATGCGCCACCTCGCCGAGATCGCGCGGACGGTGACGATGACCACGGGCGACAGGCTCTTCCCCGAGTCGGCGCCGCCGGCAATCTGGCTCGTGCTCTCGGGCGAAGTCACGCTCGAGAACGCGAGCGGCGCGCCGCCGATCGCCGCAGCCGCCGGCGACGTCATCGGGTCGCTCCAGGCCATGGCGGGACGCTCGCTCGGCCTCTCCGCCACGGCCGCCCGGCACGGCGTGGCGCTGCGCATCGATCACGACGATCTGTTCGACGTGCTCGGCGAGCGGCCGGAACTGCTGCGGCAGATGTTCGCGGGGGTCTTTCGGATGCGGGAAACGGTGGCGGCCTGAGCCCACGGTCCCTGGTCCGGGGACTCCCGAGTCCCGGGTCCTACGGGCGCCGCGACTCGGTAGCAACCGCGCCGGACGCGACGGCCGCGTGCGAGCGGCGGGGTTCGGCGCCACCCTGCACCACCCTCCGCTCGGGATCGACCACGACCGCCGCGGCGTAGCCGTAGCGCACCTCGCCTTTGCGGCCGACCTTCTGGAAGCGGTGTCCACGGGCGGCGAGGTCGTCGAGGATCGATCGCGGGAATCGATCCTCGATCTGAATCCGCGAGGCGCCGGGCTCCGACGGATCGCGGCCGACCAGGAAGCGCGGCCCCTCGATCGCGGGCTGCGCGTGCATCCCGCCGTCCACCACGTTCAGGATGATGTTGTAGACCGACGCGGGGATCCAGGCGTTGCCCGCCGCGGCGACGGCCAGGCGCGGGGAGCCGGGCGAATCCGGGGTGGGACTGCCGCGGAAGAGCAGCGTCGGCACGCTGGTCGTGGACGACCGCGCGAGCGGCAGGAACCGTCCGGGCGCGCCGCCGCCGCCGAACCGCAGGTGGTTGTTGTAGAGGAAGCCCAGGCCCTCCGACACGTAGAACGTGCCGCCCCACGTGCTCAACGTCTGCGTGAGCGCGATCATGTTCCCCTCGGCGTCCGCCACCGCGAACGCCGTGGTCCCGCGGCCGATCCGATCGGGACGCCCGTGGCCCGCGGGCTCGCTCCGGGTCCGCGACGCCGTCGCCGGATCGATGCGCTCGAAGAGCGACGCGGCGTGGCCGGGGTCGAGATGATCGCCGAGATCGACCTCCCACAGCGCCGGGTCGGCGATCCGCGGCGACGGATCCCGCGCCTTCCACGACTCGATCGCGAAGTGGAGGAAGTCGGCGTCTGCGGCGAACGACGCGCCGCGGGTCGGCACGTAGTGCTGGAGGATCTGGAGTGTCTCGATGAGGTGCGCGCCGGTCGAGACCGGCGGGGGCGACGAGTACACCGTGTGATCGCGATAGCGGCCCACGAGCGGGCGCCGCTGGATCGCGCGATACTGGGCGAGGTCGTCGAGCGTGATGAGCCCGCCGTGCTCCGCCATGTCCGCGGCGATGCGGCGGGCGATCGCGCCGCGATAGAACGTCTCCGCGCCGTCGTGCGCGATCGCGCGGAGCGTGGCGGCGTAGTCGCGGTTCACCAATCGCTCGCCCGGGCGAGGCACGCGCCCTCCGGGCAGGTAAATCCGGGCCGACGCCGGGTACTTCTGGAAATACGACCGGCCCTCGGCAATCGAGGTCGGCAGCGCCTCGTCCAGCTCGAATCCGTTCTCCGCGTATTCGATGGCGGGCGCGATCAGATCGGCCCACGCGATCTTCCCGCTGCCATGCTTCCGGTACAGCATGTCGAGCCCGGCGACGACGCCCGGGATATTGGCGGCCGCGGGGCCGTCGCCGCTGCCCGCGCGCAGCAGCGGATTGTCCCGCGTGGCCCGGATGGGCACCTGATCCTTGTATTCGATGACGACCGGCTCCGCCATGCCCCGCAGGTACAGCACCGCCATGCCGTCGCCGCCGATGCCCGAGGCCTCGGGCTCCACGACGCCGAGGGCGAACGAGACGGCGACGGCGGCGTCCACGATGTTGCCGCCGCGCTCGAGCGCGAGCGCCCCGGCGCGCGACGCCAGCGGATGGCCCGAGACCACGACCGCGCGGTTCGAGTCGACGGGCGGCTTGATGAGCGGCCCGGCGGCGATCATCGCGTCGATCGTCCGTTCGAGCGAGGCCTCGTCGCGCGCGGCCTGCGCGTCGGGCCGGTGCGTCTCCCGCAGACGCGTCCACGCCTCGGCGGACGGGCCCTCGCGGTAATAGAGCCGCCGCAGGGTGTCCCACACCCGGTCGAAGGCGCCGACGAGCTGCTCACGATCGGGCGGCGCCGGGGTCAGCTCGGTGGCGCCCGCGTCCGCGGGCAGCGGCGCCTCCACGAGCCAGAGGCGGAAGGCGTCGGGCGGGGCAAAGAGCGGCGGCGGTTCAGCCGGGTGCCGCTCCGGGTTCCCGTTGTAGGACGAATCCGACGGCGGCAGCGCCGCGATGGCAATCCGCGCCCCGTCCGGCGACCACGCCGGCGCGCCGCCGCGTCTCGACACCAGGACCGGCGGCTCGGCGGGCCGCACGCGTGCGGCCGCGCTCCGGCCGCCTGCCGATCCCTCGTGGTCGATCGACGCCACCCACACGGATCCGGCGCCGTCGCGCACGGCGTAGTACGCGAGGCGATTGCCGCCGGGCGACCACGAGGGATACCCTTCGGTCCCGCGCGCGCGGACGACTCGCGTGCGTCCAGCGCCGCCGCGCGCATCCTCGTCGAGCCGGGCGACCCAGACGTCGACGTCGCCGTCCTCGGAGTCGCGGTTCGAGACATACGCGATGCGGCTGCCGTCGGGCGACACCCGGCCTTCCCGCTCCTCGTCGTCGCCGGAATCCGTGAAGAGCGGCCGCGGTCGTGCGGACGACCCGGGGCTCACGACGTGCAGGCGCCAGGGCCCGGCGCGCCGGTGGGAGAAGACCACACGGCCGTCCGCCATCCAGGATGGCCAGCGCTCGTCACCGTCGAGCGACGTGATGCGGCGCGCGCGGCCCCCGCCGGCGGGCGCGACGTGAATGTCGAAGCCGTCGCCCGTGTCCACGGAGAACGCGAGGCTGCGCCCGTCGGGCGAGAACGCCGGATCCCGCTGGACGCCGGCGAGCGACGTACGGAGCGCCCGGCTGTTCCGTCCGTCGGGCGCCGAGAGCCACAGGCGATCGAGGTAGGAGAAGGCGAGCCGCCTGCCGTCAGGGGACCATGCGGGATCGCGGGCGCCGCGCGGCGTGCCGACGGGGCCCTGCGCCGACAGCGACAGGGTGACGGCGGCAATCGCGACCGTCGATGGAAGGAGACCTCGACGCGCGACTCGCACCGCCTTCAGCTCCGCGCGCTCGTCGGCGCGCGCCGGGCGGCCTCGACGGCCGCCACGATGTGGCGCGCCGAGATGCCGTACCGATCCATCAGGTCATCGGGCGGACCGCTTCGCGGAATCTCGCGCACGGCCAGCCGGCGCACGACCGCGCCGGCCGGCGCCAGCGCCTCGCTGACGGCGTCGCCCAGCCCTCCCGCCGCGTAGTGATCCTCGACGGAGACGACGACGCCGCCGGTGGCCTTCGCGGCGGCGGCCAGCGTCGCGGCGTCGATCGGCTGGACCGAGTACGCGTCGATCACGCGGATGTTGACGCCCTGCTGCCGGAGATCCTCGCAGGCGGCGAGCGCCTGGTACACCGTGACGCCGGCGGCCACCACCGTCGCCACGTCCGAGCTGCTCTGCCGGAGGACCTTCGATCCGCCGATCGGAAATCGTTCGTCGGTTCCGTAGATGACCGGCGTCTTGGGACGCGAGGTGCGCATGTACGCCAGGCCGTCGAGCGCCGCCATCTCGGCGACCAGACGCTCGGCGCTGACGCCGTCACAGGGATAGAGCACGGTGCAGTTCGGCACGGCGCGCATGAGCGCGAGGTCCTCGAGCGCCATCTGCGAGGGGCCGTCCTCCCCGATCGAGACGCCGGCGTGCGATCCGGCGAGCTTCACGTTGACGAACGAGATGCCCGCCATGCGGATGAAGTCGCCGGCCCGCGTCAGGAAGCACGCGAACGTCGACGGGAACGGAATCGCGCCGCGCGCCGCCAGCCCCATCGCGGCGCCGACCATCGCCTGCTCGGCGATGAAGACCTGGTAGAACCGCTCCGGGTGCGCCTTCTCGAACCGCTCGCTGAACGTCGAGTTCTTGACGTCGGCGTCGAGCGCCACGACGCGCGGGTCGATGCCGCCGAGCGCGGCGAGCGCGGTGCCGTAGGCCTCGCGCGTCGCGACCATGTCGCCCTTCTTGTACGCGGGTGCCGGCATCGTCGCGAGATCGACGTGGACGGGCGCGCGCGTCTTCGCGGGCGGGCCGGGGATCGGCGGCGCCGGCGCATCGGCTACGAGCTGCCTTTCGAGCTCGGCCACTGCCTTGTCGGCCTCCTCCTTCTTCAGGGCCTTGCCGTGCCAGCCGTCCTTGCCCTCGAGCGAGGCGACGCCCTTCCCCTTCAGCGTTTTCGCGAGCACGACCGAGGGGCGGCCCTTCGTCGCCCGCGCGGATTCGAAGGCCTCGAGCAGCGCCGGCAGATCGTGGCCGTCCACGACGAGCGCATGCCACCCGAACGCCGTCCAGCGCGCGGCGATGGCTTCCATGTCGTGAGCGAGCTGCGTGGGCTGGCTCTGCCCGAGCCCGTTGACGTCCACGATCGCGCAGAGGCTGTCGAGGGCGTAACGGGCGCCGACGGCCGCCGCCTCCCACACGGACCCCTCGGCCATCTCGCCGTCGCCGAGCAGCACGTAGGTGCGGTACCCCGACTCGATCCGGCGCGCGTTGAGCGCGATGCCGACGGCGGCGCAGATGCCCTGACCGAGCGAGCCGGTCGCGACATCCACGAACGAGAGGCGCGGCGTGGGATGCCCCTCGAGGTCGGAATCGATCCGGCGGAGGTGCAGCAGCTCCTCGCGCGGAAACAGCCCGGCCGCCGCCCAGGCGGCGTAGAGCACGGGCGCCGCATGGCCCTTCGACAGGACGAACCGATCGTTGTCGGGGTTCTGCGGATCCGTCGGGTCGAACCGCATCCCGCCGAAGAACAGCGCCGCCATCACCTCCGCCGCCGACATGCACGTGGTCGGATGGCCGCTCGCGGCCTCGGTGGTGGCGCGGATCGAGTCGATGCGGAGCCGGGTGGCGACGTTGCGAAGCGCAGGGATAGAGGGTGCGGTCATGGCAGAAGCGGAGTGTATCACCGGAGCGCGGCCTCGCGCATGGCGAGCACGTAGTGTGCGGCGAGCGGCCCCTCGCCGGCGGCCGCCGGCGCGAGGCTGTCGAGAATCTCCGCCGCCTTCGACGTGAAGTCGTGGTTGCCGGATGAGGCCGCGAGGCGCACGAACAGACGGGCGGCCTGGCAGTTGGCGACGAACGGCTTGACGGGTTCGCGCAGGAGGCCGAGGTCGTCGGGCCCGTCGCCCGGCGCGCGATCGAACAATCCTCCGTCCCCCTCGTCCCACATCGTGCGCAGCGCGTACAGCGCGAGCTCTTCCGCGATCATCTCGTACGGCACCCGCCCGGTCGCCTCGGCCGCGTCGAGCGCGGCGGCGGCCATCGCGATCTGGTCCTCGAGCAGCCCGCGGACGCGCGGCCCGCCGTCGAGGTAGTGCGCCACCCCGGCGCCGGGCCTGTAGCCGGCGACCAGGATCCGCTCGAGCGACCGGATCGCGAACTCCGCCAGCCCGGCATCGTCCCGCATCCGCGCCGCCCGCAGCGCGGCGGAGATCATCGCGCCGTTCCAGCTCGCGTAGAGCGTGCGATCGACCGGAGGCGGCGGCAGGAGGCGGCGCGACGCGGCCGTCGGCCCGGCGTAATACTCGTCGCTCGCCGCCTGCGATCCGAACCAGCCGCCTTCCGCGGCGTCCGCGAGCGCCGCAGCGAGGTATCGAAGCAGATCGCCGGCCGCCTCCGCGTACCGCGCCGAGTCCAGCACGGCCGCGGCGTCGGTGAGCACGCGCAGCATCGCGGCGTTCACGTCGAGCAGCTTCTCGTGCCGCGGCCACCGCCAGTCGCGCGTCGTCGCGAGACGGAAGAAGCCGCCGTCCACTTCGTCGTACAGCTCGCGCGTGCACATGGCGTCGAGCGTGGACTCGACGACGCCGCGGGCCGCCGGGTCGGATGACGCGGCGTACAGCTCCAGGGCGAGATGGAGGGGCGCGGTGATCGGAAACTTCGGCCCGACGCCGAACCCGCCGTGCTCGGCATCGTAGCTGGCGAACACCGAGCCGATGAGGGCGTCTTCCGCGGGCCGCGGGGCCGGCTGCGCGGCTGCCCGGGCCGCCGATCCCGTCCGCCGCCCGCCCGCGATCTCGTCGCCCCTCGCGCGAAAGGCCTCCACGGCGCGCTCGAGGACGCCCGCGAGGCGCTCGACCGGCACGAAGGTGCCGCCGCCGGCGAGATCCCCCTCCGCCGTCAGGAACGCCGTGGTCGGCAGGCCGCCGAGACCGTAGCGTTCGGCGATGTCCGGCCGCCGATCCGCGTCCACGCGGACGGCGACGAACCGGTCGGTCACGAGCCGCTCGACGGCCGGGTCGGCATAGCTCGTCCGATCCATCTCGCGACATCCGCGGCACCACACGGCCGAAATCGACAGCAGCACGGGCTTGGACTCGGCCCGCGCCCGCGCGAACGCCTCGGCGTGCCACGGTGACCAGACGATAGGCATGGGGATTCGTGTACCCCCGATCGCTCGCGACCTCCGCGCCGCGATCCGGCAGGCTCCGCGCCGACCGGCGGCGCGTGGGTGGTCCATTATAATGATCGGATGCGTGCGCTGCGGTTCGCCGGCCTGGTTGCCGTGGCAGCCTGGTTCGGTGGGCTGCTGGCCCTTGGCGCCATCGCGGCGCCTTCGATCTTCGACGTCGTGGATGCCACGCGCGCCGAGGGCGGACGGGCGCTCGCGGGCGCGCTCTTCGGCGAGATCCTCGGCCGGTTCCACGTCGTGAGCTACGTCTGCGGAGGCGTGATTCTCGTCACGCTGACGATCAGGGCCGTGCTCGGCCCCCGCCCGCGGCACTTCGCGCTCGCGACCGTGACGACCCTCGTGATGCTGGCGGCCGCGCTCTATTCGGGCATCGTGCTCGCGGGGCGGATCGAGCGGCTCCGTGAGGAGATCGGCACGGCCCCCTCGGCGCTCGCCGTGGACGACCCGCGGCGGCTGGAGTTCGGCCGGCTGCACGCCCAATCCCTGGCGTTCCACCTGGTGCCGCTCATCGGCGGCCTCGTGCTGCTCTTTCGGGAGATGACGGAATGACGCGCGGCGCGTCGGGAGAGACGACTTTGCGGCACGCACAGATCCTGAAGGACATCGACACGCTGCTCTCGCCCGAAGCGGACTGCTCGCGCGCCATGGAAGGCGTGGTCCGCACGCTCCAGGCGGCGGTCCCGGACTACACGTGGGTCGGCATCTACCTGCTCCAGGGCAACGAGCTGGTGCTCGGCCCGTTCGTCGGGAAGCCGTCCCCGCATACGCACATCCCTGTCGGCCGGGGCATCTGCGGCGCCGCAGCGGCGGAAAAGGCCACCATCGTCGTGGACGACGTCAGGGCGGACCCGCGATACCTGGCCTGCAGCGTCGAGACGCGCTCGGAGATCGTGGTGCCGATCATGAGCGGCGGAAAGGTGCTCGGCGAGATCGACATCGACAGCGACCGCGTGGCGGCGTTCGGCCAGGACGATCGCGAGCTGCTCGAAGCCGTCGCGGCGCGTCTCGCCCCGAAGATCCAGAGCGCGAGGTCCTGATCCGGAAATCACTTCGGTCATCACCACAAACGGGCTGGCGGCCATCACGATGGCCACGATGACACGATGACACGATGAAAACACTCGAGACGTCATCGTGCCATCGTGCTCATCGGGGTGCCGTAGCCGCGTGTTCGGTGGCGAGTGAAATAACTACTGGGGTTCATTCGTGTTCGCGGCTGGCGTGGACGGGCGCACCGGGGCGGGCAAGCGGCCACCCGCCTTCGCGGCGACTTCGACTCGCGCTACGGCGGGCAAGCGG
>Ga0299914_10000555_pt1 | contig 22651 bp, 20 predicted proteins | sample RVTome_10_FD_201361 | JGI IMG/M metagenome (GOLD analysis project Ga0299914, IMG submission 201361) | Soil microbial communities from uranium-contaminated site in the Upper Colorado River Basin, Wyoming, United States - RVT153D57 (version 2) ...
TGTTGGCGACGCCGGTCACCGGGGCCTACGGCCACTCGATGGGGTCGAACTACAACAAGGTGGGGCGGCCCGCCGTCGTGTTCGCGTCCGCCGGCGACGCCCGCCTGGTCGTCCGCCGGGAGACCGATGACGACCTGTTGCTTCACGACGTGTGAAAGTCGAGCAGCCGCCACCCTCACTCCTACGATGGCTCTTCGATGAATCCCGAACCCGTCCGCGTCGGCCTCCTGGGCTGCGGCAACGTGGGGGCGGCGCTCGTCCAGCTGATCCGCACCCGGTCCGACGACATCGCTGCCCGCACCGGGCTCGCGCTCGAGGTGGCGCGCGTCGCCGTGCGCAGCGTCACCAAGGAGCGCTCGGTGGCCCTGCCGGACGGGGTGCTCACCCACGACGCCGCCGGCGTGGTGACGGATCCCGGCATCGACGTGGTCGTGGAGGTCATCGGCGGGATCGAGCCCGCCCGGGAGCTGATTCTCGACGCGATCAAGGCCGGCAAGCCGGTCATCACCGCCAACAAGGAGCTGCTCGCCAACGTCGGCGCCGAGCTGTTCGCCGCGGCCGACCACGCCGGCGTCGACCTGCTGTTCGAGGCCGCGGTCGGCGGCGGCATCCCCGTGATCCGGCCGCTGCGGGAGTCGCTCGCGGGCGAGCGCATCGACCGGGTCATGGGCATCGTCAACGGGACGACCAACTACATCCTCACCCGCATGACCGAGGCCGGCGCCTCCTACGCCGACGCCCTGAGCGAGGCGCAGAGCCTGGGCTACGCCGAGCGCGATCCCACCTCCGACGTCGACGGCTACGACGCCGCGGCCAAGGCCGCGATCATCGCCTCGATCGCCTTCGGCGTGCGGGTGGTGGCCGGTGACGTGACCAACGAGGGCATCGCCCACATCACCCGGGCCGACATCGACTACGCCGGCAAGATGGGCTACGTCATCAAGCTGCTGGCCATCGCCGAGCAGCGGGACGGCCCCGACGGCGGCGAGGTCGGCGGAGCGAGCGAGCAGGCCGGACGAGTGAGCGCCAGCTCGCCGCACGGCGATGGGGTCTGGGGGCGCAGCCCCCCCCAGCAGAAGCTCAGTGAGGTGGGCGTGCGCGTGCACCCCGCGATGGTGCCGGCGGAGCACCCGCTGGCCTCGGTGCGCGACAGCTTCAACGCCGTGTTCGTCGAGGGATCGGCCGTGGGCGAGCTCATGTTCTACGGCCGCGGCGCGGGTGGGTTCCCGACGGCCAGCGCCGTGCTGGGCGACCTGATCGACGCGGCGGTCAACCGCGCCCGGGGCAGCCACGCCAGCATCGGCGTGCTGGGCAAGGCCCGGATCCGGCCCATCGACGAGGTCGAGACCGCCTACTACCTCAACATCGACGTCTTCGATCGCCCCGGCGTCCTGGCTGCGGTCGCCGGCGTCTTCGGGGCGCACGAGGTGTCGATCCGGTCGATGGAGCAGGAGGGCCTGGGCGACGAGGCCCGACTGGTCTTCATCACCCACATCGCCCGGGAGGCCGCCATGCAGGCCACGGTGCGGGACCTCCACCACCTGGACGCGGTCGACCGCATCACGTCGGTCCTCCGCGTCATCGGCGAGTAGGGCCCGACCCCGGTGAAGTACGTCTCGACTCGGGGCCGGGCACCGGTTCTCGACTTCGCCGACGTGCTGCTGGCCGGGCTGGCGGCGGACGGCGGGCTGTACGTCCCGGAGACATGGCCGGCGCTCCCGGGCGGCTGGCAGAACCCCCGGCCCTACGTCGAGGTGGCGAGCGACGTGCTGTGGCCCTACGTCGAGGGTTCGACCCTGCCCCGGGCGTCGCTCGACGAGCTGGTGGCCGAGGCGTACGCGACCTTCGACCATCCCGACGTGTGCCCGCTCGTCGAGCTCGAGCCGGGGCTGTGGGTCGTCGAGCTGTTCCACGGGCCGACGCTGGCGTTCAAGGACGTGGCCCTCCAGCTGGTCGGTCGCCTGTTCGACCGCGAGCTCCAGCGGCGGGGCGAGCGACGCACGATCGTGGTGGCCACGTCCGGCGACACGGGCTCGGCCGCGATCGCCGCCTGCGTCGGCCGCCCCACACTCGACATCGTCGTGCTGCACCCGGCGGGCCGGGTGTCCGACGTGCAGCGTCGGCAGATGACGACCGTCGATGCGCCCAACGTGCACAACGTGGCCGTCGAGGGGACGTTCGACGACTGCCAGGACATCGTGAAGGCGCTGTTCGGCGACGCCGGGCTGTGGGACCGGGTCGGGCTCTCGGCCATGAACTCGATCAACTGGGCGCGGGTGGCCGCGCAGATCGTCTACTACGTCACCGCCGCCGCGGCCTGCGGGCCGTGCGAGATGGCGGTGCCGACGGGCAACTTCGGCAACATCCTGGCGGGCTGGATCGCCCGGCGCTCGGGTGCCCCCATCGAGGGGCTCGTCATCGGGTCCAACCGCAACGACATCCTCACGCGCTGGGCCCAGACCGGGTCGCTCGTCGCCGAGGAGGTCGTGCCCACGCTGAGCCCCAGCATGGACATCCAGGTGTCCTCCAACCACGAGCGGCTGCTGTTCGAGCTGCTCGGCCGGGACGGGGCCGCCACGGCCGAGCTGATGGGCCGCTTCCGGGCCCTCGGCTCCGTCGAAGGGCCCCGTGACCCAGTGTTCGCCGCCGCCAGCCTCGACGACGACGCCACGCTGGCCGTCATCGCCGGCGTCCATCGCCGCACCGGCTACCTCGCCGATCCCCACACCGCCGTGGGCATCGGGGCCGCCGAGGCCTGTCGGCGCCGGCCCGACCTGCCGATGGTGTGCCTGGCGACCGCACACCCGGCCAAGTTCCCCGACGCCGTTGAGCGAGCCACCGGCACTCGCCCGGCATTGCCCGACAGCCTTGCCGACCTGTTCGAGCGGCCCGAGCGCTACGACGTCCTCCCCGCCGAGGTGGCCGCCGCGCGGCGCTACGTCGAGGGTGCGGTGGGGGCACACTAAGGTCCCGCCGGTCGTTGGGGACCACCTCGGGCCTGGGGAGGATGTGCGATGCGCCGGACGATGCTGGCGGTGGCGGTGCTGGTGATGGCCGCCCTCGGGGCAGCCTGTGGTGACGGCGGCGGCGGCGGCGAGTCGTCCTCCGAGGAGGGCCAGGAGTACGTCGACGCCATCGTCGCCAGCAACGAAGACTCGGAGCTGACCGACGAGGAGAACGAATGCTTCGCGCGCGCGTTCGTCGATGCCGTCGGTGTCGACGAGCTCCAGGGCGCCGTGACCCCCGACGAGATCCGCGAGGATCCGGAGAGCTCCCCCGAGGAGTTCGGGATCACCCTCGACGACGACGAGGCCGACGCCTTCTGGGACGACGTCAACGAGTGCATGGACGTGCGGGCGGCCTTCGTCGAAGGGCTCACCGAGGGCGAGGACATGTCCCAGGAGACGGTCGATTGCCTCGAGGACGCCATCGACGACGACCTGCTCAAGCGGGTGCTGGTGACGAGCCTGACGGAGGGTGAGGACGCGCTGCAGGAGGACCAGGAGCTCATGAGCGATCTCATCGGCGTGCTCAGCGACTGCCCGGGAGTCGTCACGGAGAGCTGAGGACCAGACCACCAGGCAACCCTCGACCTCGACTCGAGGTCGAGGGTTGGTCCGGGGAGGCCCCAGCGGCGCCGGCCATCTGTCGAGGTCATGGGTTCCGCATCGGACAGGCCGAGGTCATGGGTTCCGCAGCCGGAACCAATGACCTCGAGCTCGTGACGGCGTAACCCATGACCTCGGGACCGCCGGGCGTGGGCCGGCCTCGCGTCCGGTGGCGTGGGCGCCACCCGATGTCGTTCGGTGGTCCGAGGACCACCTGCGAGACTGAGCGGGTGAAGTACGTGATCTGCGTCCCCGATGGCTGCGCCGACGAGCCGTTGGCCCGCCTCGGGGGCCGGACGCCCCTCGAGGTGGCGTCGATGCCGACGCTGGCCCGGCTGGCGGCCCGGGGCGAGGTCGGCCGGGCGGCGGTGATCCCGCCGAAGATGGCGCCGGGGAGCGACGTCGGCAACATGTCGATCCTGGGCTACGACCCGGCGCGCTACCACACCGGTCGCGCGCCCATCGAGGCCGCGGCCCTCGGCCTGCGCCTGGGGCCCGACCGGGTGGCCTACCGCTGCAACCTCGTGACCATCGGGCCCGACGGGACCATGGTCGATTTCGCCGGGGGACACCCGACGTCGGAGGACGCCGCCCACGTCGTCCGGGACCTCGACGCCGAGCTGGGATCGGGTGCCGGCACGGGGGTGGAGTTCCACGCCGGGGTCCAATACCGGCACATCGTGGTCGCGCCCGCTTCGTGGGCCGAGGCGCACTGCGTCCCGCCTCACGACCTGAGCGGCCATCCGGCGCTCCTGCCCTACGGGCCGGCTGCGCCGCGGCTGATCGAGCTGATGGACGGCAGCCGCGCCATCGTCGGCGCGTCCCCCCTCGCTGCGACCCAGGTCTGGCTCTGGGGCCAGGGCTTCCAGCCGCAGCTACCGCCGTTCGTCGAGGCGACGGGCAGGCATGGGGCGTTGGTCACCGCCGTCGACCTCGTGCGGGGGCTCGGCGTCCTCACCCGCATGGACGTCGTCGAGATCCCCGGCGCCACCGGCTGGTTCGACACCGACTACGAGGGCAAGCGCGACGCCGCCCTGCGCACCCTGGCCGACGGTGCCGACGTGTTCCTGGTGCACGTCGAGGCCACCGACGAGGCCGGCCACGCCGGCGACCTCGACGAGAAGATCAAGGCGCTCGAGGCCTGGGACGCCCGCATCCTCGACGGACTGGTCGAGGGTCTCGACTCCCTCGGTCCCTGGCGCCTGCTGCTCCTGCCGGACCACGCCACCCCGATCGAGCGGCGGACGCACACCACCGATCCCGTGCCCTACCTGTTGGTCGACAGCGAGATCGAGGGCCCCGGCGGCGTGTACACGGAGCGCGCGACGGCGGGCAGCGCGCCGGTCCCCGGCCACGAGATGCTGGGCCGGCTGCTGGCGCCGGGGCGCCGCTAGGCCGCGCCCCGCCCCCGTCGGCTCTCGGGCTTCACCAGCAGCTCCACCGGCAGGTCATGGCGTTCGGCATACCGGGTCGTGAGGTACCGGCCGTACCGGGAGCTCCCCTTCAGCTCCTTGGTGAGGAACGACACCACATAGAGGTCGGTGACCCGGTGTGCCTCGTCGATGGGGAGCAACTCGGGCGCGCAGCCGTCCTCGGCCTGTTCCTCGACGAAGCCGAGGATCGGCTGGCCCACCCCCGCCGCCACGTAGGCATCCCGGATGTCGCAGACGTTGGTGAACGAGTTGTGCCCGGCCGCCAGCATGTCGACCCGGTACTCGGGCCGGCCGGAAATCAGGTCCCAGGCGCGGACGATGCCGGGCTCGATCGGGACCACCGTGTCGGACGTCCCGCCCATCAGCAGCGTGGGAACGTCGATCGAGGCGAGCTGCTCGTCGGTGAACCCGAACGTCGCCGGCGCGATGGGCACGATGGCGTCGACGCGCGGGTCGGGCTGGTAGTCGACGAAGCCACCGGCCGTCGCCAGCGCCGTCAATCCACCGAACGAATGGCCGGCGACGGCGATGTCCCACTCCTCGATGCGCCGGTGGAGCGCATCCGCCGGGTCCCGGTCGCGGGCGAGCATCTGGTCGATGACGAACGAGACGTCGCGCGGGCGGTTGGCCGCCGCGACGGCGACGGGGTCGGACGTGCCGGCGATGGCGTCGAGGGCGGTGTTCCCGGCGTGATCGGGCGCCGCGACCACGAAGCCATGGCTGGCGAGGGCCTGCATCAGGAACCAGGACTGGAACCGGACGCCCCCGTTGCCGTGCGAGAAGACGACGAGGGGGAACGAACCCCGGGCCGCCTCAGGACTGGCCAGCACGCGGGGGAGCGGGAGCCGGGTGAGGATGAGGTCCAGCGACGCGGTGGGGGCATCGGAGCCCTTGTCCGCCGGATACCAGATGTCGACCGTCAGCGTGCGGTCGGCGCGGGCCGGATCGACCATCCGGACCGTGGCCAGGCCGGCGGCGTGGCGCCCGAGGGCGTCCGGCGGCGCCGCATGTGAGCCGTGCGACGGGCCGTGGAGGCCGGACGACCGGGTGGCGACTGCGCCCGAGGGCCCCGACGGGCCCACCAGCACGGCGGTGGCGGTGACGAGCGCCCCCAACGTGACGACGAACCGGCGCATGCGCGTCCCCTCCCGGGTCGTGGCTCGTCGCCAACCTAGTGGGCTGCTGCACGCCCGCGACCACGTGCGCAGGTTTCGATCGGCCGGGGCGCTGCGCTAAAGTGCTCTCGTTCTGCCGGGGGGGCACCGCCGAATCCAGAGCGGATGACCTAGCGGCCCCGATTCAGCGGAGCGGTTCCTTCCTCCGGGCCAGATCGATCTCTGCACGCCCGGCGCCGACCCGCCGGCCCCCACGGTCGCCACCACGGTCTTCCCCAGAAGTGAGGTGCCAGCCCCGATGAGCGTGGACTCGACCACCCTCGAACGGTCCGCCCTGGAGCGCAAGGATCGCGACGAGCTCACGACCATCGCCCAGGCACTCGGAGCCAAGCCGCCGTCGCGCGCCCGCAAGGCCGAGATCGTGCAGCTCATCCTCGAGCTCACGGGCGTGGCGTCCTCCGGGTCGTCGGGTGCCGACGAGGGGGGACCCAAGCCCAAGCGCACCCGTGCCGGCAACGGCGGGTCGCAACAGGAGGCCACCGTGGACGAATCGGACAGCGCCACCGACACCACCACCGACACCACCGCCACCGACACCACCGCTACCGAGGCGCCCGCCGCGGCACCCGAGCCCACGGGCGGCGACGAACCGCCCGCAGAGTGGGAGGCCGCGGTCGCCGACGAGGGCGGGGCGGGCTCCGGTTCCCGGGCCGCCGCCGACGACGACCGATCCGGTGCGTCGAACGGGCAGGGCGACGCCGCCGGGGCCGAGGGCACCGAGCATGGCGGGTCCACCGTGACGGCCACCGAGGGCCAGGCGCGGGGAGGGGGCCGCGAGGGGCGCGCGGCCGATGGCCGCCAGCGGGAGCCCGAACGATCGGGCGAGCAACAACGTGGCGACGGTCAGCAGGTGGACGTCAACGAGCCGGGCAACCGCCGGCGCCGGCGGCGCGGGCGGAGAGGTGGCGCCGAGACCCACGTCGAGGAGTACACCGGCGAGCCCCTGGACGTCGAGGGCCTGCTCGACCTGCGCGACGAGGGCTACGGCTTCCTGCGCGTCAAGGGTTCGCTGCCCTCCAAGGACGACGTGTACGTGTCGGTCAAGCAGGCCCGCCAGTTCGGCCTGCGCAAGGGCGATCACATCAAGGGCGGCAGCCGTCCTGCGCTGCGCAACGAGAAGAACCCGGCGCTGCTCCGCATCGACTTCGTCAACGGCGAGCACCCCGACGAGGCTCGCAAGCGGCGGCGCTTCGAGGACCTGACGCCGCTGTTCCCCGACGAGAAGCTCGCCCTCGAGACGACCGAGAACGCGTCCGACATGACCGTCCGCATCGTCGACTTGCTCTCGCCCATCGGCAAGGGCCAGCGCGGCCTCATCGTCTCGCCCCCGAAGGCGGGCAAGACCACGATCATGAAGCAGATCGCCCGGTCGATCGAGGCCAACAACCCCGAGGTCAAGCTCATCGTGCTGCTCGTCGACGAGCGGCCCGAAGAGGTGACCGACATGCGCCGCTGGCTGAAGAGCCCCAACAGCGAGGTCGTCGCCTCCACGTTCGACCGCCCGTCCGAGGAGCATGCTCAGGTGGCGGAGCTCACCATCGAGCGGGCCAAGCGCCTGGTCGAGGAGGGCAAGGACGTCTGCATCATCCTCGACGGGATCACCCGCCTCGCCCGCGCCTACAACCTGGCGGCCCCCGCCACGGGCCGGATCATGTCCGGCGGCGTCGATTCCGGCGCCCTGTACCCGCCCAAGAAGTTCTTCGGCGCCGCCCGCAACATCGAGGAGGGCGGCTCGCTGACCATCCTCGCCACCGCGCTCATCGAGACCGGTTCGAAGATGGACGAGGTGATCTTCGAGGAGTTCAAGGGCACCGGCAACATGGAGTTGCGGCTCGACCGGCGGCTGTCCGAACGCCGGATCTACCCCGCCATCGACGTCGATGCCAGCTCCACCCGCCACGAGGAGCTGCTGTTCCCCCGCGGCCAGCTGAACCTCGTGTGGGCGCTACGCCGGGTCCTGTCGGGCCTGTCGTCCACCGACGGCGGCAACGCCGCGGCGCTCGAGCTGCTGATCGATCGCATGAAGACCTTCCGCACCAACGAGGAGTTCCTGGCCGAGGTGGCCAAGAACCGGTTGGCTGCCGGGTAGACTGCCTACCTTTCGCCCTGTTCTGATCCTGGAGACCGCAATGAAGGCTGGCATCCACCCCGACTACGTCGTCGCCAAGGTGCGCTGCTCCTGCGGCAACGAGTTCACCACCCGCGCCACGAAGGCCGACCTGCACGTCGAGCTGTGCAGCGAGTGCCACCCCTTCTACACCGGCAAGCAGAAGCTGGTGGACACCGGCGGCCGCATCGACCGGTTCGAGCGCCGCTACGGCAAGCGCTCCAAGTAACCCGGGGCGGAGCACATCGGGCCGGTCGAGCACCGACCGGTGACCGCCGCCCTCGGTGCCGAGCGCCGCGCCGCCCTGCGCGGCGCCAAGCTCGCCGCCCTCGTGGCCGGCCGCTGGGGACCGGCCGACCGGGTGAGCCACTCTCTGGGAACGGCGGTGGCGCTCACCGGCCCCGGTCCGACCGCGTGGGTGCTGGCGGACGACGCCCCGGAGCGCACGCTGGGTCCCGCCGTGGTCTGGGCCGACCGCGAGCGTGTCGACGACCTCCACATCCTGGTGGACGGATCGGGCGACGCCGCCGCCACCGTGGCCCGCCAGTCCCAGTTGTTCGCGCCACCGACGCCGCAGGTGTGGATCGTCGTCGCCGGGACCGCGCTGGCTCCGGTGGCCGCCGCCCCGCCGGCCAGCCAGCCCGACGCGCCGGCGCCGCCGGAGCTGGTGGACCTCCTGATCGACGCCGGCCTCGAGGTCGTTGCCGAGGGCGGCCTGGTGCACGGGGAGGTCAACGGGCTGGAGGTCGCCCGGATCGTCCACGGCGCCACCACGGCCGGCGTCCCCATCGCCGAGCCACAACTCGAGGTGGGCGTGGGGAAGGCGGACCGGGAGCTGACGGCAATGGTCCACGGCGAGCTGGCCCCGGTCGACCAGCTCGCACGGGTGGTCGGCATCGTCCGCCAGCACCGGCGGCCGGGTGCTCCCCGGCATCCCCTGAACCAGCTGGTGCCGGAACGCTGGCTGCGGGCGGTGCTCTGCCGCAACCCGGGCATCCTCGGCCTCGCCTCGCTCCGCCCGGCGCCGGGCGTCCGGCCCCGCACCAACCTCACCGAGCGGGACATCGCCATGGCCGCCGGGGCCGCAGCCGACGGCGCGCCGGTCGTCGCGGCCTGCTCGGTCGGCATCGCCCTCGACCTGGTGCCGAGGGCGTCAGACGCCCGCGAGGCGATCGACCCGTCGGCGCGTCTGTTGCTGGCGGTGCCGGCGCGTGACGACCATCCCGGCACCCGACGGCTCGCGGCTCGCCTCCGCACGCAGGCGGAGGTCGTTCCGGTTCCGGGTGACTGGCGGGCGGCGGGCTGACCCCGACCGGGTACAACCGGGTGTAGCCGTCCGGCACATGACCGCACAGCCGCAACCAGAACGCCGGGTAGCCTCGCTGGGCGTGCTCGAACGCCTCGCCGAGCTGGACCAGGAGTTCCGTGACACCGAGGCGCGCCTCGGTGACCCCGACCTCATCGCCGACCAGCCCCGCTTCCAGCAGGTGGCCAAGCGCTACCGCGAGCTGGCCCCGATCGTCGAGCGGTCGCGCGAGCTGAGCGCCCGCCGCACGGACCTCGAGGTGGCCAAGGAGATGCTGCCCGACGCCGCCGGCGACGAGCGCGACATCCTCCGCGCCGAGATCGATGCCGCGGAGGCGGCGATCGCCCGGCTCACCGACGAGCTGCGCATGCTGCTGCTGCCCCGCGATCCCAACGACGAGCGCAACGTCATCGTCGAGATCCGGGGCGCCGAGGGCGGCGAGGAAGCCAACCTCTTCGCCCGCGACCTCTACGAGATGTACCGCGCGTTCGCCGCCCGCCACGGATGGTCCGTGGACGTGCTGGGCAGCGACCCGTCGGACCTCGGGGGCTTCAACGAGGTGACCTTCGCGGTCAAGGGCGACGGGGTGTGGGGGCGCATGCATCTCGAGGCGGGTCCCCACCGCGTGCAGCGCGTGCCGGTCACCGAGAGCCAGGGACGGGTCCACACGTCGTCGGCCACCGTGACCGTGCTGCCCGAGGCGGAGGAGGTCGACGTCGAGATCGACCCCAACGACCTGCGGACCGACGTGTACCGCTCGTCGGGCCCCGGCGGCCAGAGCGTCAACACCACCGACTCGGCGGTGCGGCTGACGCACCTCCCGACCGGCATCGTCGTGTCCATGCAGGATGAGAAGAGCCAGATCCAGAACCGGGCCAAGGCCCTGCAGGTGCTGCGCTCGCGCCTTCTCAAGGCCGAGCAGGACCGGCAGGTCGCGGAGGCGTCGGCCGCGCGTCGGGGCCAGGTGGGAGGCGGGGGCCGCTCCGAGAAGGTGCGCACCTACAACTTCAAGGAGAACCGGGTGACCGACCACCGCATCGGCCTCACTCTCTACAAGCTCGACAAGGTGCTGGCGGGCGAGCTGGACGAGATCAGCGACGCACTGGTGGCCGACGAACAGGCCCGTCGCCTCGCCGAGGCGACCTGAGCTCGCCATGCCCGGCTGGGACAAACGGTGACCGACACCGCGACCGGGGGCGTTGCCTGGCAGACGCTGCTCGACGAGGCCGCCAACCGGCTGGCCGCCGCGGGCATCGAGAACGCCGAGCAGGAGGCGCGCTGGCTCGTGCAGCGGGCCAGCGGCCTGGAGGGCGCCGAGCTGATCGTCGGGCTCGAGGAGTCCGCGAGCCTGCGCAACGCCACGTTCTTCTACGACATGCTCGAGCGGCGCCTGAAGGGCGAGCCGCTGCAGTACGTGCTCGGCCGCTGGGGATTCCGGGTGCTCGACCTCTTCATCGACGATCGGGTGCTCATCCCTCGGCCCGAGACCGAGGCGCTCACGCAGATGGCGCTGGAGGAGTGCCGGCGGCTCGATGCGCGGCTGGCCGTCGACCTCGGCACCGGCTCCGGGGCGATCGCGCTGGCGCTGGCGGTCGAGTGGACCGGCATCGAGGTGTGGGCGACCGACGTCTCGCCCAATGCCCTGGCGGTGGCCGGGGCCAACGTCGCCGGCATCGGGCGGATGGGCGCCGCGGTACGCCTGGCCGAGGGCTCGTGGTACGAGGCACTGCCCGCCGAATTGGCCGGGGCGGTGGACGTGATCGTGAGCAACCCGCCGTACGTTGCCGACTTCGAGGTGGAGGACCTGCCCGACGAGGTGCGGGCGTGGGAGCCACTGGAGGCGCTGGTGTCCGGGCCCACGGGGCTCGAGGCCATCCAGCGGATAGTGGCCGAGGCGCCACTCTGGCTGGCCCAGCCGGGGTCGCTGCTGGTGGAGATCGCACCGCACCAGGCGGCCGAGGCCGGGGCGATGGCCCGCGCCGCCGGTTTCGGCTCGGCGGCCGTCTGGCCCGACCTCACCGGCCGGGATCGCATCCTGCTGGCTCGTGCCTGACACCTCCCGGTTCCTGCCGCGGAAATGGTGGTCATGGCCACCATTTCCGCGGCAGGTTGCGCGGGGGCTGCCGGGATGGCGGGGATGATCGTCCCGGTCGGGCCGGACGCGGTCGCCCTGGCGATCGACGCGCTGCGCGGCGGCGAGGTGGTCGCCCTGCCCACTGACACCGTCTACGGGCTGGCGGCGCTGCCGGCGATCACTGCGGCCACCGACCGGCTGTTCACGCTCAAGGGGCGGGCGTCCGACACGCCGATCGCCCTGCTGTGCGCCGATGCCGCCCAGGCGTTGGGGGTGGCGGCGCCCGATGCCCCCACCCAGGAGGTCCGCCGCATCGCCGAGCGCCTGTGGCCCGGCTCGCTGACGCTGGTGCTGCCCCGCCGGCCGGGCCTCGGCTACGAGTTGGGCGAGCCCGCCGACACGGTGGGCGTGCGCTGCCCGGACCATGCGCTGGTGCGGACCATCGCCGCCGCCGTCGGGCCGATCGCCACCACCAGCGCGAACCGCCACCGGGAGCCGACGTCGCCGACCGCCGAGGGCGTGGCCGCCATCTTCGGCACCGGGCTGGCGCTCGTGCTCGACGGCGGACGCTGCGAGGCGCCGCCGTCGACCGTCGTCGCCGTGACCGGCGCGGCGTGGAAGGTGCTGCGCGAGGGCCCTATCCCCCTGGCGGTGGTCAGGGCTGCGGCCAGATGACGTTCCGGCCCGACCCCCACCTGCCGCGCCGTGATGGCGTCGGTCTTCGACCGACCGTATCTTTCGGCCGGTGATGAGTCGGGGAGACCTGCTGGCGCTGGTGGAGGCGGCACCGGGACCGCTGCGCACCATCGAGGCGGCGCTGACCCGCTGGGTCGACCTGCGGCTGGTCGCCGCAGTGCACGAGCACCTGGCCCGGGTGTCCGGGCGGGGCGGCGACGGCGCCGTCCCCCAGCCGGCCGCCGAGAAGAGCGAGGACGCCGGTGACCCCACCGAGGGTGGCCCGGCAGCCATCGACGAATCCCTGGCGTACGTCCTCGTCGCCCTGCCCGATCGTTGGCGGGTGGTGGGGCGTGGCCACATCGCCGTGAGCGACGGCCACCAGAGCTGGGTCGGCACCGGGTCCCTTGTGACCGAGCGCGACTCGACCCGGGCGGCGCTGCACGATGCCGGTCCGATCGGCGCCTGCCTCTATCCCGGGCCGCTGCTGGGGTGGCTGGACTTCGGCGATCCCGAGCCCGACGAGCGTGCGGGGCGCTTCTGCTGGACGGTGGACGCCTGCCCCCGCCCCCACGCCGGCGCCGCCGGCAGCGCGGAACCGGCGGCATCGGTCGCGGCCGCGTCGCGGTTGCCCGAGGAGTTCATCGGGGTCGAGCACCGCTTCTGGTTCGAGGCCCGGACGGGCATCGTGCTCCGCCACGAAGGGCTGCTCGAGGGCCAACCCTGCTCCTGCACCGAGCTGACCGACATGGTGATCGACGATCCGATCCCACCGGACGAGTTCTCGCCGCCACCCGAGGCGATCGTGCGCTCGAGCCACGAGCTGCTGCGCGACCACCTGACCGGGCTGGGCGTCGACCCCAACACCGTCGACCTCGACGACCCGGGACAGGTGCGCCGCGCCCTGCGGCAGGGCGCGGGCTTCCGGCCGGTGGAATGAGGGTCGATTCCGCCGGAGACCCGCTTTCAGTCGCCCACGGGCTTGGGGATGGTGCACGCCATCCGCGGACTCGACCCTCACTGATTAGCCTGATTCAAGGCACTGTGAAGCACCCATCAGACCCTCCATCGGGCCCGCCACCCGGGCCAATCGCGAGCTCGTCGTGAGCGGGCTCTGGCTGCAGCTCGGCCTGGTCTTCGTGCTGGTCCTGCTCAACGCCGCCTTCGCAGGCACCGAGATGGCGCTGGTGTCGCTGCGGGAGGGCCAGCTCCAGCAGCTCGAGCAGCGCTCGTCGACCGGGTCGCTTGTCGCGCGCCTGGCACGAGATCCCAACCGCTTCCTGGCCACCATCCAGATCGGCATCACGCTGGCCGGCTTCCTGGCGTCGGCCGCCGCCGCTGTGTCGCTGGCCGAGCCGCTCGAGGACCCGCTGAGCTTCCTCGGTGGCGCGGCCCGGCCGGTCTCGATCATCGTGGTCACGCTGTTGTTGTCCTACGCCACCCTGGTGATCGGCGAGCTGGCACCGAAGCGGGTGGCCATGCAGCGGGCCGAGCGCTGGGCGCTGCTGGCGGTGCGCCCGCTGTCGCTCATGGCGATGCTGACCAGGCCCGTGGTGTGGCTGCTGTCCCGCTCGTCCGACATCCTGGTCCGGATCATGGGCGGCGACCCCAACGTCCAGCGCGAGGAGGTCACCGAGGCGGAGATCCGCGAGCTGGTGGGCACGCAGGTGTCGTTCACCGCCAAGCAGCGGCTGATCATCGACGGGGCGTTCGAGATCTCGGAGCGCACGCTCGACGAGGTGTTGCGCCCGCGACCCGACGTGTTCGTGCTCGACGGCGACGAGCCCGTCGCCGAGGCACTCCGGGAACTCGCCGCCAGCGGCCACTCACGGGCGCCGGTGGCGCACGACCGCAATCTCGACGAGGTCGTCGGCATGGTCCACCTGCGCGACCTCCTCGGCACGGACGACCGCCCGGTACGCGAGGTGGTGGGAGAGCTGGCCGCGTTCCCCGAGACCGCCGGCGTGCTCGACGTGCTCCACCAGATGCAGGTCCGCCGCCTGCAGCTCGCCCTGGTGGTGGACGAGCACGGCGCTGCCGCCGGCATCGTCACCGTGGAGGACCTGCTCGAGGAGCTGGTGGGCGAGATCTACGACGAGACCGATCGCGACGTCGTCGGCGTCCGCCGCGAGCCCGACGGCTCGCTGGTGCTGCCCGGCAGATTCCCCGTGCACGACCTGGAGGACGTGGGCGTGCACGGCATGCCCGAGGGACCGTACGCGACCGTCGCCGGCCTGGTGCTCGACGTGCTCGGTCGCGTGCCCGAGGCGCCCGGCGACCGGATGACGGTGGCCGGGCGCACCATCGAGGTCCTCGCCGTCGACGGGCGGGCCATCACCGAGGTGCGGATCGGCCCCCCACCGCCGCGGCCGGCGAGCACCAACGGCGATCCCGAGGTAACGACTCGGCCGCAGGCCGAGGCCGCTTCGCGCCTTCCGGCGAAGGGCGGGTAGGGATCGATGGAGATTCCGCCACCGGTCGCGGAGATCCATCGGGGCGGAATTCGGTCGACCAGGATGGCGCTGAGGATGCGGGGCCGCTCGAGGCGCTAATGCGCCGAGGGCGGCCAGGGCCCGAGCGGCCCGGCGGCGAAGCCGCCAAGAGCTCGGATCACAGCGTCGGAGGCCCGCACCGGAGGCGACAGGACCACGCGAGGGAGCCCAAGGGCGGGCGAGCCAGGGACACAGTGCGGAGGGGCGCGAACGGGCGAAGCCGGCTCAGAGGGACAGGAGGCCGTCGGGGCGGATCTTGACGACACGGCCGACCTGCTCGGCGCCGGCGCGCATCTCCGCCACGGCGTCGCCGTCGTCCGACGACGCCCAGGTGCGCCGGCCGTCGTCGAGCAGGCAGGCCACCAGGACTCGCTCGGCATCGCCGTCGCGCCCGTGCTGGACCACCCACGACTCGATAGTGGCCGTGCCGTCCACCGCCTCGGCCAGCTCGCGCTGCGGCGCCGCCTCCGCCTGCTCCTGGGCGTCGGCCCAGCGGAAGCCGTCGGGCGGCGGCTCCGTCGAGTAGAGCCCGAGGGTGTGCTTGGTCAGGTAGCCACCGACGCCGGTCACGAGCCCGAGGCTCCCGGAGTCCGACCGGAGCTCGCCCGCCATGGTGGCGATCGCATGGGTGCCGTAGTTGTTCCAGGGACCGCCCGCGAATGACAGCCCGCCGGTAACGGTCAGCTGGCGGTCGAGCCGGAGCCCGATCTCGTCGGCGGCCACCTCCACGGCGGACGGGAAGCATGAGTAGAGGTCGACGTGCGCGAGCTCGTCCGCGGTGGTGCCGGCCAGCGCCAGCAGGGCGCGCGCCGCGGCCCCCAACGCCGGTGCGGAGTGGAGGTCGCGGCGGTGCGACACGATGTACGTGTCGTGCGCCTGCGTGGCCGCTCGCGGGAACACCCAGCGGTCGCGGGGCACGCCCAACGCGGTGGCGCTCGCCGCCGAGCACACGATCAGCGCCGCCGACTGCTCCACAGCGTTGTTGGCGTTCATGATCTTGGTGTACGGCCACCAGATCCAGCGGTTGTCGGGCGTCGGGGTGCGGATCTGCTCGGCGGCCAGCGGCTCGCGGATCCAGGCGTGAGGGTTGCCCACGGCCACGGCATTGAACCCGGCCCACAACTCGCTGATGCGCACCAGGTGATCGTCGATCGGCCGCTCGGCGGTGGCGCGGAGGGCGTGCTCGAACAGGGCGTACACCTGGGACGGCATGAACACCTGGCGGGCGATCTCCGCCGGGTGGTTGAGCTGGAAGTCCGGGGCCGTCTGGCGCGCCGGCGCCACCGAGTCGTCCTGCGTCGTCCAGCCGAGGTCCTCGCGCCGATCACGCGGAGTGGTCGACCGGGTCCGCCACGCCTCGGCGCCGCAGATCAGCACGATGTCCGCGTCGCCGGCGGCGATGTCGCGGCTGGCCTGTGCCACCAGCCCCTGGGGCTCGTTGCCACCGATCGGGGTGACGGCCTCGTCGCGCGGTGCCGCGCCGACGCGCTCGGCCACGAGGCGGGCCGGGTTGCGGTAATGACGTGACAACGATCGGGACACACGGACCGCATCGGCATCCTGCAGGGCCCGGGGACCGGCTCCGCTGTCCTCGGCGGCGCGGCGCAACGCCTCGGCCATCATGTCGACGGGCTCGACGGCCGGCTCGCCGCGGTCCACGCGATTGCTCCACTGTCCGACCCCCACGAGGACCGGCGTGCGCGGGTCGGGTGCCATCGGCCCCTGTCTACACTCGCACCATCGACATTCTCCTCATCTGCACTGCCAACCAGTGCCGTTCAGCCATGGCCGAGGGCATGTTGCGCAGGCTGCTCTCCGACAACGGTGCCCGCGCCGACATCGGCTCCGCCGGGCTGCTGCGGGGCGGTGCGCCCGCGACGCGCCACGCCATCGCGGTCATGGCCGACCGTGGCGTCGACATCAGCCGCCACGTCAGCCGGACGATCGACCCGGAGGTCGTCCGGTCGACGCCGCTGATCATCGGCATGGCCCGGGAGCACGTGCGGGAGGCGGTCGTCGGCTATGGGGCCGACATCGAGCACACCTTCACGCTCAAGGAGTTGGTGCGGCGGGGCGAGCGGACCGGTCCCCGTCGGCCGGACGAGACCGTGTTCGACTGGCTGGCCCGCGTCGCCGCCGGCCGGCGCAGCTCCGATCTCATGGGCGAGGACCACGACGACGACATCCCCGATCCGGTGGGTCGGTCCCGAGCCCACTACGAGGCGACGGCCCGAGAGCTCGACGTCCTGTTCCGGCAGTTGGTGGCCCTGATGATCGGCAACCCCGCCCGGTCGGCGTCCTACGTCGGCTCTTCGCCCTCGGGCCCGGTGGGCGGCGAGACCAGATACGCAACGGGAGGCGCGTGACGTGCGAGTCGCCATCGGTTCCGACCATGCCGGGTTCGCCCTCAAGGCGCACCTGAGCGAGACGCTGATCTCCCTCGGTCACGAGGTCGACGACCTCGGCACCGACAGCGAGGAACCGGTCGACTACCCGCCCATATGCGCCGCGGTCGGTCGCGCCGTGGTCAAGGGCGAGGCCGACCGGGGCATCGTGCTGGGGGGATCGGGTCAGGGCGAGCAGATGACGGCCAACAAGATCCGCGGGGTCCGCGCCGCGCTGTGCAACGATCTCTACACGGCACGGATGTCACGCGAGCACAACGACGCCAACGTCCTGTCGATCGGGGCGCGGATCGTCGCCCATCAGCTCGCCGACGAGATCCTGACGCTCTGGTTGACGACGCCGTTCGAGGGCGGCCGCCACGAGCGCCGCATCGCCCAGATCGCCGATATCGAAGAGGCATGAGCATGGGTTGGCCCACAGTCCCCGACGACGAGCTGTTCGGCCTCATCGAGCGCGAGGTCGAACGCCAGAACACCACGCTGCAGCTCATCGCGAGCGAGAACTTCACGTCTCCCGCGGTGCTGCGCGCCACCGGCTCGGTGCTCACCAACAAGTACAGCGAGGGCTACCCCAGCAAGCGCTACTACGGCGGCAACGAGGTCATCGACCAGGTCGAGGACCTCGCGCGCGAGCGCGCCAAGGCGCTGTTCGGGGCCGAGCACGCCAACGTGCAGCCCCATTCGGGGGCCAACGCCAACATGGCCGTGTACATGGGGCTGCTCGAGCCCGGTGACACGGTCCTCGGCCTCCGGCTCGACCAGGGCGGCCACCTCACCCACGGCTCTCCGGTGAACGCCAGTGGCCGGCTGTACCGCTTCGTGTCGTACGGCGTGACACCGAGCGACGAGCGCATCGATCTCGACCAGGTGCGTGACCTGGCGCTGGAGCACCACCCCAAGCTGATCGTGACGGGGGCGACCGCCTATCCCCGCATCATCGACCCCGAACCGTTCCGCGAGATCGCGGACGAGGCCGGCGCGCTGTTCATGTTCGACGCCGCCCACGTCGCCGGGCTCATCGCCGGCGGCGTCCACCCCAACCCGACGCCGCACGCCGACGTGGTCACCTTCACCACGCACAAGACCCTGCGCGGGCCACGGGCGGGCGCGATCCTGACCCGTGCCGAGCTGGCCGAGACGATCGACAAGGCGGTCTTCCCCGGGCTCCAGGGCGGACCGCTCGACCACGTGATCGCCGCCAAGGCCGTGGCGTTCCACGAGGCCGTCCAGCCGTCCTTCGCCGACTACGCCCGCGACATCGTCGCCAACGCCGCGGCCCTGGCCGAGGGCCTGGCGGGCGCGGGCCTGCGCCTGGTGTCGGGCGGCACCGACACCCACCTCATGCTCGTCGACCTGCGGAGCTTCGACCCGGACCTGTCCGGCAAGAAGGCACGCTTGGCGCTCGACCGCGCCGGGATCAGCCTCAACGAGAACACCGTGCCCGACGACCCCCGGCCGCCGTACATCAGCAGCGGCCTGCGGATCGGCACCCCCGCGGTCACCACCCAGGGCATGCGGGCGCCCGAGATGGCCCAGGTCGCGTCGCTCATCCACCAGGTGCTCACGCACCGCGAGGACGAGGGCGCCGTCGCCGCGATCCGCGACGAGGTCCTCGCGCTGTGCTCCAAGTTCGCCCCCTACCCCGATTGACCTCGCTGCGAGGGCTGCGGTGATCGGCTACCTCCTCGTGATCGGGGCGGCCTTCGTCGTCAGCTGCGCGTCGATGCCGCTGCTGCGGAACCTGTCGTTCCGCATCGGCGCCGTCGCCTACCCCGACGCCCGCCGCATGCACACCCGCCCCACCGCGGTCCTGGGGGGCGCCGGGATCGTGGCGGGTGCGCTGGTGGGCTTTGCCGTCGCTTGGATGAGCGGCCAGTTCGCGGCCAGCTTCCGCACCATCGCCCAGCCGCTGGGCGTCGTGCTGGCGGTCGTGACGATCTACATCGTCGGCCAGCTCGACGACCTGCGCGAGGTGTCGGCGCCGGCCAAGACGGCGGGGACGGTGCTGGCGGGCAGCGTCCTCGCCATCGCCGGCCTCACGATCGTGTTCTTCCGCATCCCCTTCGTCGGGCTCGTGGCGCTGCCCCCCGACCTGGCCACGCTCATCACGGTTCTGTGGGTGGTGGGCATGGCCATGGCCGTCAACCTCATCGACGGGCTCGACGGGCTGGCGGCCGGCGTGGTGGCGATCGGGGCCGGGGCGATCCTGATGTTCGCCGAGTACCTCGACAACAACGACGCCATCATCCGCGACGACAACCTGGGCGCCCTGATCGCCGCCTGCGTGGTGGGCGCCTGCCTGGGCTACCTCCCGTGGAACTTCCACCCCGCCAAGCTGTTCATGGGCGATGCCGGCGCGCTCAGCCTCGGGGTGCTCATGGCCGCCGCCACCATCGCCATCGGTGGCAACACCGACGCCGAGGTGCGGGGACAGACGTTCTTCTTCTTCGCACCGCTGTTCCTGCCGCTGGTCATCCTGGGCGTGCCCATACTCGACACGGCCTGGGCGCTGCTGCGCCGGGCCAGGGGCCGGGCGGGGCTCACCATCGCTGACAAGGGCCACCTCCACCACCGGCTGCTGCGCCTGGGTCACGGGCACCGGCGGACGGTGCTGGTGCTGTGGGCCTGGACCGGGCTGTTGTCGGCGCTCGTGCTCATCCCCGTGTACACCGGCAAGGGAGAGTCGTTCGTGCCGCTCGGCGTGGTGGCGCTGGCGCTGTTCCTCTACACCATCTTCGGTCCCGGGATCGTGGCCAAGCGCAACGGCGAGCCCGAGGACAGCGCCACGGTTGCCGCCCGCGACCGCCCCGCTCACTCGTCCCGCGAGGCGATGGGTTCCGAGGTCATAGGTTCCGGCGGCCACGGGATGAGGTCATAGGTTCCGGATCCGGAAGCCATGACGTCGGGCTCGGTTCCCGGAACCCGTGGCCTCGGGATCAGACCTGAGTGGTGCGCCCCTGCCAGTGCTCGTCGCGCAGCACTCGCTTGAGGAGCTTGCCCGATTCGGTGCGCGGCAGCTCCTCGCGGACCTCCCAGGACCGGGGCCGCTTGTAGCCTGCGAGGTGCTTGACGGCGTGGGTCTCGAGGGCGCCTAGGTCGATGCCGTGGCCGGCCTTGGGCTGGACGACGGCGTGGACCGATTCCCCCCACTCGTCGGACGGCACCCCGAAGACGGCGGCGTCCATGACGTCGGGATGGGCGTGCAGCACCGCCTCGATCTCCGCCGGGTAGATGTTCATCCCGCCGCTGATGATCATGTCGTTCTTGCGGTCGCAGATGTAGATGTAGCCCTCGTCGTCGACGTAGGCGATGTCGCCCACCGACTTCCAGCCGTCCCGGTCGCTGATGGGCTCGGCCGTACGGTGGTAGCCGTCGAGCGCCAGGGTGCTGCGGATGAACAGCTCGCCCGGCTCCCCGGCGGGCTGCTCCTCGCCGTCGGGGCCCACGATCTTGACCTGCACCGTGCCGTAGGTCCGGCCACACGAGCCCGGCTTCCGCAACTGGTCCTCGGGCGGCAGGATCGTGTCGACGCCCAGCTCGGTCGAGCCGTAGACCTCGAACAGGAAGCCATCGCCGAGCTTGGCGATGACCTCCTGCTTCAGCGCGTAGGGCACCGGCGCGGCGTTGGCGACCAGCGACCGCATGGACGTGAGATCGGCACGCGCCAGCACCTCGTCCGGCAGCGACACGATGCGCTTGAGCTGCGTGGGCGCCGAGAACGTGTTGGTGACCCGGTGCTCGCGCACGAGGTCGATCCAGCGCTCCGCGTCGAAGTGGCGCAGCACCACAATGGTGCCGCCCAGGGTGTGGGTGAGGACGGCCCAGGCCAGCGGCCCCGAGTGGTAGAGGGGCCCCGAGGTGATGTGGATCTCCTCGCCGGGCCGGAGCCGCAGCTCCTGCAGCAGAGCCATGACCAGGGCGGGGTCGGTCGACGTCCGCAGCGCCCCCTTGGGCCTGCCGGTGGTGCCCGAGGTGTAGATCATCGTCGCCTGGAACATCGACTGGTCACCCTCGGTGGGGGGCTCGGCGTCGCCACCCGGCCCGGCGCCGGCTACCACGTCGTCCCAAGACATGACCCCCGCGCCCACGGCCGCTCGGGCCGGCGCCCCCTCGAATGGGGGTCCGCCGAACACGACCACGTGGCGGACCTTGGGCAGCCGCTCCCGCACCGCCGCCACGCGGTCGGCCTGCTCGGCGTCCACGACCACGAGCACGGCATCGCTGTTGTCGATGACGTACTGCATCTCCTCGGCCGTGAACCGGTAGGCGAGGGGCACCGCGACCAGCCCGATCTTGCGGGCGGCGTGGAGGAACGTCAGGACGGGGACGCTGTTGGGACCGCACCACACCGCCCGGTCGCCGGGCCGCACGCCGAGCGCCAGCAGCCCGTTGGCGAGACGGTTGACGGTGCGGTTCAGGTCGCCGTAGGTGATGGAGGTGTCACCGTCGATGATGGCGACGCGGTCGGGCGTGTTCTGGGCGTGGCCGGCAAGGAGGTCGGTGGGCACGGCCGCAGGTTAGTGACCAAGGCCCGCGACCTAGAGGGGCATCCCGAAGGTGACAGTGACACCGTCGTCGTCCAGCTCGGTGAAGCCGACGGCGCGATAGAAGGCCTGGGCTCTGGTGTTGGCGGTGGCGACTCCGAGGTGGAGGCCGTGTGACCCGGTCGCACGGAGCCGCTCGACCAGCGTGTCGATCAGGCGCCGACCCCAGCCCTGTCCCTGCAACCGCGGCAGCACGTCGATGTGCAGGTGCGACGGGTACGCCTCCGCCAGCTCTGCATCCGTCCGTGCCGGCGAGTGGATGAGGGCGATCAGCAGGTCGTCGAAGGCGGCGTCGCCGTCGGTCCGATAGGTGGGGTAGCGCCGGCGTAGCTCGGGCCACCACTCCCGCTCGAGGCGATCCTGGAACTCGGCGGTGTCGGCGGCACCGAGGATGTAGCCGGCCACCCCGTCGTCGTCCTCGACCACGAAGGCAAGGTCGGGGGCGAGCTCCACGTAGGGGCCGGCGTAGATGTGCCCCAGGAGCGCGGGATCGCGGAGCAGATGGCTGGCGTCCTCGCCGGCGGCGCCGGTGCGGACGCAGATGTCGTAGACGGCGTCGCGGTCGGCGGCTCGGTAGGGGCGGAGTCGGGGCACGGAGGCCAAGTTTGCCGAGTAGCAAGCCTGACTCGCGAGGTTGCTAACCTGCCGCGCCGTCCCCTGCGGATTCCTGATTTGCCTGGGGATAGACCGTGTCCGGTAGATTGGGAATCAATTCACAAGGTCCCGGGGGCAACATGCGGCGGGGCCAGCGAAGCGAGGGAGCGAGGGGTGGCCGATCTGTCCGCCAGGCGTGAGATCAACCGGGGCGCCGGGGACGCGTTGTCGACGGCGT
>Ga0299914_10000557_pt1 | contig 22631 bp, 18 predicted proteins | sample RVTome_10_FD_201361 | JGI IMG/M metagenome (GOLD analysis project Ga0299914, IMG submission 201361) | Soil microbial communities from uranium-contaminated site in the Upper Colorado River Basin, Wyoming, United States - RVT153D57 (version 2) ...
CTGGATGAGCTCGGCCTCGAGCCCGCGAACTTCAACGGCGGCGGCCAGATCGTCGTTGCCGGCGCGCTCGACGCCCTCGAGCGGCTCAAGGCCGAGCCTCCGGCCGGCGCGAGGGTCATCCCGCTGCAGGTGGCCGGCGCATTCCACACGCGCTACATGCAGCCGGCCGTCGAACGGCTCGTCGCCGTCGCATCCGCCGACCACGACGTCTCCGACCCCGGTGTGACGTTGTGGACGAACCACGACGGCCGCGTCGTGGCATCCGGCGCCGCATTCGTCGACCTGCTCGTCGGGCAGGTCTCCTCCCCCGTGCGCTGGGACCGGTGCATGGAATCCTTCGCTGCGGCCGGCGTCACCGGACTCATCGAGGTCGCTCCCGCGGGTGCTCTCGTCGGGCTCGCCAAGCGTGCACTGCGGGGCGTCCCGACCGTGGCCGTGAAGACCCCCGACGACCTGCCCGCCGCCATCGAGCTCATCGAGCAGGCCGCCTGATCCCGGGCACGACGAGAAAGCCGAGCATGACGAAACCCACCCTCCAGCAGTCGCACGGACCCGCCTACACGCGCATCTACGCGATCGGCGCCGCCCGCGGCGCCAACCTCGTGCCGAACGACGACCTCGTGGGCCCGATCAACTCGTCCGACGAGTGGATCCAGCAGCGCACCGGCATCATCACACGGGCGCGCGCCGCTGCCGACGTGGAGGCCATCGACCTCGCGACGGATGCTGCGCGCGAGGCCATCGCGAAATCAGGGGTCGCACCCGAGCTCATCGATCTCGTCATCGTCGCCACCGTCTCGAACGTGCAGCAGACGCCCTCGATCGCCGCTGTCCTGGCTGATCGCGTCGGCGCCAACCCTGCAGCCGCGTACGACACCAACGCCGCGTGCGCCGGATACGCCTATGCGATCGCCCAGGCCGACGCGCTCATTCGCACCGGCGGCGCGCACTACGCGCTCGTGGTCGGCGCCGAGAAGCTGTCGAACGTGGTCGACCCGACCGACCGCTCCATCTCCTTCCTGCTCGGAGACGGCGCCGGAGCCGTCGTGATCGGCCCGAGCGACTTCCCCGGCATCGCTCGCACCATCTGGGGATCGGATGGCTCGAAGGCCGACGCCGTGGGCATGAACGCCACGCTCACGGAGTACCGCGACGGTGCTGCCGAGTGGCCGACGCTCCGCCAGGAGGGCCAGACGGTCTTCCGGTGGGCGGTCTGGGACATGGCGAAGGTCGCCAAGCAGGCGCTGGATGCCGCGGGCATCACCGCCGCCGACCTGGCCGCGTTCATCCCGCATCAGGCGAACATGCGCATCGTCGACGAGTTCGCGAAGCAGTTGAAGCTGCCCGAGTCGGTCATGATCGCCCGTGACATCGCCACGACGGGCAACACGTCTGCGGCATCGATCCCGCTCGCGACGCACCGGTTGCTCGAGGAGCATCCGGAGCTCTCGGGGGGCCTCGCCCTCCAGATCGGCTTCGGCGCCGGACTCGTGTTCGGCGCCCAAGTGGTGGTTCTTCCCTGAACCGTCGACCCTCGTCCATCTAGACTGTGTCTCGGTCAAACGAGACACCCCCCAAGGAGAAGAACAATGGCATTGTCCACCGAAGAAGTGCTTGCCGGCCTGGCCGAGCTCATCAACGACGAGACCGGCATCGCGACCGACACGGTTGAGCTGGACAAGTCGTTCACCGATGACCTCGACATCGACTCCATCTCGATGATGACGATCGTCGTCAACGCCGAGGAGAAGTTCGACGTCAAGATCCCCGACGAAGAGGTCAAGAACCTCAAGACCGTCGGCGACGCCGTCGACTTCATCGTCAAGGCCCAGGCCTAGTCGCTGGTCGGGCGGGCCGGCACGAATCCGTGCCGCCCGCCCAACCGCGTGACCGTTTCCCTCCTACGGAGTGCTCTCGTTATGACCAAGAAGATCGTGATCACCGGCATCGGCGCGACCTCGCCGCTCGGCGGCAGCGCCCGCGACAGCTGGAACGCGCTGCTCGCCGGTGAGTCCGGCGCCCGCCACCTCGAACAGGACTGGGTCGGCGAGCTCGAACTGCCGGTGACGTTCGCGGCGACCGCGAAGGTGCCGACCGCAGGCGTGCTCGAGCGCCACGAGCAGAAGCGGCTCGACCCATCGAGCCAGTTCGCGCTCATCGCCGGGCGTGAGGCGTGGGCGGATGCCGGTGCGCCCGAGGTCGCCCCCGAACGCCTCGCCGTCGACTGGTCGACCGGCATCGGCGGCGTGTGGACGCTCCTCGACGCGTGGGACACCCTCCGTGAGCGCGGTCCGCGCCGGGTGCTGCCCATGACCGTGCCGATGCTCATGCCGAACGGCCCGGGTGCGGCGATCGGCATGGACCTGCACGCCCGCGCGGGCATCCGCACGGTCGTGTCAGCGTGTGCGTCGAGCACCGAGGCGCTCGTCAACGCCTACGACCACCTGCAGCAGGGCCTCGCCGACGTCGTGATCGCCGGCGGCTCAGAGGCAGCGATCCATCCGCTGCCGATCGCCGCGTTCGCGTCGATGCAGGCGCTGTCGCGACGCAACGACGACCCGGCGATCGCCTCCCGGCCCTACGATGTGGGCCGCGACGGATTCGTGCTCGGCGAGGGCGCCGCGGCGCTCGTCGTCGAGACCGAGGAGCACGCGAAGGCACGCGGGGCCCGCATCTACGCCGAGCTCCTCGGCGGTGCCGTGACGAGCGACGCGTACCACATCACCGCTCCCGACCCCGAGGGCTCGGCTGCGGCGCGCGCCATGAAGGCCGCGATCGAGGGCGCCGGGGCCGCACTCGCCGATGTGAAGCACATCAACGCGCACGCCACGAGCACGCCCGTCGGCGACATCGCCGAGTACAACGCGCTTCGCCGCGTGTTCGGCGATGCGCTCGATGGCATCGCGGTGACCGCCACGAAGGCCTCCACGGGCCACCTTCTCGGCGGCGCCGGCGCGATCGAGGCGCTCTTCACGGTGCTCGCGCTGCACGAGCGCACCGCTCCCCCGACGATCAACCTGACCGATCAGGACCCCGAGATCCCGCTCGACGTCGTCACCACGCCGCGAACGCTCGCCGCTGGAGACCTCGTGGCGATCTCCAACTCCTTCGGTTTCGGCGGGCACAACGCGGTCGCCGCGTTCCGCACGGTCTGAGAGACCAGCGGACGCCTGCGGCATCCGTTCGCGAGAAGACCCCGGTCGCCATCGGCACCGGGGTCTTCTCCTGCTCGGCCCGGGGTTTCGGTCGTGCGTCGCCGGGAAAGTCGTCCGACGCTCGCGTCACGCCACCGTGCGGGCCGTGTTCGCGTTCAGCCGACCTGGTGCAACCAGACGACCGGAGCGAAATCACTGGCGTGACGGAACGGCTCCAGCTCGTCGTCCCACGCCTGGCCGAGCGCGAGGCGGAGCTCGCGGTGCAGTTCCACCGCATCGTTGCGCGCGATCTCCATCGCGTACCGGATGCGGTCCTCGGGCACCACGACATTGCCCGCAGTGTCGGTCTGGGCGAAGAAGACGCCGAGCTCGGGCGTGTGCATCCAGCGGGCCCCGTCGCATCCGGGCGTCGGATCCTCACTCACTTCGAAGCGGAGCTGCTCCCAGCCGCGAAGTGCGGATGCGAGCTTCGCCCCGCTGCCCGCCTCGCCTTCCCAATAGAACTCGGCGCGCATGAGGCCGCGATACACCGGCTGCTCCGACCAGTCGAAGTTGACGGCGCTGCCCAGTGCGCTGCCCGCCGCCCATTCCACATGCGGGCACAGCGCCCGCGGTGAGGAGTGCACGAACAGCACGCCTCGCGCGGTGCGCGCAGCCCGCGTGTTCTTCTCCGCCATCTCCGTCTCCGTTCTCGAGGTGCGTCTTCCCCTACGACCTCGGAACCGCCGGACAGCGGGTGTTCGGTTGTGGACGGCATGCCGTCATGGGCGATTATGCCCCGGATCTGGGCCCAAGACAAGATTTCCGTTCGGTGCGCATATGCGTGACGGCAGCGCCCACATAACAGTATGCTCAGTAAAACGTTCTTCACTCCCTCGTTCGGAGGCTCCATGGCCGTGCGCGACGCACTCCTCGCACTCCTCACCGCCGGGCCCGCGTACGGCTTCCAGCTGCACGGCGGCCTCGCCGCGCGCACCGGCGGCCGCCGTGACATCAACGTGGGCCAGACGTACGCGACGCTCGAGCGGCTGACGAAGCAGCGGCTCGTCGAGCCCGCCGGATCGACCGAGGACGGCCTGCCCCTTCACCGCCTCACCGCGGCCGGCACCACCGCTGCGAGCGCGTGGCTCTCGGGGGCGGATGCTGCAGGCGCCGACCCCTGGGACGAGACGATCGATCGCGTCCTGATCGCGCGGTCGCTGCCCGACTGCGATGCCGATGCCGTCGTGGCGGCAGAGCGCGTCACGTGGCAGCGGCGTCGCGTCGAGGCATCCGATGCCACGTCCGAGACGACGAGCCACGCTCCGTCCGACACCCGACGGGATGCAGATGCGGATGCCGCGGAGGCGGAGCTCATTCGACTCGCGGCATCCGCCGAGGTCGCCCGCGCGGATGCGGTGCTGGCCTGGCTCGACGACGTCGGCGGCACCGAGCGCCTCGCCTTCCCTCCGAGCACGATGCGCCCCAAACGCGGACGGCGGCCCGGCACCTCGGTCGCCGCCGACGCTGCCGCTGGCGACACCGCCGCCGCTCAGGCGGCTGCCATCGCGTAGCTGTCGACGATCGCGAGATCGAGCGGGAACTCGACCGGGAAGTCGCCGAACAGGAGTCTTCCGGCGCCGCGTGCCGCCTCCTCGACGGCGCCGGCGACCTCGTCGGCGACCTCGCGCGGAGAGTGCACGATGATCTCATCGTGCAGGAAGTACACGAGGTGCGGCGCTCGGCCGAACATCGGGCCCGAGGCCGAGGCCGAGGGTGTGGCATCCGACACGCGCGCGGCGATCTGGTCGAGGCGCCCGCGGAGCGCTGCCATCCAGCACAGCGACCACTCCGCGGCGCTGCCCTGCACGACGAAGTTCCGGGTGAAGCGACCCCAGTCCCGGGCGGTCGACCGTGCGCGCCGTTCGTCGCTCGTCGTCGCTTCGGGCTCGCTGGCGCGGGCCTGCACTGCACGCCACTCCGCTGACGGCGGCGGAGAGGAGCGGCCGAGGAGCGTGGTCACCGAGCCGCCGCGTTCGCCCTCGCGGGCGGCGCGATCGACGAGCGCCATCGCGCGCGGGAAGGCCCTCGCGAGGCGGGGCACCAGTCGGCCGCTCTCGCCCGTGGTGGCACCGTACATCGCGCCCAGGATCGCGTACTTGGCCTCCTCGCGGGTGGCGACGACACCGGCGTCGACGAGTCCGAGATAGAAGTCGCGTCCGCGGCCCGCCGTCGCCATCGCCTCGTCATGTGCCATCCCGGCGAGCACCCTCGGCTCGAGCTGCGCCGCGTCGGCCACGACGAGCGTCCAGCCGGGATCGGCGACCACAGCGCTTCGCACGTTCTTCGGCAACTGCAGCGCGCCGCCGCCCGACGTCGCCCACCGACCCGTCGCGGTGCCACCGGGCACGTACTCGGGGCGGAACCGTCCATCGGCGACCCATTCGTCGAGCCAGGCCCATCCGTTGGCGCTCATGAGCCGCGCCAGCTTCTTGTAGGCGATGAGCGGCTCGATCGCCGGGTGCTCGTGCTCGCGGAGCTCCCACCGTGCGGTGGAATCCACCTGGATGCCGGCGCGGCGGAGCGCCCGGAGCAGGTCGACCTGAGAGTCGAGGTTCACGGATGCCGCACCGAGCGCCTCCCGCACACGCACGGCCAGCTCCTCCATCCGCTGGGGCTTCCACCCGGGCGTCGGACGGGGGCCGAGCTCTGCGTCGAGCACGCGTTCGTGCACGGCGCGGTCCCACGGCACACCGGCGGCATGCATCTCCGCGCCGATGAGGGCACCGGCGGATTCCGCGGCGAGCAGCAGGCGGAGCGAGCCGGGATCGGAACTCTCGGCGACGAGCGCCTCCTGGCGCGCGAGTTCGCGCAGCACCGGGTCGACCGGCGTCGGGGCCATGCCGTCGGTCGACGGTGCCGCAGCGACGGTGCCGCCGCCGGCGAACCCGGTGGCGTTCGTTGCGATGAGCTCCACTCCCGGCTCGCCGAATTCCTCGAGATCGAACAGCGTGCTGTGCATCGCGTGGGCCGGCAGGAGGTTCGGCGCTGAGCCCGCCGCCGCCTCGGCTGGACCGGGCGGCAACCAGTCGGGATGCGGATGTCGACCGTCGGCGCGTGCGGCGGCGGTCATGGTCGAGCGGTCGAGGATCGCGGCGCACAGCCGGAGGTCGTGGCAACGTCGGATGCGCACGCCGGCGCCGAGCAGTCGCGGGTACCACTCGCGAGTGTCGCTCCACACCCAACGCGGATGGGACGCCTCGAGCTCGCGCACCGCATCGGGGAACTCGTCGGAGGTCACGCGGGCGACGGGCTCACCCGGTCGGTCGGGATCGACGAGTCGCACGAGACCTCGCTCACCCACCGACACGACGACCCGCACGCTTCCATTCTGGTGGTCGCCCATGACAGTGTCGGCGGGTCGGCCCACGATGGACGCATGGATCATCCAGGGGCGCGACCATGGTGGCAGTGAGTTTCCGGTGCGGGCACGGAGCGGTCGCCGGTGACCCGGGCGTCGTCGCCATCGGTCGCGTCTGCCCGCTCTGCATGCTGCTCGACGAGACGCAACGTTCACGCGGCGAGCTGCTTCGCAAGGTCGCTCCACCGCACCGCGCTGCGCTCGCCCGCGAGACCCGCGTCGGCGCGGCATACGAGTGGCGGTGCCCCCGCGGACACGACCGGTACGAGGCCACCGTGCGCGAGGTCCTCACCGGCACGGCGTGCGCCAAGTGCCGTGCCAACGCCACTGCTCCCGCAGCAGCCCGCGAGGCGGGTGTGGCGTTCATGAAGCCGGGCCTGCGAGTGGGCACCTCCATGACCGAGCAGCGGCTCCGCGTCATGCTCGGCGAACGCATCCGACTGCACCATCGCGTGAATGCGGTGCGCATCGCACGTACCTTCTACGGGCGCCAGGAGGTCTGGCCCGACATCCTCGTTCCCCAACTCCGGATCGCCGTCGAGTACGACGACCCGGGCAAGTCCAGGCGCGCGCACCGTGGCCTGAAGGAGGCATCCGACCTCGACAAGGACGATGCCCTGCGAGAGGTCGGCTGGGAGGTCATCCGTATTCGCGCGGGCGGCCTCGAGGCACTGGGCCCGCAGAGCATCGTGTGCCGCTCGCTGACGGCGGTCGCGGTCGACGAGGTCGTCGAGCGGATGCGCCGCATCCGCGGCGACGCGGCCGTCGACGCCATCGCGCTGCGGCATCCCGTGGTGCGGTGAGCACGGCCCGATCTGGGGCTGCGCGAACGGATGCGCGGTCGCCCTCGCGCCGATAAGGTTGGGGGTCCACCCGTGCGCTTCCGCCGCGGGCTTCCGCGTGCGCAGAGAGGCTGCCAGTGCTCCTTCCGTTCCTCATCGTCGGAGGCGTCGGCCTCGTGCTGCTTCTCATCTCACTCGTGCTCGGCGACATCTTCGATCACTTCGAGATCGGCGACGGAGCGATCTCCGGCACTGCGCTCTCAGTCGGCATGGTCGTCTTCGGTGCCGCCGGGGCACTCACGGTCAGCGCCGGCCTCGATCTCGCTTGGGCGTATGTGCTCGCGGTCGTCGTGGCCGTCGTGGCGTACGTGCTGAGCGTGCTGGTGGTGCGCAACCTCACGCGCAGCTCCGACGGCGTGCCGCAATCCGCGGTCGGGCTCACCGGAGTGGCCACATCCGACCTCTCGCCCTCGGGTGGCGAAGTGAGCCTCGACGGACCGGGCGAGATCGAGCGCCGCCTCGCCTACTCCGACGCGCCGATCGCCGAAGGCGCGCGCATCCGCGTCATCGAGCATGAGGGAACGCGCGTGCGGGTCGCCGCCGATTGACGCCCGGCAGCACCGTCAGGCGACGCCCTGTCGCCACCGCCACAGCATCGCCATAGTCTGCACACCCCCCTTCCACGCCCTATCGGCTCGGCAAGGGCCGCCCACCCGAACGAAAGGACCCCCATGCTCTCCCCCGCCCTGATCCAGGTGATCGCGGTGCTGGCCATCGCCATCGCCCTGCTCTCGCTGATCATCTTCATCGCCCGGCGCATCCGTCGCGTCCCGCCGAACGAGGCGCTCGTCATCGTCGGGCGTGGCGCCGGCAAGCTGGCCCCGGGCGAACCCGTCACCGGCCAACGCGTCATCATCGGCGGCCGCACGTTCGTCTGGCCGATCCTGCAGCAGGGCTTCTCGATCTCGCTCGAGCAGCGACAGATCGGCATCACGGTCGAGGGTGTCGACAAGCACCGCATCAAGATCGCCATCAAGGCGTCCATCAACTTCAAGGTGAGCGGCACGGAGGAGGGTGTGCGCCGCGCCGCCCAGCGATTCCTCTCTCAGCAGGATGCCCTGACCGACATCATCAAGGAGTCGCTCGAAGGTTCCCTGCGCTCGATCATCGGTGACATGACGATCGAGCAGATCATCAGCGACCGCAAGGGCCTTTCCGACCGCGTCGTCGCCGAGACGAAGACCGACCTCGTCGAACAGGGTCTTCAGGTCGACCTGCTGAACATCTCCGACATCTCGACGCCGGGCAGCGATTACCTCGCGAACCTCGGCCGCGCCGAGGCCGCCCGTGCCCGCCAGGTGGCCGAAGTGAGTGAAGCCGAAGCGGCCCGGGTCAGCGAGTTCGCCCGCATCGAGGCCGCCGAGCAGATCGCCGAGCGCCAGAAGGCGTTGAGCCTGCGCCAGGCGTCGATCAAGGCTGAGACCGACCGCGCGAACGCCCAAGCGGAGGCCTCCGGCCAGCTCGCGAAGGCCGAGCAGGACAAGCTCGTGGCCGTGCAGGAGCGCGATGCGCTTTCCGAGCAGGCGCTCGTCACCCAGGAGCGGCTCGACATCGAGATCCGCAAGCCAGCCGAGGCCGAGGCCTACGCCGAGGTGCAGCGCGCCACCGCGCAGCGCGACGCCGCGAATGCGGCCACCGAGGCCGACGCCTACAAGCGCACGAAGATCGCCGAGGCGAACAAGGTCGCCGCCGTGCAGGACGCTGAGGCTGCCGCAACCTCGGTGCGCGTCTCGGGCGAGGCCGAGCGCGATCGCCAGGTCGCACTCGCGGCCGGCATCACGGCCGACGGCGATGCGCGCGCCTCGGCGATCCGTGCCGAGGGTCTCGCCGATGCTGCCGCGACCGACGCGAAGGCCATGGCGCTGAAGAAGTACGGCGAGGCCGCCCTCGCGCAGGAGATCATCTCCCGCCTACCCGAGATCGTACGCGCGGCTGCCGAGCCCATCTCGAACATCAAGACGCTCACGGTCGTCTCCACCGACGGTGCGAGTGCCGTGACCAAGACTGTCGGGCAGGTGCTCGGTGAGGGCACCGAAGTCGTGAAGTCACTCACGGGCCTCGACATCAGCGGGATCCTCGCGGGTCTCGCCGGCGGCCAGCTGGTGAAGGCGGATGCCGCACCGCTCGAGTGACCCGGCGTGCGGACGGCGGCCTTGGGCCGTCGTCCGCCTGCCACCCGCCTGTCGTCACACCCTCTTCGCGGACTAGAGTCGGGTCCGGGGGCCGCCGCACTGCCGCTGTCATGCCGGCCTTGAGCGGAGGGGTTCGCGGTGGAAGCGACGCCAGGTCAGGCGGATGACGAGAGCCACACCGAGGTGAGCGACGTCGCGGCCTCCGACGCACGTGGTGCAATTCCACCCGTTCAGGACGGCGGCGAGACCGGTCGCACGTCGTCGATCGGCGCCGGCTGGCATCGCATCCGCGGGGCCTTCAACCGCAAGACGATGGGAAAGGACGCCGTCGCGGGCGTGGTGCTCGGCATCGAGAGTGTCCCCGACGGCCTCGCGAGCGGGGTGCTCGCCGGGGTCAATCCGGTAGCCGGCCTGTACGCGTACCTGTTCGGCATGGCAGGCGCCGCGATGTTCACGAGCAGCTCGTTCATGGCGGTGCAGGCGACCGGTGCGATGGCGCTCGTCGTCGCCGACACCGACCTCGCCTCGCGGCCCGACCCCGACCGCGCGCTGTTCACCCTGGCCATGCTGACCGGAGGCGTCATGATCATCGCCGGCCTGCTGCGAGGCGGCCGGATGCTCCGCTTCGTGCCCACCGCGGTCATGGTGGGCTTCGTGACGGCGGTGGGCGTCAACATCGTGCTCGGCCAGCTCGAGAATCTCACGGGGTACGACGGGCAAGGGTCGAACCGGGTCCTCAGGGCGATCGACACGATCACGCACTTCCGGCTGTTCGACCTGCCCACGCTCACGGTGGGCGCCGCCACGATCGCGCTCATCGTCGTGCTCACCCGAACCCGGCTCCGCTCATTCGGCCTCGTGCTCGCGATCGTCGCCGGTTCGTCGCTGGCCGCGCTCTTCACGATGGTAATCGGCTGGGACGTGCTGACCGTCGCGGATATAGCCGAGGTGCCGTCGGGGCTCCCGGCGCCGGTGCTCCCGAGCATCGACGACGTGATGTTCCTGTCGGTCCCCGCGCTGTCGTTGGCATTCGTCGGCATCGTGCAGGGGGCCGCGGTGTCGGCGGCCGTCCCGAACGCCGATGGCAAGCCGGCCGACTCCTCGCGCGATTTCATCGGGCAGGGGGCCGGCAACATCGTCGCTGGACTCTTCCAGGGCATGCCGGTCGGCGGATCGATGTCGGCGTCTTCCCTGATCGTGGCAGCCGGCGCGCGCACGCGGCTCGCCCTCTTCATCGCGGCATCCGTCATGGCCTTCATCGTGCTCGTGGCATCCGGCCTCGTGTCACTCGTCGCGATGCCCGCGCTCGCCGCCCTGCTCATGGTGATCGGCGTGCAGACCATCAAGCCCGCACGCGTGATGTCGGTCTTCAAGACCGGTCCCCTGCAGACGACGGTCATGACGGTCACGTTCGTGCTCACCCTCGTCATCCCGCTGCAGTTCGCGGTGCTCGTGGGAGTCGGACTCGGTGTCGTTCTCTTCGTCGCCCAGCAGTCGAACCGCCTCCGCGTTCGCCAGCTCGAATTCGACGCCGACGGCCGGGTCCGCGAGGTCCACCCGGTCGCGACGCTGCCGCCGCATGAGGTCGTCGTGCTGCAGCCCTATGGCAACCTGTTCTTCGCGAGCGCCCCCGTCTTCGAGGCTCAGTTGCCGAAGATGCAGGCCGACTCGCGCGGATCTGTCGTCATCGTGCGGCTCCGCGGCATCGACGAGATCGGGCTGTCGCTCGTAGCGGTGCTCGACCGCTATCTCGACGACCTCGAGCGGCATGACTCCACGCTCTGGCTCGCAGTCACGAGCGATCGCATCGTTCACCAGCTCCGTGCCGGTGGTCTGCTCGATCGCCTCGGACCGGATCGCGTCTACCTGGGCACGGAGTGGCTGGGCGAGGCGTCGCGCCGGGCATATTCCGACGCCCGGCGATGGGTGCGCGATCAGCAGTGAACTCCCGCGACCGCGTCGGGAGGATGACCGCGTGTCGTCGATGCCGGTGCTGGCGACGGTGCTGCCGCTCGGGATCACCTGCACCGCGGGCGCGGACCCACTGGGTTGATGCTTGAGCGGGCTCCCGGGTTGGCCGCTGCGGACGGGACTTACGACTCTAGGTGCAGTGCGAAAGTGTCCTACTCTCGGCTGCGACGACCTTGAGGGCGTGATCGGAAGGAGACAATCGTGGTCGACTCGCTCACCCGGTTCGACCCGCTCGCTGAGGTGTGGACCTTTGCGATGGGATGCTCCCGCTCACGGTGCCGTACAAGCCCGCCGAGACGCCGTGTGGTATCCCGCTACGAGCGCAGAAGCGCTGGCCGATGATGGATGTGAACGAACGCTCGCCGATCCGGGAGATGCGGTCAGCGGAATGTTGGGACCGGATCGCGCGTGCGCCGTACGGGCGGATCGCGACCACCGCGGCGGGTGAGATCGACATATTCCCGGTGAACCACGGCGTGGACCGGTTCAGCATCGTGTTCCGCACGGCCCCTGGCACGAAACTCTTGGAGCTGACCATCAGCCGGCAGGTTGTGTTCGAGGTGGACGGCATTGACGGTGATGAAGCGTTCAGCGTCATCGTCAAGGGCGAAGCCGACCAGTTCGACCGGCCGGCGGACGTGGCGAAAGCGGAACAGATCGGCATCACGCCGTGGGCACCCGGTCAGAAGGACCGTTGGGTGCGGATCACCGCGCGGGACATCCAAGGCCGCGCGTTCACGCTCCCACCGGCGACTGAGCGTGAGTAGCGCGACCTCGAAGAAGCGAGAACCTCCGTTCCTCGCCGGTGGCGACCTCGAACTCCAAGCCCTCAACGACGATGCAGAGGGAACGCGCCGCCCCTCAGCTGAAATGATGCGCAACTCCTCCTGCGCGACGGTCACGCTGAGCGCCTGGTCGCGGTATGCAAGGTGGCACCTGACGGAGTTGATCTCGCTGGGCAGCAATGGCTGGACCACAGCCGGTCGCCGCGCATCTCGAGTCCGAGGTAGCAGCGCGTGACGTGAACGAGAGGATGGCGGTGACCATCCGCTCCGCGCGATCGGAAAGCAGATCGGGTAGAAGGCGTTGTCTACCTCGAAGTTCAGCCCATGCGCGTCCCAACCGTGCTGATTCGCCACCCGCGCGGCGGCTGCGGCGACCGACTCGTCTGAGCCCGGGTGGACGTGGAGTGCATCCAGGTCTTGTGGGGTCCCTCGGTCGAAGTAGTGCAGGGCGAGGGCTGCGCCGCCCACGAGCCGGATGCCCGCGATCTCGCCGGCGGCGCGGAGCTCGGCGACGAGGTCTCGGAGACCGGTGATGATCTCATCACGGTCGAGTGCAGCGCCCGGCATCAGACGCTCGCGCGGGACGTCGTCACTCTCGGGCGCGGGTCGGCAGGGTCGACCCTGAAGACAGTTGGTTCGGCCAATGCACGGTCAGGGTCATCCACCCAAGCAGGGAGCGGGATCTGTTCCTGGTTCAGCCGCCACGCCACGAGCGCGGCGATCGCTGCGTCCCACACCCGATGCCCGGTGGGTTCCGGGCCCGCCGACGCCGAGATCGTCGAACGTGTGCCAACGCGCGTCTGCACGAGTCGCGGCGCCGCAATCGACCTCGTGCTCGACCGTGGCCGGGAGAACCGTTCCCAGTTCGTCATCACCCGGAAGTTCAGCCACCAGCAGGTCACGACCCGTACAGGCGCTTCCGGCCGGCGACTACGCGGTCGAGCTCGACGGTGAGGTCGTCGCCGCGGTCGAGCGCACGTCACTCCAGGATCTCTTCGCGAGCCTGCTCAACGGGAAGCTCAGGTATGCGGTCGCTGAGCTCAGCGGCCTGCGGCATAGGGCGGTGGTCGTGGAGGACCGGTACTCGCGGGTCTTCGGGCTCACCCACGTGCGGCCGGCGCCGGTCGCCGACGCGATCGCGGAATGTCATGCGCGGCATCCGAACGTCCCGATCATCTTCGCCGAGACGCGGGCGCTCGCGCAGGAGTGGACCTATCGCTTCCTCGCCGCCGCCTTGCGCGAGGAGCGGCTGCGGACCGGGTCCGCGGCGTTCATCGACGACCTCGAGCCGGCCGGGCCGGTGCCGCCACGCGAGCCGACGACGGCGGAGGTGCGCGCGTGGGCGGTGGCCTCTGGTCTGGATGTCAGCGACCGCGGGCGCCTCCGCCCTGACATCTGGCAGGTTTGGCGCGAACGACACGACGGGGGCGCCCCTCGACAGGAGCGTCCTGCGACCTGAGGCGACCGCCGTCGCAATCGACTCGCACTCTGACCTCGCTGCGGGACGCGTCATGCTGGCGTCGGGCGGCTCTCAGGTCACCGAGAACGGCGATCGCACCTCGTGCATCCCGGCTCATCGACCGCGGAGACCGGCTACGAGTGCGTCGATGGCCTGAGCTCGGTGTCCCTCAACCGCCACCGTGACACGACGCCCGGATCCGTCCGCGAGGAGACGGGTGTCGGATGCCACTGAAAGGGTCCACTGCTCCCACCTCACGACCTCGGTGTGGGTGATGGCGAGGGCGGCCAGCTCGTCCCACAGCTGCTGGCCAGCGCCACTGAGGCGCTCGGGAGCCCGCTGGAGCAGTTCCGAGACCAGCTGTGCCCCGGCTCCGGATGCATCGGCAAGTCGTTCCGGGAGGTCGCCCGGCACCGGCACGTCGTCGGTCGCGTCCAGCGGCACGAGGCGCAGCGGGATGTCGGCCGCGAACACCTCGCGGAAGGCCGCCGAGTCGAGCACGGCATTCCACTCGAGTCGATCCGCATAGGTCACCGACCCGACCTGAACGTTGCCGTCTGCCTCGACGCTGCCCGCCATCGCGTGGATGGCCACGAGGCCTTCCGGCAGTGAGGGGTCGAGTTCGAGGGCGTCCCGCAGGTTCGTCCAGGGACCGAGAGCGACGAGGAGCACCGGGACGGCTGACGCGGTCGTGGTGAGCAGCTCCGCGGCCGAGGCCACCGGCGTCCCGGGTAACGGCTCGGGCAGCTCCAGACCCCACAGCCGCTCGGCATCTGCGTGCCATTCGGCCGGGAACGCCATCCGACCTGTACCCTCCAGCTTCCTCCCGCAGGCCAACGGTACGTGCTCGTGTTGTAGCCGCTCGAGAACCCACCGACCCAGCCGGGTCAGGTTCGCGCAGGCCGACGGCCCCGTCCCGTTGGGGGTGAGCGTTATCGCCTTCACGTCGACACCGGGATCATCCAGCAGCGTGGCCACCGCCGCGATATCGGACAGGTCCAGGTCGGTGTCGATGACGATGGACTGCAGCCCCGTGGGCACGACCGTCACTGCTGGCTGAGGCGGCGTGCAGCCAACGTTGAGCAACAGCGAGATGGCGATCACCAGCGACGCGACATAGCGGCCAGTACGCATGCCCCGATTCTCCCGCCCGTGGCGCGAGCGTGCAATGACGGCCAACGTCCCCTTCGCCTCCGCAGCACCGGGACGCCCCGTGCGGCGGCAAACGAACCCGCACGCGCGTGGCTCGCGCGAGTCGAAGCCGGCGGGTTGACCGGGCGGAAGCCCGCGCAGCTGTCGGGCGCACACTGGACGTTCCGAGTTGGCGCACCGATTGGCGCGATCGCATCCCAGACCACCCGGTCTGGGTGACGCGCCAGACGACCCGACTTGAAGCGATCCGGGATTGGTGGAGAACCTGGTTTCCGAGAAGATGAGAATCACGACGCTGCCGGTGCAGTTCCCATGTGAAGCCACCGCGCGGGGCGGCCAGAACCCGCGTGAGGCCAGCCGCGATCCACATTGCAGGGCCTCCGCCCGCGGCATTGCGCGGGCCACAGGGCGGCTCACGACAGTAGGCTCCCCTCAGTGTGAGGGTGGACGTGCCGCTGTTGCGGTGGTTGGGTCCTGATCATCGGTTGTCTGGCTCATAGGCTCCCTGCCGCCCCGTTGGGGTTGGCGTTCATGCCTATTGCCGACAACCGGTCTGAACGACCGGCTGGCGTGACTTGATAGGAGCGTGGCTCTCGCGTCGACTGATAGGTGTCCACCGACCGGCCCGACATGCTTCCTCTCGGGCAGGAAAGGAGCCAACTCCCATGTTGGTCGTCGGCATCGATGTACGCAAAAAGTCCCACACCGCGGTGGCGGTCGATCAGGCCGGTGTGAAGGTGGCTGAGGTCACGGTCCCGGCCACGGATGCCGGGCATCTGCAGCTGCTCGGCTGGGCCCGGCAGCGGTTTGGTCAGGCCCCGGATACACGCCTCGTCTTCAACACCCTCAACCGACACGAACAACCCGCTGCGACTTGGCTTCCACAGGCCGCTTGACATAGGAGATAGTCATGGTCGATTCCCGCAGTGAGCCCGCATGGGCATGGCCGGATCTCCACGACGCCCAGCGGGATGTGCTCCTCGAGGTCCTCATCAACGGTTCGGCATCGCGCGCTGAGCTTGCTCGCCGCACGGGCTTGTCGCGCACGAGTCTCACCCGCCTCGCTAGAGATCTCGTCGAGCTCGGATTTCTGACGGAAGGCGAGACGAATGCTCCGAGCGGGCGTGGTCGCCCGTCGGAGATCTTGAATCTCGAGCCGAGTTCGGCCCAGTTCGCGGGCGTGAAGCTCACTGGTGAAGCCTTGTACGCGGTGGTCACAGACCTACAGGCCAACGTCATCGAGCTCGAGGAGCAGTCGCTTGTCTCTCGCTACGCTCCCGACGCGGTCTCCCAGATAGCGGCGATCGTCAGGGGCTTCAGCGCCACCCATCCTCGACTTGCGTCCGTGGGGGTGTGCTTGGCTGGCGACGTTGAGCAGGTGCGCGGGCGCTCAGTCATCGTGGGATCGCACTTCCTCGGGTGGGACAACGTGCCCCTCGAGTCTCTCGTCGAGGCGGAAATCGGCCTGCCCATCGCGATGAGCAACGACGTGCAGGCGCTCACGGCCGCCCATCATTGGTTCGGAGCGGGGGTTGGGCGCAGGTCCCTCGTTTTGTTCGGCCTGGGCGCAGGCATTGGAGCCGGCATCGTCGTGAATGACGAACTCGTCCGCGGCTCGCACGGGCATCCCGGAAAAGTCGGTCACATCCCTGTGCGGCACATCGGTCCGACGTGCGATCGGGGCCACGTCGGGTGTGCTTCCGCCTACGTCACCATTCCTGCAATCCTTCACAACGCGGCCGAAACCAGCTTCGAGCGTGTCCTCGAGCGTGCTGCCGCAGGCGACCGCGCGGCGCAAGGTGCGCTCGACGATGCCGGATATGCACTCGGTGTCGTCGTCGCTCAGCTGATGAACGTCATCGATCCTGAGAAGGTGATCGTGACGGGCGAAGGTCTTGCTGTAGCTCGTGCCGGCAAGGCGGCGATGGACATCGCACTTGCCGAACGGCTGGAGCCGGCTTCCGAGCACTCGGAGATCGACGTCCACGACTTCGCCTTCGCCGACTACGCCTGGGCGGCGGCCGTCAGCGCGATTCGCAGGGTCGTCTGACAGCTGCCGTTGCGCAGGTTCCACGTTCGTGGAGGGAATTTGTTGCACCCCTTGACATATTGTTTCATGATGGCACAAAATAAACGGGCACGCGCGAGAGCGCACGACGGACAGGGCAGTCCCTCATCGGCCGCCCGGTCCTCGAAACACCTCACTACCCGCAGCAAAATCGGACGTCACCGCCACTACAAGGAAGTAGGACGCACCCATGAAGCACATCTTCCGCGCAACGCTTCGACACGCTTTGGTAAGACCACCCCGGCCCACCAGATCGGCGGCACTGGGAAAACCGTCGGCGACTCACCGAGAGGATGTCGGGCCGATGCGTGTTCTACCGCTCCCCAGCCGCCGTTCTTCAACCCGCATCAAGTCGACCGCGATTGTCGCCCTCCTGGCCGCACCACTGCTCGCAAGTGGATTGGTCGCTGCATCTCCCAGCGCGAGCACCGACCATCCGTTCCGCGATCCAGACCTTGCGCTCGACGAGCGCATCGACGATCTCTTGGGTCGGCTGACTTTGGACGAAAAGCTCGGATTCCTGCATCAGTCGCAGATGGCGATTCCTCGGCTTGACGTCCCCTACTTCAAGGCGGGCACCGAGGCATTGCACGGCGTCGCGTGGTCCAACGACCTCGACAACAACTGGGGCCAGGTACTTGCGACGGACGCGACCGTCTTCCCGCAGGCGGTTGGCCTGGCCAGCACATGGGACACCGACCTCATCAACGACGTGGGATCTGCTGTCGGCGATGAACTCCGCGCCTACAACACGCTCGACCCGCAGCTGTGGGGTCTGCAGGCATGGGCGCCCGTGGTCGACCCGCTGCGCGATCCGCGTTGGGGCCGCAATGAAGAGGGCTACTCCGAGGATCCGCTTCTCGCCGGCGAGATTGGCACCGCCTATGGGTCCGGCTTGTCGGGTGACGATCCGCTCTACCTCAAGGTGGCGCCGGTCATCAAGCACTACTTCGGCTACAACAAAGAGGCCGATCGTAGCGTGTCGTCGTCCAACCTGCCGCCGCGCATCCGCAAGGAGTACTCGCAGGCGCCGTTCCGCAGCGTGATTTCGGCGGATGCGGCGACCGGTGTGATGGCGTCGTACAACCTCGTCAACGGACGGCCGACCCACGTCGATCCGTCGATCAACGAAGAGGTCCGCTCGTGGACCGACAAGGACCTCTACAATGTCAGCGACGCATGGGGGCCGCACGCGGTGACGCAGGCTCAGTTCTACTTCGACGAAGAGGACGAGGCGTACGCCGCCGTCCTGAAGGCGGGTCTCGACGGGTTCACCGTCGATGAGAGCGACCCGTCGGCGATGAAGGCAACGCTGCACTCTGCGCTGGACAAGGGCTACATCACCGAGGACGACGTGGACACCGCGGTGAGACACGTGCTGTCCATTCGGTTCCGTCTTGGCCACTTCGACCCCGACGGCGGACCGTACGCCGACATCGGCCCCGAGGTCCTGAACAGCGCAGAGCACCAAGCCCTGAACCGCCGGACCGCCGCAGACGCCATGGTGCTGCTGGACAATGGCGCCGGCACCCTGCCGCTCGACCCGGATCAGACGTCCAGCGTCGCAGTCATCGGGCCACTGCACGACACGGTGTTCACCGACTTCTATGGCGGCAGCATGCCCTATGAAGTCACGCCCCTCGATGGCATCGCCGAGCGGCTCGGCGGGGCCGCGGACGTGACCGGAGTCGAAGGCCTCGACCGAGTGACGCTCAAGGACTCCGCCACCGGGCGGTACCTCACCGCGACCGGTACAGATCCCGCAGATCTCGTCGTGGCATCCGACGCCTCGCCATCTGTCGCGTCGCAATGGGACGTCAACGACTGGATGGCTGACTACTCGACGCTGCGCAACGCCGAGAACGGCAAGTACCTCAGTGGCGCGTTCGGGCCATACACGACGTCGTCGGACGAGCCCTCGGGTTGGTACGTGCAGCAGCAGTTCCGGTTCGAGGAGCAACCGGACGGGACGGTTCTGATCCAATACGTCGGGTACGAAACGAACGAGAGCTGGTGGTGGATTCCCGAGCACTATGTGACCGTCGCGCCCGACGGGACTGTGGGCACCGGTTCCAAAGCGGATGCGGCTCGCTTCGTGTCCGAGGTTGTGTCGGATGGCGTGGACCGCGCCGTTGAGGCCGCGGGGCAAGCCGATGCCGCAGTCGTCGTGGTCGGCAGCCATCCGTTCGTATCCGGCAGGGAAAACCACGACCGCACCGATCTCGCCTTGGGTCGTAGCCAGCAAGAACTCGTCGAGGCGGTGACTGCCGCGAATCCCAACACGGTCGTGGTGCTGGAAACCAGCTACCCAACGACGTTCGACATCCAGCCGGAAACGCTGTTGTGGACGACGCACGCCGGGTCCGAGACCGGTAATGCCGTGGCCGACGTGGTCTTCGGCGACGAGAACCCGGCCGGCCGACTGACGCAGACCTGGTATGCCGGCGTTGACGACCTGCCGAGCATCGATGACTTCGATATCGTCAAGAGCGGCTGGACGTACATGTACTATGACGGCGCTCCGCTCTACCCGTTCGGCCACGGGCTCTCGTACACCACGTTCGACTACTCCAACCTGAAGACATCCGGCTCGTCCGTGGGCGGCGATGGTGCGATTCGCGTCAGCGTGGATGTCACCAACACCGGTGACGCCGCAGGCGATGAGGTCGTCCAGCTCTATAGCCGGCAGCTGAGCTCACGCGACGCGACTGCCGACAAGCAGCTGCGGGCATTTGAGCGGATCTCGCTGGCGCCCGGCGAGACGAAGACGGTGCGCCTTGCACTGGAGGCGTCTGATCTTGCCCGTTGGGATGTCACGCGCGATCGCTGGGTTGTCGAATCGTCGCAGTACGAGCTGCTCGTCGGTTCGTCGTCTGCGGACATCCCGCAGCAGGCGACCGTGCGCGTACAGGGCGAGACGATTCCGGCCCGCAACCTGTCGAAGCCGACCCGTGCGGAGAACTTCGACGACTACGCCGGCGTCCTCCTGGTCGACGAGAGCAAGGAACGTGGCACGGCTGTCTCAGCCGAAGGTGATGGCTGGATCAAGTTCGGCGACACCAAGCTGCGCGCGAACGACTCGACGTTCACAGCGCGAGTTTCGAACGCGTCGGAGGAGAACGGTTCGATCCAGATTCGGCTCGGCTCGCCGACAGGAGAGCTGATCGGTACGGCCGAGGTTGCGAGCACGGGCGACGTCTACGAGTACAAGACGACAACCGCGTCGTTGTCGGCCTCGCGCGGGCTCCACGACGTCTATCTCGTGTTCGACGGCGACTTCCGCGTCGCGGACTTCACCATCGGCTGATCTTTGTTCATGAACGCGTATGCTGCGAGACCGTGCGTAATCGCGCGCGGTCTCGCAGCACGTAGTTGCTCGTCAATGAGCAACGCGGATGACGACCTACGACGGCTTCGCGGTCATCGCTGACCGATCGACGAGCAAGCGACTATCCCGGGCAATGGCGGCGTTCCTGCATAATCATCGCTTTGAACCACGCGCGAGTATCCGCGGGCGAGGTCGTCCTCGAGACGGATCGGCTGCTGCTCCGGCGTTGGCGTGTGTCCGATGCCGCCGTCCAGCGTGAGCTGTGGACCGAGCGCGATCCTCTCGTCCCTCCGCATCGTCGGATAGCCCCCGATGGTCACCCGACGCTGGAGGATATCGAGGACTGGATCCGTCGCGGAGACCCGGATGCATCCCTGGGGCTCCTGGCGGCCGAGCGAAGAGGTTCCGGCGACGTCATCGGCTACTGCGGCCTGATTGCAAACGTCCACGGACAGGATGGCGAGCCAGAACTTGCCTACGAGTTTCTCCGTCGGGTCTGGCGTCAGAGATAGGCTACTGAGGCCTCGTGGGCAGTGCTGAGCTGGGCCGAGGAGTCAGGATACCGACGCCTTCGGGCCACAGTCCGTGATTGGAACACCGCTTCTCGTCGTGTGATGGCCAAGCTCGGATTCGTCGAAACCGCTCGAGTAGAACCTGACAACATCGGCTTGGCCGCTCTGGTGATCGCGACGGCCATTGTTGGCGCATTCCAGCGGTACATTCTCGCCGCGGTGGGCGAAGGCGCCGTATTCAATGCCAGAAGGTCCCTCGCAAATCGGCTCCTACGTCTTTCAATGTCGGAATTTGATCTCCGGCGGAGGGGCGATCTCATAGCACGGGTCTCGAGCGATGCAACACTTTTGCGATCTGTACTGACTCAGGGCGTGGTCGAACTCGCGGGCGGCATCGTCACGTTGATCGGCGCATTCATCGCAATGCTCCTGCTCGACTACGTTCTGCTTCTCACAGCCATCGCCATCGTCGGCGCCGCCGTGCTGATCGCTTCAATCATCTCCCGCCGACTCTCGCCTCTCACCCGGCTCGCGCAGCAGGAGGTCGGTGAGCTGGCCGCGAACCTTGACCGCAGCCTCAGCGCCATCCGAACAGTGCGAGCATCGAACGCCACCCGGCGCGAAACGAGCAAGATCATCGAGAACGCGGATCTGGTTCGCAAGCTCGGAATCTCCGCGGGGCGAATCCAGGCGATCGTCAGCTCGATCTCCGGCCTAACAACACAGGTGGCGTTCATCGCGATCCTGGGCGTCGGCGGGCTTCGTGTCGCCGGCGGGCAACTCGAAGTCTCGACACTCGTGAGCTTCATCCTCTTCCTCTTCATGTTCGTGATGCCGCTGGGCCGGGCCTTCGGCATCATGTCGGTCGTCAACCAGACGCTAGGCGCGGTCTCTCGCATCAACGAGGTGCTGGCGCTGCCGGCGGAGGCGGACAACGATGCTGCGGACATGGCCGAGCCGCGCGCGATATCCGCGGTAGCCATTGAATTCGTCGGGGTCTCGTTCAGTTACCCGCGCAGTGCCGAAAATGCTGACGCCGAGCGGGCACGGTCGGCGCCGGTGGTGCTTCGGGATGTGAGCTTCGAAGTGCCCACCGGCAAGAGAACTGCAATCGTTGGACCATCAGGCGCCGGCAAGAGCACGATCCTCGCACTCATCGAGCGGTTCTACGACGACTGCGACGGCTCGATCCTCATGAACGGCGTCGACATCCAGACAGTCGGCCGCGACAAGCTCAGAGCACAACTGGGATACGTTGAACAGGATGCACCGGTCCTCGCAGGAACCTTTCGCGACAATCTCCTACTCGCTGCACCAGGCGCGACGGAGGCCGACTGCCGCGAAGTGATGAAGCAAGTGAACCTCCTTTCTATCGTTGACCGCGCCCCCGACGGGCTCGACAGTCAGGTCGGCGAGTCCGGGGTCACGTTGAGTGGCGGCGAACGCCAAAGGCTCGCCATCGCCCGTACGCTGCTGTCAGCTCCTCCGATCCTGCTATTAGACGAATCCACGTCACACCTCGATAGCCTCAACGAACAGCTGATGCGAGATGCAATCGACTCAGTCGCGTACGGACGGACGCTCGTCGTCATCGCACACCGACTGGCAACCGTCATCGACGCGGACCAGATCATCGTCATGGAGGAAGGGGAAGTGGCCGCAGCCGGCACCCATGATGAGCTCATCGCAACCTCCGGACTCTACCGAGACCTTGCTCGACGGCAGCTCTTGGTCTAGCTCAGTCCCAAACTCATCTGATAGGCCGATCCGAGGGGAAGTCCATGTCCGACGTCATTGCCGCCCAGGACATAGTCAGAACATTCGTCG
>Ga0299914_10000559_pt1 | contig 22602 bp, 20 predicted proteins | sample RVTome_10_FD_201361 | JGI IMG/M metagenome (GOLD analysis project Ga0299914, IMG submission 201361) | Soil microbial communities from uranium-contaminated site in the Upper Colorado River Basin, Wyoming, United States - RVT153D57 (version 2) ...
CCGGAGTGGACGTACCTCTGGTGTTCCGGTTGTCACGCCAGTGGCACAGCCGGGTAGCTAAGTACGGAAGGGATAACCGCTGAAAGCATCTAAGCGGGAAGCCCCTCCTGAGATGAGGTTTCGCTGGGCCCTTGAGGCCCCTGAAGAGCCGTCGTAGACTACGACGTTGATAGGCTGGGTGTGGAAGGTCAGTAATGGCTTAAGCTAACCAGTACTAATTGCTCGTGAGACTTGACCATATAACCCCAAGTGGTTTGAATGCTTGGGTGTGTGGCTGACACGCAACTGAGCGCCAATATCAACTTTCTGAATTTTGAGGAGCGTGGATTAGTCCATGTTTCTGAAACCGGTTTGCCTGGCGGCAATAGCGAGTGGGAACCACCCGATCCCATCCCGAACTCGGAAGTGAAACTGCTCAGCGCCGATGGTAGTACGAGGTTTCCTCGTGCGAGAGTAGGTCACCGCCAGGCTCTTGAAATAAAGAGAACCCCTGACTGGAAACAGTCAGGGGTTTTTCTTTTTATATCTCTGGCGCCTCCAAATTATCATGCTGCTCGTGCTCGTGCTCGTGCTCGTGATGAGGCGTTTGTTCAATAAGAAGCCATTGTTACCGCTGACTGGTCAGTTTCAGCGCCTGACCTCAGCTAAGGCCATATCTCCCTGGTCGTACATCTGCCGTCGCGTAGAACACGGAATCCATATATGAAGGGGTTGTGCGTATACGAAGAGTTGCGCATGGTGCAGATCCATCGTGTGACATTGCATCGATAAATTTCTTGTTTTCACCTCGGCAGGCAACGCTGCTGCCCACCCCTCTTTTTTTAATCCGCTGTTGCGTTAACTGCTTCGGGTTTTTCGTGTAATGCAAGGGTTCCTTGCGACCGCTAGTCTCCTTCATCCGTCCGAACATTATTCGTACACAGCGTCGGCCGACAGTCCTTGGCGCTGTGAGATTCTGACTTAAGAAAAACGACTCTGGCGAAGTACATCATGCTGAAGATTCCGCACGACGAAATCAGAAGGATCGCGATATTCCGAGCCCTTAATCTTGGGGACCTGTTATGCGCGATTCCCGCCATACGTGCACTTAAATCAAGTTATCCGGAAGCGCGCATCAATCTCATCGGCCTTCCATGGATGGCGGAGTTTGCGATGCGCTTTCGACACTATTTCGACGGATTCGCGAGTTTTCCAGGTGTTGCGGGACTACCCGAGCAGGCAATTGATCTGGACGCGTTCACCGAATTTCTACATCGAGAGCGACAGGCTGATTACGACCTGGTGTTGCAGATGCACGGCAAAGGTTCGGTTACAAACCCCGTTGTCGCCATGTTCGGCGCACGGCGACTCGCCGGTTACAACGAGCCAGGTGAATACTGCCCGGATCCGGAAACCTTCATGCCTTATCCGGAAGGCCTGCCTGAAATCGAACGCCACCTTGCGTTGATGAATTTTCTTGGAATAACGTCAAAAGGGCGAGGGTTGGAGTTCCCGGTAACGGACGACGAATGGCGCGAAGTTGCAAACCTTCGAAATGTATATGGCATATCCGATAGGCCGTACGTGTGTATCCACCCGGGAGCCCGGGACATGTGTCGTTGGTGGGCGCCGCGCAAGTTCGCGCAGGTCGCAGATGCAATAGCCGCAAAAGGTGTTGTCATCATATTCACGGGAACAAACGAGGAACATTCGGCGGTCGAGCGGGTTCGTAAAAAAATGGATGCACCTTCCATAAATCTCGCTGGCCGCACCGGCCTCGGTGTTCTTGGTGCGCTCATCGGGCAGGCGAGCCTGTTGGTCTCAAACGATACCGGGGTGTCGCATATCGCCGCCGCCATGGGTACACCCAGCGTAGTGATATTCCTCACTTCAGATCCCGCCCGGTGGGCTCCGCTTGATCGCGAGCTGCATCACGTCATAACGCCTGATGAATCGGAGAACGTCGCCGGCGTTGTGTTCCGAGCCGAAACTGCGCTGCATGAATTCACTCATAGAGCAGCACCTTGGATGTCGAAGATTCAGGAAACCAGGGAAATATGAATGCAAGCCGACCATGCCAGCCCCTTCGCGTTTTCACGTGGCATATCCACGGCAGCTATCTCTACTATCTTTCACATACTCCGGTGCAATTCATTGTTCCTGTCAGGGATGATGCCGCCCCGGGATATTCCGGTCGCTCGGGACCGTTTCCCTGGGGCGACAATGTTATCGAGGTGCCAGCAGCCGACGTCAAGGACATGGAGTTCGATTGCATTCTTTATCAGCAGAGAAAGAACTACCTCGAAGACCAGTATGAAATCCTGACCGACGCTCAGCGCGCACTACCACGCATCTATCTCGAGCACGATCCACCGCAGGAAATACCGACGGATACGCGACACTTCGTCGATGATCCTGAAGTACTGCTCGTTCATGTCACGAACTTCAATCGCCTGATGTGGAACAACAATCGAACCCCGAGCCGCGTTATCGAGCATGCGGTAACAATACCTTCAGATGTGAGATATACCGGCGAGAAGGAAAAAGGAATCGTCGTCATCAACAACATTCACAATCGCGGGCGCCGGCTGGGCATCGACGTGTTCGAAAACGTCCGACGCCAGGTACCTCTCGATATTATCGGAATGGGTTCGGAGAAAGTCGGCGGTCTCGGAGAGGTGTCCCCACCACAGTTGCCCGAATTCATCTCAAGGTACCGGTTTTTTTTCAATCCGATCCGCTACACGAGTCTGGGACTGGCTGTTTGCGAAGCAATGATGGTCGGGCTGCCGATGGTGGGGCTTGCCACAACGGAGATGCCGATAACGGTAGAGAACGGTGTTTCCGGTTATGTCCACACGGATACGGACGTACTTGTCGAGAAGATGCAGCTGCTGTTGCGCGATCCGGAACATGCGAGAGATCTCAGCAGAGGTGCCAAGGCGGCCGCGCTGAGAAAGTTCGACATCGCGCGCTTTTCCGGGCAGTGGCTGAACACGTTCCTTGAAGTCACTGGCACGCGAGTTTCCTCGCCGCGCGAGAAACAAGCGTGATGCTGAACGTAGCATTCATCAGTGAACACGCCTCGCCACTTGCGCTTATAGGCGGAATCGATAGCGGAGGGCAGAACGTCTATGTCGATCGGGTCGCGCATCATCTCGCACAGATCGGCTACGCCGTCGACATCTATACACGCTGGGATGACCCGGAATTGCCGCGCATTGTCGAGCATGAGCCGGGCGTGCGCATTATTCATGTTGAAGCGGGCGAGAAGGCATTCATTCGCAAGGAACGTCTTTTTGAGTACATGGACGACTTCGCCGCGGATATGTCCGCATTTGTCAGGCGTAGCGGCATACATTACGACGTCATCCACGCCCACTTCTGGATGTCCGGCCACGTCGCACAAAAACTCAAACAACGACTGGGCATACCCTACGTCATCACGTTCCATGCTCTCGGCAAGGTGCGACGCATTTACCAGGGTGTAGCGGATGAATTTCCGGACCTGCGATTCAGTATCGAAGAAAGTGTAGCCAGATCGGCTGAAAAAGTTATAGCAGAATGCCCCCAGGACCGCGATGACCTGATGGTCCACTATTGTGTAGCGCCTGAAAAGATACTCGTCGTTCCCTGCGGATTTGACGAGGAAGAATTCGTACCGATGGATCGCGCCGAATGCGCGCGCCATATCGGTGTCGATCCCGATGAAAAAATCATCCTGCAGCTGGGGCGGATGGTTCCCAGAAAGGGCGTGGACAACGTCATCCGCGGTACCGCTGCGATGCTTAGAATGAAGGAAATCCCTGCTCGCTTGCTGATCGTTGGCGGCGAAGCCGTTGAGCCGTGCCCCCGAAAAACACCGGAAATAGGACGTCTTCTTGAGGTCGCACGCGAGGAAGGTATAGAGGATCGCGTTACTTTTACCGGGCGGCGCAATCGTGACCAGCTCAAGTATTACTACAATGCCGCCGATCTTTTCGTCAGCACGCCCTGGTACGAACCCTTCGGAATCACGCCGCTGGAAGCGATGGCATGCGGTGTTCCCGTCATTGGCGCGAACGTCGGCGGCATCAAGTACAGCGTTGATCACGACGTCACCGGCTTCCTCGTCCCTCCGGAAGAACCCGAAATACTGGCGCGACGCATGCTGGAAGTGCTCGAAGACAACCGGCGCCACGAGTATCTGAGCCGGCATGCCATCAGCCGCGTGAATCGTCTGTTCACGTGGGCAACGGTGACCGGACAACTGGCGGAAGCCTACGAGCAAATCGCTAACGGGTATCTCGACGAATGGGAACCCGGCCAGCGTGAAGGTATCGGCGACGGGTTTCTGCGGCCGCCCAATTCGTGGCTGGACCAGTCGTAGAGCCATGCAGATCGACTGTCATGGCAGCGGATGGCCTTTTCACTGATTCAACCAGGAGCTGAAGAATGACGTCGTTGAAGGACAAGGTTGTACTCGTTACCGGTGCAGGCCAGGGACTAGGCGCTGAAATCTGCAAGTCTCTCGGCGCAGCGGGTGCTGTCGTGGCATTGGGTGACATAAAGCCGGATGGGTTGAAGAAAACCGCGAAAGAAATTACTGACAACGGCTGTGATGCACAGACGTATGTGCTTGACGTATCCGATCTTGAAAGCGTGGAACGGGTCGTCGACGACGTCGTGAAGGACTGCGGGCGTCTCGATTTTCTTATCAACAATGCCGGTATCGATTACACGAAATCGGTAGATGAAATGAGTTTTGACGAGTGGGATCGTGTGATGAACGTGAATCTGCGCGGCCCCTTCATATTGTCCAAGACCGCATTGCCTCATCTCAGAAAGAATGGCAGCGGCCACATAGTAAATATCGTTTCCACTGCGTCGAAACGCGCGTGGGAGAACGCATCCGCATACCACGCCAGTAAATGGGGGCTTCTGGGCTTCAGCCACGCGTTGCATACGGAAGCACGTAAGCAGAACGTGAAGGTAACAGCGGTGATTGCCGGTGGCATGAAGACTCCCTTCATTCTTGAGCGCTTTCCTGACGTTGACCCCGACGTTCTTCAGGATCCGAAGAATGTTGCCGATACCGTCAGGTTCGTACTATCCCAACCGGCCGAAACCGTCATTCCGGAAGTGATGGTCCTGCCGATGCGTGAGACCTCCTGGCCGTGAAACGCCGGACGTCCAGTAGTGTCGCGTCTGCCAGTGTAGCGACGACGGCGGCCATTTTTCTCGACAAGGACGGTACGCTGATCGAAGACGTGCCGTACAACATCGAGCCGAAGAACATCCGTATTTATCCTGAAGTGCCGTCCGTCCTTACCGCGCTTTCCAGCGCAGGATACAAGCTCCTGGTGGTTTCCAATCAGCCTGGAATCGCGCACGGTTACTTTGATCGCATTGCGGTCGAGCGAGCGGGGAACGCGTTGATGGAAATGCTCCTCGACGCAGGTGCGCGGGTTGATGGCTTCTATTACTGCCCACATCATCCTGACGGGAAAGTACGGCACTACGCAGCCCGCTGCGAATGCCGGAAGCCGCAGCCTGGCTTGTTGTTGCAAGCCGCACGTGAACACGGCATCGACCTGTCTGCATCATGGGTTGTGGGCGACATCCTGAACGATGTGGAGGCTGGGAAACGTGCGGGATGTCGTGCGGCACTGGTGGATCGGGGCAATGAAACGGAGTGGCTGCCAGGTAAATGGCGTAAACCCGATCTCGTAGTGAACAACCTCGATGGCCTGCTGAGACATCTTCAGCAGAAATCGAACGTACAAATTTCGGGGATACGGTGATATGGCGAGCCCATCTTCATTCATTCGACGATTTTGCGACTTCAACATACTGGTTGTCGGCGACGCGATACTCGATGTGTACGACATGGGCACCTCGGACAGGTTATGCCGGGAAGCGCCAGCGCCTGTCGTGATTCTGAAGGAGCATGTCTTCAACTGTGGCGGCGCCGCAAACACCGCCGTGAACATCGCGGCGCTCGGCGCACATGTGAGTTTTCTTGGCGTGACGGGAACGGACGCACAAGGAGACCGGCTCGCGGATGCGCTCGAACGAGGCGGAGTCGACACAAGAAACCTCATTCGTTCCAGCCGAAGGCGCACATTGAGCAAAACGCGCATCTGCGCATCATCAAGCATTCTTGTTCGTGTTGATGAAGGCGATACCCACCCGATAGGCAGCGAGCTGGAAGCGACGGTACTGCATGCATTCCACAGGCAGCTGCCGGGCTTTGATGCGGTGATCCTGTCGGATTACGGCGATGGTCTGTTCTCGGATGAATTGATACGCAAGATTGGAACCGAGCTTGCAAGTGCACACCTGCCGCTCATCGTCGATGCGAAAGATCCATCACGCTTCCGGTCGCTCGCCCCGCTTGCAGTCAAGCCGAATTACGAAGAAGCCATCGAGCTGCTTGGCCTGCAGAAACTCGAGGGTGCCGCGCGCGTGGAGCAACTGCTTGAGCACGGCGACCGGTTGCTTGACGAAACGGGTGCCCGCCTGGTTGCGTCAACCCTCGACATGGAAGGCACGGTGCTGTTTGAAAGGAACGAGCGCCCTTACCTGCTCTCGTGTCTTCCGAAACCCGACAAGAAAACGATCGGGGCCGGGGACAGTTTTGTCAGCACGTTCGCGCTTTCGCTGGCTGCCGGTGCGCCGCCGCGCATTGCAGCCCGCCTTGCCGCCGCCGCTGCCGCGGTTGTCATTGAAAAAGATGGAACCGGAATATGCAGTGACGAGGATCTGCAGATTCATTTCAGCGGGCAGAACAAGCGAATCACCGAACTGTCGTCACTCGTCGAAGAGCTCGAAAAGCTGCGGCGCAGGAACAAGCGCATCGTTTTCACCAATGGCTGTTTCGATCTTTTGCATCGCGGCCACGTCGATTTCCTCAAGCAGGCGCGCGCGCTGGGCGATGTTCTCGTCGTTGCACTGAATACGGATGCGAGTATCAACCGGTTAAAAGGTGACGGCCGTCCGGTCAATAGTCTGGAAGACCGGATGGAAGTGCTCGCGGGGCTGAACGCTGTCGATTACCTCGTGGCGTTTGACGAAGAAAGCCCTGCCGCACTGCTGCGAGAGATTCGTCCTGACGTTTTTACAAAAGGCGGTACGTACAGCATTGATTCGCTCCCCGAAGCCGAACTGATACGCCGCCAAGGTGGCGAAATCGAGATCGTGCCATTCCATGGGGATGTTTCGACAAGTCACCTCATTCAGAAAATCCAGAGTTCCGGCATGCAGGGCGCGGGGTTGCGCAGCGGTAGCGGGGCCCTTTGATGGAGCGCAGTTTCAGCGAGTGGAAAGCGTTCAGACGCGTTCTCTGTGTGCGCCCCGACAACCTCGGCGACGTGCTGATGACCACGCCCGCCATACGTGCTTTGAAGTGTGCCGTCGAGCCACGCGAAATCACGCTGCTGACATCGCATGCAGGCGCCGCGATTGCGCACCACGTGCCGGAAATCGACGAGATCGAAATCTTTGATCCACCCTGGTGCCGGCACGAGCATGTGCAACACGGTGGTGACGCACTGCAGGAAGTTGTCGGCCGGCTTGCTGCGAGGCGCTTCGATGCCGCCGTTATCTTCACGGTGTTCAGCCAGAATCCTTTACCGAGCGCCATGCTCTGCTACATGGCCGGCATTCCACGCATCGCAGGTTACTGTCGCGAGAATCCCTACGAACTGATCACCGACTGGATACCCGATACCGAACCCCTGTACGGCGCGCGTCATGAAGTTCAACGGCAACTGGACCTAGTTGCGGCGCTGGGCGCTCGCCCCGAACAATCGGTCATGTCGTTGCAGGTTCCGCAGGACAGAATGCGTACGGCGAGCGCCGTATTGCGTGACGCGGGTGTACAGCTCGAACGGCCATGGTTGTTGTTGCATCCGGGTGCCAGCGAAGCGCGTCGCCGCTATCCTGCGGAACGTTTTGCCGCCGCCGCGCGCGCAATCCAGGCACGTCTCGGCATCCAGGTTGTGCTGACGGGCAGCCCCGACGAAGCCGCTCTGGCAGCCTCCATCGCACAGACTGCTGGTACGGGGGTTGTATCCGTCGCCGGCCGCCTCGATGTTTCTGATTTCATCGCACTCGTTGCCATGGCGCCGCTCATGATTTCGAATAACACCGGACCTGCACATATCGCCGCCGCCGTACAGACACCGGTCGTCGTGCTGTACGCGCTTACCAATCCGCAACATGCTCCGTGGCGTGTTCCGCATCGTGTGCTGCCGTTCGACATTCCTTCCGGCGCGCGCAGCCGGAATGTGCTCGTTCGTTATGCGGCGGAACGGTTCTTTGCAGGTTCCGCCGGCATGACCACGCCGGACGACATCGTCGCGGCGGTAGCCGAGTTGCTTGAAGGCGCCGCAAACCGGAGTTACGCGACTACGGGACTGGTATCGATCGCCGCCGACGTTTCACGCCCCGTCTCCGGGGAATCCGCTCGCACATAATCTGCCCCTCGAGGAATCCATGGCGGACATCAGCGTTCTGATCCCGACATTCAACCGGCTGGATGCATTGGCTGTCACGCTCACCAGTCTCTATTACCAGGAGGCAGCCGGTTTCGCCGTGATCATCGCTGATCAGTCGGACATCGCCTGCCTCGAACAGCAGTCACCGCTCAATACCGCCGTTCGACTGTTGCAAAACCGCGATGTCGACGTGGTGTTTCATCGGAACGTGCCGCGTTGCGGAGTGGCACAGCAACGGCAGTTTCTCCTGGATCGCTCGCGCAGCCGGTTCAGTCTTTTCATTGACGACGACCTGGTGCTTGAGCGGTATGTGATCTCAATGCTTGAATCCGTACTGCGACAGCAGCACTGCGGGTTTGCGGGGAATGCTGTCATAGGGCTGAGTCACATCGACGACGTGCGTCCCCAGGAGCAGGACGTCGAATTCTTCGACGGTCCGGTGAGGCCCGAACGTATCACGCCGCGTGATCCCGAATGGCGGCGCCACAAGCTGCACAACGCTGCCAATCTCTGGCATGTGCAGCGGCGTTTTCGCGCCTGCGCTGCCCGGCCGTTGCTGTACAAGGTCGCGTGGGTCGGTGGCTGCGTCATGTACGACACGGAAAAACTTCGCGACGTTGGCGGTTTCGAGTTCTGGAAGGATCTTCCGGTGCGCCACTGCGGCGAGGATGTACTGGCGCAGTTGCGAGTCGCGGCGGAATTCGGCGGGTGCGGCGTGATGCCAAGCGGTGCCTACCATCAGGAACTCAAGACGACGGTTCACGACCGCCGGACCAACGCGCCCGATTACCTGGACATATATGGCTGAAGCAACAAGGGAGCGCGCGGAATGAGTGCTGCCGTGAAAATGCCGGCCACGGTTTCGCGCATCGCGGTGTTGCGCGCAAATGCGCTGGGCGATTACATATTCTGCATTCCCGCGCTTGAGGCACTGAAACATGCGTGGCCGGATGCAGAACTGGTCTACCTTGGCAACGCGTGGCATCGAGATTTTATCGCTGGCCGCCCTGGCCCGGTCGATCGTGTCGTTACGATTCCGGAATACAAGGGGATACCTCACGGCAACGACGATGGCGGCGATTCGCATGCCGTCAACCAATTCTTCGCGCGGATGCGCGCCGAGTCGTTTGATCTTGCATTTCAGATGCACGGCGGCGGCGGTCACTCGAATCCGTTCGTTCGAAGGCTGCGGGCGCGGTTGAGCATCGGTATGCAAGCGGAGAACGCGCCGCCGCTGGACGTCAATATTCCGTACGTCCCGTATCACAACGAGGTCCTTCGCTATATCGAGATAGCGAAGGTGGCGGGCGCAGATCCGGTTACCGTAGAACCTCATCTCGCCGTCACGGCACGCGATCATCATGAACTGCACGCCGCGCTGCCGGACCTTCGCCATCCTTACGTCGTGTTGCATCCCGGTGCATCGGATGCGCGACGGCGGTGGTCGACCGCCAGAATGGCGGTTATCGCGGATATGCTTGCAGCGAACGGTCTGCACGTTTACGTCACCGGTGTAAAAGAGGAGGAAGATATATGCGAAAGCCTGGTCGGCCACGCACGGTCAACGCCGACGAGTGTTTGCGCTCGACTTTCGTTGAGCGCGATGACGGCACTGCTTGCGCAGGCAGAGCTGGTGGTTTCCAACGATACCGGTCCGTTGCATCTCGCCCGCGCGCTGGGAACTCGCACGGTGGGCACCTACTGGGTGGGCAACACGATCAATGCCGGCCTTGTAAGCTGCCGCGGGAACCGGATATGCATGTCGTGGACGACGACATGTCCGCAGTGCGGCATGGATTGCATTCGCCACGACGCTCACGTCCCGCGTAACGGTTGCGATCACGCCGTGTCGTTTCTCGATTCGATTGCGGTCGAGGAAGTATGGAGCCAGGTGGAGGCGCTGCTGGCTTGCGGCTCAGCTGTTTCCAGTGCAGCTGCCGCCGGCGTCCCCGGATAGTGCATTCGAATGCAACGGTTCACTCCGGATGTTTGACGCGCTGAATTTCAGCGATCTCTTCACGCCAACGGTGAATCCACTGGAAATGGTGATACGCGGCAGCGTCGTTTACCTGTCGCTGTTCGCAATGTTGCGGTTGCTGATGAAGCGCGAGTCCAGCGAAGTCGGGGTAACGAACCTGCTTGTCATCGTGCTTCTCGCGGACGCGGCACAGAATGCGATGTCCGCGGAGTATCGTTCGATAACCGACGGTCTGATTCTTGTCGCCACCATCATCAGCTGGAGCTACCTGCTCGACTGGCTGTCGTACAAAAGCCGTTTCTTCAATCGCCTGATCCGGCCCGGAAAACTGTTGCTCGCGAAAGACGGAAAACTGCTGAAGGCCAACATGGGCAAGGAATTGATCACCGAAGAAGAAATCATGATCGAGGTGCGCAGCAGCGGGTACCACGACCTCTCGGAAGTGCGTGAAATCTACATGGAGTCGAACGGGGCCATCAGTGTGATCGGATACGAACGCCCGGCAGGTGGCAGTAACAGACACGGGCCCCACAAGCGTTCATGACGGCGTCTGTCTGGCGGCGCGCGGTTTGCTGCGCCGTTCCTTTCCGACGATGAGTGAGAAGAATGAAAGTGGCAAGTACGCGACGGAGCGCAGTCCGGCAATGCTCGACATCGACCGCGCCTCGCGCCCGATCTCGCTGACCAGCTCGCCCATCACTACGCGCCGCTTGTGCTCGCCGCGCTCCTGGATGATGGAGAGCCGCGACAACGCGAATATGCCGAAGATGAAAGCGGTCACGAAGAAGAAGTCCCATGACTGCAGACTCAGCGTGTGAATCACGCGATCACCGGCGGGGCTGTCCCACTCCAGGTTCCAGTTCAGTTGCCGACGTGCGAAGAAGTCCGCGAACAGGCCGCCAATCACTGGTGCAATGCCGGAGAAGAACGCGGTAATCAGAGCGCGTGTGGACAGGAAAACGATCGCTTCCTGTTTGCCGGGCGCAAGCTTGTAACCGATATTGCTCAGCGCGAGGTTGATGCCGGCTAGCGCGATTCCGCTGAACACGTGGATCACGACCAGCAACGGGATCGTGAGAAAGTGCTTGTCGGGAAACGTCGTGAACGTCCAGCCGAGAATCGCCACGAGATAAATAGGTGCAGCGGTGCGCAGCACGGTCTTGTTGCTGTACTTGTCCGAATACCTTCCCCAGATGCGGATGAAGAAAATGTTCGACAGCTGGCTGATGATCGTGAAGGCGATCACGTACGAGAGCGGGAAGCCGAGCATCTTCAGCATGTAGACCGTGAAGAACGGTGCGGCAAGATTCACGGCGAACGCCCACAGTGAATGGAAGATCAGCAGGTTCCTGAAGTTGTGATCCTTGATGGGCCGGACGAACAGCTTGAATAGATTCTGCTTGATGGGATAGATCTTCGGTTCCGGCGTCCGTGCCAGCAGCGTCGCGCCATAAATCCCCACCACGCCTGCGAACAGGAACATCACCGAGTAGGCGACATGGAGGTCGTCTTCGAGATTGGCTTCGACGTAGTCGAGACCGACGGCGGTAACGAGGCTGAGCGAGACGGCCACGATCATTATTACGCGGCTCCGGTTCGAAAAGTATTCACCGAGTATGGATTCAGGAACGAGATCCTTCATCCACGACGACCAGCTGGTACCGGCGATCGCACCGAAGAAGTGATGGACGAATAACAGCCCTATCAGCAGGAAGACGCCGATCTCCGCGGGAAACAGGAAAGGCAGGCTGGCAATCACGATCAGCGGCAGGCGTGAGAACGTAAGGCTGGTTACAGTGATCGCGCGGCGATTCGCGAAGCGATGCACCAGGTAGATTGCGACCAGCTGGAAAAGGTTTGCCAGGGTCGGCAACGCGGCGATGAGGCCGATCTGGAAATTCGAGGCGCCCATCATCAATGCCAGTGACACCAGGAACGCGCCACCGGTCAGCGTGGTCATCATCTCTGATGCGATGCCATCACGAACGACAAGTTTCAGGCCGCGGTTTACTTCTTCGTCGCTGAGTTCGAATTGTGGTTCGAATTTCATGAATTCAGGTGTGTCTCTTCGCAATGACGAGCCGGTGACGGGTGCAGCATTCAGACTGCTGTTTATGTCCTGTCACCGGAATAGGGCGGATGGTGTAGCTGGTACGGAAGCCGGCGAACGTTCCCGAAAGGAATGCCGGGTGCGCCGGCATTGAAAGACGTTCGTTTTTCCGCAGTGGCAACGACATGAATCGCGATGGTATCACTCGCTGTTTCCGTTCTGGATACGGAACATTCACCTATCCAGTTATCCGGAATACTCTGCAACTTGCCGAACGTGGAAGCGCGCGTCAGAATCACTGCACTTATTGTCAGGTTGCACGTGATGTCTGCAAATACCGGTCTTGCGAATGCGGTGGCGATGGTTCGCGCAGTTCATTTCGGCGCGAATCCGGAAACACTGAAGAGCAATGCTTTCCAGGCAGCGGCAAGCGACAACGATGCATCCGTGCGCGCATCGAAAGAACAGGAAGAACTTGCGCGAGTCTTGCGAGCAGCGGGCGTTTCCGTTGTATGGCTGGAACCGCCGGCGGATTCACGGTCTCCCGACGGTGTCTTTCCCAACAACTGGTTCAGCACGCACGAAGACGGACGCCTCGTCTTCTATTCCATGGAAGCGCCGTCGCGCCGTAGTGAGCGGATACCGGACCTGGCGGAACAATTGCGTGCGGCGGGATTCGTCGTCAGCGGCGTGCTCGATTACTCGGCGCATGCCCAAAGTGGCGTGTTCCTGGAAGGCACCGGTTCGCTGGTGCTGGATCGTATCAACCGCATCGCCTACCTGTGTCCGTCGAGCCGGACTGATACCGCTCTCGCACGCGACTGGGCCGGTCAGTTCGGCTTCCGCTTGCAGTGGTTCACGGCGACGGATCCTGTCGGCCGGCCCGTCTATCACACCAACGTGGTCATGAGTCTCGGCGCCGGTCTTGCCATCGTCTGTTTCGAATCGATCCCGGATTCCCGCGAGCGTGCGGCGCTCCGCGGTTGTCTCGAAGAAACCGGCCAGGAGATCCTTGAAATCAGCTGGCAGCAGGTGTGTTGCTTCGCCGGGAATCAGCTCTTCCTGCAGGGACGCGACGGGCCGTTGGTTGCGCTGTCTGACGCCGCAAACGGCTGCCTGACGCGGGACCAGCAAGCGGTGATCGACCGGCACGCCGCGCGCATTCCCGTGGATATCGCTACAATCGAGCGCCACGGGGGTGGCAGCGTCCGTTGCATGCTGGCGGAGATTTTCCTGCCACGTCAGTGACGGGTAGCGAACGGAAAAATGCGAGCGGGGGAGGGCGAATGACACAGAGTCTCCAGGACCGGTATGCGCCGCACAGCGCGTGCTTCGGCTGCGGTCCGGCCAACGAGAAAGGACTGAGGATAAAGAGCGTCCCGCAGGGCGATGAAGTCGTCGCCGAGTGGATACCCGAGCCGCATCACGAAGCCTTCCCGGGCATGGTGAATGGCGGCATCATCGGCGCGCTCATGGATTGTCATTCCAACTGGGCGGCCGCGTGGCATCTGATGAACCGGACGGGTGTGGACACGCCGCCATGTACCGTCACCGGTGATTTCCACGTGAAGCTGCTCCGGCCAACGCCATCAAAAGGACCGTTGCATCTTGTTGCACGCGTTGTCGATGCCAGTGATCGTCGTGCAACCGTCGACGCGGAACTTTCGGTGGACGGCGAGGTGTGCGCCACCTGCCGTGGCAATTTCATCGCCGTGAAGCCCGGCCACCCCGCCTACCACCGCTGGTAGACATCGCATGCAATCCCGCCATGAAGCGATGCGTGTCCGCTGGCTGCTGCTCGCCGCCGCGGTGCTGCTGTTTGCGGTCGACCGGCTTGTCTGGCCATTGACGCAGCCGCTGGAATTCATGGCCGGCGACGCGATGCTGCAGGCGCATGCTGCACAAGGCGCGCCGGTTCCCGGAATCCTGCTCATCAATATCGATGAACGCAGCCTGAGCGAGATGGCGGGGGAATTCGGCCGCTGGCCCTGGCCGCGCTCCGTGCATGCCGAACTGCTGGAGAAGATACTCGCGCAGCAACCGCGCGCCGTCGTGTTCGACATCCAGTTCACGGATTACGACATGCAGAATCCCGCCGGCGACAAATATCTTATCGATGTTGCCGTACCGGCCGAGAACGTTTTCTTCCCACTGCATGTGCTGCCGCAAAGCGACGCCGGTCCGGCGTTGCCGCTGGACGAATGGGGTTACCGGCTCGGTTTCGAGAAGACGCCGGCGGCGGTACCCGGTGCGGAACTCGATCTGGTTCCGGCATTGCGGCCGTTGAGTGAGACCGGTCGCGTGGGCGCGATCAGCGTCATCGAAGATGCCGACGGCGTATTGCGGCGCTATGCGCTGTACTTCGAACGGGCCGGCTGGCGCGTGCCTTCGCTGCCGGCAAAAGTCGCGGCGTATCTCGGTATCGATATCCCGTCGCGCGGCGATATTCGGCTGCACTGGGATGGCCGGCCGGAAGATCGCGAACAATACAGTTACGCCGACGTATTCACCGACCTGGCACGCGGGACGCCGGAAAGTTTCGACGGCGTGTTCACCGACACCATCGTCATTATTGGCGGCAACGCACCCAGTCTTTACGATCTCAAGGTCACACCCGTCAGCAACGTGCATCCCGGCGCCGACATACTGGCCACCGCGCTCGGCGACCTGCTGCATGACGACTGGCTGCGCCCGATGCCGACCTGGCTGGTACTGCTGGCCGGATTGTTGCTGCTCGGTGGAATCGGCTGGAGCTTTCACGCGGGGCACGGCATGCGCGCGGGTGGCGCGCTGCTCGCCGTAACGGCAATCGCGTGGACATTGGCCGCGTGGTGGGCCTTGCACGCCGACTGGCTGTTGCCGGTGGTTCCGGCGCTGTTTTATGCAGTGCTGCTTTATATCGCGCTTGGCCTGTACCAGACCTTACAGGAACGTGCGGCGCGCGATCGCGCCGTCGCCACGTTCGGCCGTTTCATCGATCCGCGGGTTGTCGCGAGCCTGATCCGGGAAGGCAGCGACGTGTTGAACGCGCAGCCTGAAAGTCGCGAGGTCACGGTGCTGTTTTCCGACATTCGCGGGTTCACCACCTTGTCGGAAACCCGCGCGCCGGAAGAAATCGTGCACCTGCTGAACCGCTACTTCGCCCGGCAGGTCGACGTGATCTTTCGCTACCACGGCACCGTCGACAAGTTCATCGGCGATGCCATCATGGCGTTCTGGGGGGCGCCCGTCGCCAATCCGGATCAGGCGGAGCACGCGATTCGTGCGGCGCTGGAAATGACGCGCGTCGTGCGCGAGTTTCGCGACGAGCTGGCGGAAACCGGCATAGACTTCGATATCGGCATCGGCCTGCATACCGGGCAGGCGGTCGTCGGGTTCATCGGCGCCGAGCACCGGCTCGATTACACGGCCATTGGTGATACGGTGAACCTGGCGAGCCGGATCGAAGGACAGACCAAGGGGGTGGCACGGGTGCTCGTTTCCGATGAAACGCAGGCCCGATGTGCCGACAAATTCCACTTCATCGATCACGGAGAATTCACGGTGAAGGGACGTGCGCGGGCCGTACGTTTGTACGAACCGCAGGAGGAGGGGTCATGAGAATCGGAAAGATCATCTGGGTGTGTGTGCTTTCAGGCTTGCCTGCCGTGGTCCTTGCGGAAAGCGGAACGGTGGTGCGTGCGACACAACTCGTCGCCGCACCGTATTCCGATGCCACCGCCCGCGGAATACTGCGCGAACAGCAGCAAGTCGAGATCGTCGAACGTCAGGGCGGCTGGTACCACGTGAAGTCCGACGACGGCAGCACAGGCTGGCTGCGGCTTTCCAGCATCCGTCTGGGTGCCGCCGAAAAAGAAGAAACCGGCGGATTCTGGGCATCGGTCTTTTCCTTTACCGGCCGTTCGCAAGCGCGTACCGCGAGTGCCACGACCGGTATACGCGGTCTCAGCGAAGAAGAAATCCGCGACGCCAAACCCAACCCGGAAGCGGTTCAGCGGCTCGCGGACTTCGCGCCGGATGATCAGGATACGCAGGCGTTCGCCGCGAAGATCGGTCTCAAGATCCAGAAGGTCGAGCCCATGCCGTCGCGCAACACCGGAAAGAAGGGAGACCGCAAATGAACATCATCATCAGATTGTTGCTCGCTGCTGCGCTGCTCTCGCTCGCCGGTTGCCAGATCGACCTGGCTCGCGTCGTCGACAGCATCGGCGATGCGAAAACCGCCATTGTGGGCGTGGACGAAGAAGAGGAAGCCCTGATCGGTTTCGAAGCCGCGTCGACACTGCTGGGCGCATCGCCATTGATGGAGCATGAGGCCACGCAGCGTTACGTGAACCGCGTCGGTCGCTGGGTGGCGATGCAAAGCGCGCGCCCGGAACTGCCATGGCGTTTCGGCGTGATCGACCACCCCAACATCAACGCGTTCGCGGCGCCGGGCGGCTACATTTTCATTACCCGCGGACTGCTGTTCGAGTTGCGCAATGAAGCGGAACTCGCCGGCGTGCTCGGTCACGAGATCACGCATGTCGTCGAGAAGCACCATCTCGATGCCCTGCAGAGCCAGGCGCGATTGAATCTGGCCGGAAACGTCGCGGCCGCCGCGCTGGAAAGCAAAGGCCGGAATGCAAACCAGTACGACTGGGTGACGGCCGGCGCGAAGACGCTGTACACGCGCGGGCTGGATCGGGACGACGAGTTCGAAGCGGACCGCATGGGCGTCGTGCTGGCGGCGCGTGCGGGTTACGACCCGTATGGATTGCCGGCGGTGTTGCAGCGCCTGGACCGTATCGCTGCCGACGACAACCGGCTTGCACTGCTGTTCAAGACGCATCCTGCGCCCGCTGATCGCATGGCGGAACTCAGCGGACGCATGGAAGGGCGGCTGGACGGTCTGGCGGGAACGGGTGACGGCGCGCCGCGGTTTCGCGAACAGATGCAGGGCGTGATCGCGGCGGGATTCTGACAACGACAGTGATCAGTATTCAGCAACAAAAAGCCGCGCATCGCGCGGCTTTTTTTTCTGATCACTGATAACTATTCACTCGCTTTTCCTTCCATCTCGTCAAGAAACGCCACCGCCCGCCGCAGATGCGGAATCACGATGCTGCCGCCGACCACGAGGCCGATGCTCATCGTTTCCATGATTTCATCGTGGCTCGCACCCGCCTGCACGCACTGGCTGATGTGATAGCTGACGCAGTCGTCACAGCGCAGGACCAGGGATGCAACAAGGCCCATCAGTTCCTTCGATTTCACGTCCAGCGCCCCGCCTTCCATGTACGTAAGGCTGTCGAGCGAGAACATGCGCTTGATGACGCGGTTGTCTTCGGCAAGGATGCGCTCGTTCATTTTCCTGCGGAATGCGGTGAATTCTTCGAAACGGCTGGTCACGACACTCTCCTCATGAAAGCGTGGGGTTCGAGCGGCGTAGCCTACGGCATGAAAAAAAACCTGTCAGCCGCAATAACGTGATTTCGTCTTCTCATCCCAAAGTTGCCGTAACTGAAGGGGATTTCATGAGCGTTCCTGAAATCCGCGCAGGCGTGATCGTTACAAGTTCGTGCGCAACACGAAAACGGGGGTTGCCTGGACAGGGAGTTTGCGGTTAGGTTCGTCGCGTTCCGAAAAAGCCCTGGGGAGGGCTCGGAACCAAAAAAACAAGAAGGCCAGGATTGCCAAGCACGTAATCCGATCAATACCTTCACTTGGGGGAAATATTCCGTGAAGAATTCAAGACTCGCTGCCGTCTGTTGCGGCATTGCGCTTTCGTTCGCCTTGAACGCCGCGCACGCAGAAAAAGTTCGTGTATACGTGGGCTTCAAGGGCGGCCAGAAGGCGTCCGTGGAGCGCTCCCTGCAAGGCGCCGGCGCCGAAATGCATCACAGCTTCGAGAAGCTGAACGCATTCTCGGTATCGGTTCCGCAGCAGGCGCTGCAAGGATTGCAGAACAATCCGAACGTCCTTTATATCGAAGAGGATGCCAAGCGGTTCCTGATGTCCGAAGTTCAGCCCTATGGCATCGCCATGGTGCAGGCCGACGACCTCGCGCTGCAGCCCGCCTCCGCCAATCGCACGATCTGCATTATCGATTCCGGCTACAGCCTGGATCATGAAGATCTTCCGACCAGCAACGTCAATGGCACCAACGATTCCGGTACCGGCAACTGGTACACGGATGAAAACAGCCATGGCACGCACGTCGCGGGCACGATTGCCGCGGTCGCCGGCAACAACAAGGGCGTCGTTGGTGTGTTCCGCAATTCCAATGTCAATCTGCACATCATCAAGGTATTCGGCGCCGACGGCTGGGCGTACTCGTCATCGCTGGTGACTGCCGCGCAGAACTGCGAATCCGCGGGCGCGAATGTGATCAGCATGTCGCTGGGCGGCAGCTTCTCGTCGCGTACCGAAGACAGCTATTTTGCGGGTGCCTACAATCGCGGCGTGCTGTCGATTGCGGCGGCGGGCAACGATGGCAACACGCGCAAGAGCTATCCGGCGTCGTACGCGAGCGTCATGTCGGTTGCCGCCATTGATGCGAACAAGACGGTCGCCGATTTCTCTCAGAAGAATGACGCTGTCGAAATCTCCGGTCCCGGCGTGGGCGTTAAGTCGACGGTCCCGATGGGCACCGGTTCGGTGGCGAGCGTGACGGTCGGCGCAACCGCGTACGACGCGCTCGGCATGGAAGGAACACCGAACGGCAACAAGACCGGTCCGCTGGTCGATTGCGGTCTCGGTACCTCGGCATGCCCGGGTGGCGGTGGCCAGGTCTGCCTGATCTCGCGCGGCGATATCGCGTTTGCCGACAAGGTTCTGGCCTGCCAGAACGGCGGCGGTACAGCAGCAGTGATTTACAACAACGAACCCGGCGCGTTGTCGGGCACGTTGGGCACCACTGTGACGAGCATTCCTTCGATCGGCGTTTCGGACACCCAGGGCGCTGCATTGAAGGGCACGCTGGGCCAGGCCGCCAATGTCGTTGTCGGAGCCGGCAACTATGCCGATTTCGACGGCACCTCGATGGCGACCCCGCACGTTTCCGCCATAGCGGCACTCGCCTGGTCGAACAATCTCGGCTGCACGAACGCCGATGTACGCAACGCCATGAACGCGACAGCCGAAGATCTCGGCGCTGCGGGTCGCGACAATGCCTACGGCTACGGTCTTGCGAAGGCGCGGGCGGCCAGCGACTACCTCACCGCAAACTGCGGTGGCGGCGGCACCGATCCGGATCCGGAGCCGGGCAGCATCACGCTGAGCGCAAGCGGCTACAAGGTCAAGGGCTCGAAGGTTGTCGATCTGAGCTGGAATGGCGCGACTTCGGCCAGTGTGGATATTTTCCGCAATGGTTCGAAGATCACCACGACGGCGAACGACGGTGCGCACACCGATGCAGTCGGTGGCAAGGGCGGCGGCAGTTACACCTACAAGGTGTGCGAAGCCGGCACCTCGACCTGTTCGGGCGACATCGCCGTAACATTCTAATCAACGTTCTCTGATCGACTTACGTGCATTGTTCGCGGGGCCCTTCGGGGCCCCGTTTTTTTTTGGTTCTTTGCGGATTGGCGGGACAGATGGACGTCGTGCGGTCAGAAACGACGTCGCGGTATCACCCATTTTTGCGGCCCTTCGCGGTCGGAGACCGCTCCTACAACGTGTTATTTGCCTTTGTCGAAGCCATGTAGGAGCGGTTTCCAACCGCGAAACTTCAACTGAAGACAAGCGCTCCCCGCTAATCCGTGAAGAACCTTTTTTTTTGGTTCTTCGCGGATTAGCGGAGAGTCTGGCGCTTGCCTGCCGGAAGAAGCCGAAGTTTCGCGGTCGGAGACCGCTCCTACAATGCTCCGCTTGCCCTTGCCCTTGCCCTTGCCCTTGCCCTTGCCCTTGCCGATGCCCTTGCCGATGCCGATGCCGATGCCATGCAGGAGCGGTCTCCCCAAGTGCGGGGACCTTGTCCGGCCGCGAAGGGGCGATACTGCAACACGACGTCCATTCTGTCCCGCTAATCCATGAAGAACCTTTTTCCAGATCCGCAAGCGCCTACTGTGAATGCTGTAGGTACCCTACTGTTCAATCCGTATTCGTTTCCCCGTCTCCCTGCACTACGTTCTGAAGGGTGTTCCACCCATAACGCCGGACCGACCGGAAGGCCACGGAATGCCTCGCACTCACTTCTTGTTGAAAGGGGAAATCACATGAACAGACTATCTTTCGCTGCCGTGGCCGGCAGCATACTTGTTTCGCTGCTGAGCGCCACGGTATTTGCCGCGGGCGACAGCGTGCGTGTCTACGTGGGCTTCGAGCCCGGCCAGAAAACGGCTGTTGCACAATCGCTGAAGAACGCCGGCGCGCAAACGCATCACGAGTTCGATGCGCTGCGCGCCTTCGCCGTGACCGTACCGGCACTGGCGCTGCAGGGATTGCAGAACAATCCGCACGTGTCGTACGTCGAAGAGGATCCCAAGCGTTTCCTGATGGCGCAGAGCGCGCCCTACGGTATCGCGATGGTGCAGGCGGACGATCTGTCGCTGCAGCCCGCGGCTGCGAATCGCACCGTCTGCATCATCGATTCCGGTTACGACCTCGGTCACGAGGACCTGCCGACCAGCAATGTCAGCGGCACGAACGATCCGGGCACCGGCAACTGGTACACGGATGAAAACAGCCATGGCACTCATGTCGCCGGAACCATCGTCGCGCTCGACAACGAGCTCGGCGTGGTGGGCGTGTTTCGCGATTCCAACGTCAATATTCACATCATCAAGGTGTTCGGCGCCGACGGCTGGGCCTATTCGTCAACCCTGGTGGCGGCAGCGGAAAACTGCGAAGCCGCGGGTGCGAACGTGATCAGCATGTCGCTCGGCGGCAGCTTCAGATCGACGACCGAAGACCGCTACTTCGCCGCAGCCAACGGTCGTGGCGTATTGTCGGTCGCTGCGGCCGGCAACGACGGCAATACCGCCTACAGTTATCCGGCCTCCTACGATTCCGTGATGTCCGTCGGTGGCGTCGACGAAGGCCGGCAGTTGTATACGGGATCGCAACGCAACGATCAGGTCGAAATCGCCGGACCTGCGGTGCTGGTGCACTCGACGATGCCCACAGGCACCGGTTCGGAAGCCTCCGTGACAGTGGGCACCGATGGTTTTGCGGGCATCGGCATGGAAGGTTCGCCGACCGGAACCGCCAGCGGTCCGCTGGTCGATTGCGGTCTTGGCACCTCGGCCTGTCCGGGTGGTGCCGGCCAGGTGTGCCTGATACAGCGCGGCAGCATTTCGTTCGCCGAGAAAGTGGTGAACTGCGAGGCCGGCGGGGGTGTGGCAGCTGCGATCTACAACAACGTGAGCGGTGGCCTCAGCGGAACGCTGGGCACGACGGTCACCGGCATTCCATCGCTGGGCCTGTCCGATACCCAGGGAGCTGCTTTGCTGGGCCGGCTTGGCGAAGCCGCGACGGTGACGGTCGATGCCGGCAACTACGGCTACAAGACCGGCACATCCATGGCGACACCGCATGTGTCAGGTACTGCTGCACTGATCTGGAGCAGCCATACCGCCTGCACGAACGCGGACGTTCGTAGTGCGCTGAATGCGGCTGCCGAAGATCTTGGCGATCCGGGACGGGACAACTCCTTTGGCCACGGCCTGGTGCAGGCTCGCGCGGCGTTCGATTACCTGGCCGCCAGCGGGTGCGTGGGCGCTCCGGGAGACATCATCCTGAGCGCGATCGGCTACAAGGTGAAGGGCAAACAGCAGGTCGACCTGAGCTGGAGTGGCGCGACGTCTGCGAACATCGACGTTCGCCGCAACGGCGCTGTCGTTGCAACGACCGAAAATGACGGTGCGTACACCGATGTGACAGGCGGCAAAGGCAAGGGCAGTTACAGCTACCAGGTGTGTGAAGCGGGTACGTCTACCTGCTCGAACACCGCGCAGGTGAATTTCTGACCGTTTGAGCGGAAACGCATGCGTCAGAGGGGCCGAAAGGCCCCTCATTTTTTCAGTGAACAGTGATCAGTACTCGGTGAAGACCAATGCGATATGGCTGTTCACTGATCGCTCACAAGATCGTTCTACCCAACGCGGACTGAATCAGCCACACCGCAAACTTGC
>Ga0299914_10000560_pt1 | contig 22594 bp, 22 predicted proteins | sample RVTome_10_FD_201361 | JGI IMG/M metagenome (GOLD analysis project Ga0299914, IMG submission 201361) | Soil microbial communities from uranium-contaminated site in the Upper Colorado River Basin, Wyoming, United States - RVT153D57 (version 2) ...
GCGTCGAGACGCAGGTTCAAGCGCGTGCCGTGATCGACGATGCCGAGAATCGAGTATTGCCAGCCGACGGCCGCCTTGCCTGTCAGATCGACACCCCAGGTGCGATTCTTCGGCCCCGGCTTGTTCTTGCGGCCGCGCATCCGGCGACGCACGGCGGCGATCTCGCAGGCATGGCGTTTGATGATTCCGGAAACGTACGTCTTGCCAACGGTCATGTTACGTGTAGCCGCGTGCAGCCGATTGAAGATGTTTGATATATCCCGGCAGCTCAGCTGCGGCTGCATCGCCTTGATCCGGACAATCTCCGTTGACACCCAGCCCGGCTTTCGGCGCGTGCGGTAAAGACATGGCTTTTCGATGGCTTCGCTGCGCCAGCCACGACGCCAATACCGACTGTCCGACCGATTGAACCGCAGCCACAGGTAAAAGCAGATGATCGCTGCCAGCAAACCCGTCATCACGGCACCCTTATTCTTAATTATCAGAGAGAAAAGTTATCAGAGAGAAAAGCGAAGAGGGCGTGGAGTGTACCCGTAGGCACGCAGCACAATGAAAATGAAAAGAGCGAGGGACTTTCATGCGGTCGCCGCTCGTGTAATCGATCAGCCACTGATGCGCCTTTTCCGAACTTCATTGGGCGTTCGGTGCGGCCCTTCGATCACGTCCGCCGTCACGCAATGGCCACGCGGTTTCGCGTTTGCCGGCTCTCGGGGTTGGCCATAGGAGCGTGGGCCTGTTGAGCGGCGTGGTATCATGCCGCCTTCGCCAACCCCGCTTCTGGCGTCCATGACGGGCGCCACCCGCGACAGAACCGGAGCGCAGGAGCCGATGAAGTTCGATCACATCAAGGTGCCCGAAGGCGGGCAACGAATCAGCTACAACACCAACTTTTCCCTCAATGTGCCGGATCAGCCGATCATTCCCTATATAGAAGGAGATGGCATCGGCATCGACGTCACGCCCGTGATGAAGAAGGTCGTGGACGCCGCGGTCGAGAAGGCTTATGGCGGCAAGCGCCGGATCAAGTGGATGCAGATCTACGCGGGCGACAAGGCCGTCGAACTCTATGGCAAGGATGTTTTCCTGCCGTATGAAACGCTCGAAGCCATGCAGCATTTCGTCGTCTCCATCAAAGGTCCCTTGAGCACGCCGACCGGCGGCGGCATCCGTTCGCTGAACGTCGCGATGCGCCAGAAGCTGGATCTCTACGCCTGCGTGCGGCCGATCCAGTATTTCCCGGGCGTCTCCACGCCGATGAAGGTTTCCGATCTCACCGATATGGTGATCTTTCGCGAGAACACGGAAGACATCTACGCGGGCATCGAGTGGCCGGCCGGTTCCGAAGACGTGCAGAAGGTGATTCATTTTCTGCAGAGCGAACTTGGCGTGACGGGTATTCGTTTTCCGTCGTCGTCCGGTATCGGCATCAAGCCGGTATCGAAAGAAGGCTCGCAACGGCTGATTCGCAAGGCCATCAATTACGCGATCGACAACGATCGCGTCTCGGTGACGCTTGTCCACAAGGGCAACATCATGAAGTTCACCGAAGGCGCCTTCCGCAACTGGGGTTACCAGCTGGCGAAAGACGAATTCGGCGCCGTGGAAATCGATGGCGGGCCGTGGCTGAAATTCCGCAATCCGAAAACCGGGCACGACATCGTCATCAAGGACGTGATCGCGGACAACTTCCTGCAGCAGATCCTGCTGCGTCCGGAAGAGTACGACGTGATAGCGACCTTGAACCTGAATGGCGATTACATCTCCGATGCGCTGGCAGCACAGGTCGGCGGCATCGGCATCGCACCCGGCGGCAATATCGCCGATGCGATTGCGGTATTCGAAGCGACACATGGTACGGCGCCGGGATTCGCGGGCAAGGATCGCGTCAATCCCGGTTCGCTGATTCTCTCCGGCGAAATGATGCTGCGTTACCTTGGCTGGAACGAAGCGGCCGATCTCATCATCGAAGGCATGCGTGCGACGATCGCGTCGCGAACCATGACTTACGATCTTGCGCGCCTGCGTGAAGCGATACGCGTGCCGAAACGCGAACTCGCCGGTACGCGCAACGTCGAGGAGAAGATGGAGAAGCTTATTCCTGGTGCGACGCTGGTCGGTACCAGCGGGTTTGGCGATGCCATTATTGAAAACATGCGGTCCGAATGATCCCGGACGTCACGTGCGACGGCGAAACCGGTCCCGGTGGAGAATCCTGAAATGATCCGTATCCTGCTCGTCGATGATCACAAGCTGATTCGTGTCGGCTTGCGCAACATTCTTGATGCGCACGCAGACATCGAGGTCGTTGGCGAAGCGGGGGATGGCGAAGAAGGCCTGCGGCTCGCGCGGGAATTGAAACCGGACGTCGTGGTGCTCGACATCAACATGCCGGAAATGAATGGCGTCGAGGCGACCCGCAAGCTCGCGCGCCTGGATCCGGCGCCACGCATCCTGATCGTGTCCGTTCACAAGCAGGATCCGATTCCGACGCGACTGCTGGAAGCAGGCGCTTCCGGTTATCTCACCAAGGATCTGGCAGCCGACGAGATTCTTGCGGCGGTGCGCCTGGTACATGCCGGACGGCGTTATCTTTCGGCGGACGTTGCGCGGGAAATGGCGCTTGCACGGCTGGGTGGTACCTCGCCGCTGGCCACGCTTTCCGATCGTGAGATGGAAGTCATGCTGCTCGTCGCCGCCGGCATGTCGCTGCAGGCGATAGCCGAAAAGCTGCACGTGAGCCCGAAGACGGTGGCGACGTATCGGTATCGTTTATTTGAAAAACTGGACGTCACGAATGACGTCGAGCTCACGCGCTACGCGTTGCGGCACGGACTCATCGAGGATGTACCGAGCTAGCGACAAGCGACTGCAACGCGGTCACTCGTAACTCTTCGCATTGAATGGATGTGGCATGGGCACGCGCTATCCGAAAACCGTCTTTGACATCGACTGCCGCGATTGTCCGCGCCTCGCGTCCTTTCTCGACAAGGTCAAGGATGAACACTCCGATTACTTCTGCCGTCCGGTGCCGCCGTTCGGCGATCCGAAAGCGCGCTTGCTCATTGTCGGCCTGGCGCCGGGCATGCATGGCGCAAATCGCACCGGCCGTCCGTTCACTGGCGATTTCGCCGGCATCATTCTCTACGAGACGTTGCACCGTCACGGTCTCGCATCGAAGCCGGTATCGGTTTCCGCGGACGACGGCCTGAAACTGCTGGATTGCCGGATCACGAACGCCGTGAAATGCCTGCCGCCGCAGAACAAGCCGAAGACCGGCGAGATCAAGCAATGCAATCATTATTTGCTCAACGAAATCCGGCAGATGCTGCCGCCGGGCGGCGTGATACTCGCACTTGGAAAGATCGCACATGACGGCGTGGTTCGCGCGATGAATGCGAAATTGAGCCAGTACAAGTTCGCGCATGGTGCCGTGCATGCGTTTGACGATTTCAAACTGGTCGATTCATATCACGCAAGCCGTTACAACACGCAGACGAAGCGGTTGACGGTGAAGATGTTCGATGAAGTGGTGAAGAAGGCGAAACGGCTTGCGCAAGGCACGTGACGCGTCACATGTCGGCCGGCACATTCTTTCGCATTATTTGTAACTCGTCACTCGTTATCCGGTATGACTGATTTCGATCTCAACGCCTTCCTGAAGAACCTGACGCAGAAGCCGGGCGTGTACCGCATGTACAACGCCGCCGGCACGTTGCTGTACATCGGCAAGGCGCGGAATCTCAAGCGCCGGGTTTCAAGCTATTTCCAGAGGACGGCGAAGGACGCCAAGACGATGGCGCTGGTCGGGCAGATCGCGCATGTCGATGTCACGGTCACGAACACCGAGACCGAAGCGCTGATCCTCGAGAACAATCTCATCAAGGAACATCGCCCCCGCTACAACATCCTGCTGCGCGACGACAAGAGCTACCCCTACATCTATCTTTCCGATCACGGCTTTCCGCGCATGAGCTTCTACCGTGGTGCGCGCGTCAGGAAAGGACGGTTGTTCGGCCCGTATCCAAGCGCGCATGCGGTGCGCGAAAGCCTGCATATCCTGCAGAAACTGTTCATGATTCGCGGTTGCCGCGATTCCTTCTTCGCGAACCGCAGCCGTCCCTGCCTGCAATATCAGATCAAGCGCTGTACGGCGCCGTGTGTCGGCTACATTTCGCAGGAAGACTACCGCCGGGATATCGACAACGCGATCAAGTTTCTCGAAGGCCGCAACAGTGAAGTCATAGACGATCTCGTGAAGCGTATGGAAGCCGCCTCGGCAGAGCTGGACTTCGAACGCGCCGCTCATTTTCGCGATCAGATTTCGGCGTTGCGCACCGCGCAGGAACGCCAGTACGTCAGCGGCGAGGGCGGTGATGCGGATATTCTCGCAGTGGAAGAAGCCAGTGGCATGCATTGCGTCGCGCTGCTGACCATTCGCGGCGGGCATTCGCTGGGTGCGAGCACCTGGTTTCCGCAACACGCGTCCGGTGCCGATGCCTCCGAAGTGCTCGCTGCATTCCTGCCACAGTATTACCTTGGCCGCGACGTGCCGCGCGAAATATTGCTGACGCACGCGGTGCCGGAAGTCGAGGCGCTCGAGATCGTGCTGAGCGAACAGCAGGGGCGCAAGGTGCGAGTTCGTCACAGCGTGCGCGGCGATCGTGCGCGCTGGCTGGAAATGGCGGCGAGCAACGCGAAGCAGGCGCTGACTGTACGTCTTGCATCGGACCTTAACTTGCAGCAGCGCTTCGAGTCGCTGACTGAAGCGCTGGAACTCGAACAGGTTCCTGCGCGCATGGAATGCTTCGACATCAGTCACACGGGCGGTGAAGCGACCGTGGCGTCCTGCGTGGTATTTGGTCGCGATGGCGCCATCAAGTCGGATTACCGCCGCTTCAATATCGAAGGCATCGAGGCGGGCGACGATTACGCGGCCATGCGCCAGGCGCTGGAACGGCGTTACCTGCGCCTGAAGAAAGGTGAAGGCGCGATACCCGACGTGCTGTTCATCGACGGCGGCAGGGGGCAACTGAATATCGCGATCGATGTGCTGGAACAGATTCAGATAGAAGGTGTACAGATCGTTGCCGTCGCAAAAGGCCCGACGCGAAAACCTGGCATGGAACAGATAATTTTGGCGGGCCGCGAGCAGCCACTTATACTGGCCCCCGATTTGCCCGGCCTTCATCTGATTCAACAGATTCGCGATGAAGCGCATCGGTTCGCGGTGGCAGGGCACACGGCACGGCGCGGCAAGACGCGGCGCGAGTCGACGCTGGAAAGCATCGAAGGGCTGGGGCCGAAACGACGGCAACAATTGCTGAGACAGTTCGGCGGCCTGCAGGGTGTAGCGCGGGCCGGGATCGAAGATCTCATGCAGATCAAGGGCATCAACCGGGAGTTGGCGAGACGTGTCTATGAACACTTCCACGGCGGAAGCTGAGCAGGGTATGTGGCGACAGCTCCCGATGGCGCTGACGTGGCTGCGTGTCGCGCTCGTACCGGTTTTCGTGCTGGCGTTCTATCTGCCGCAGCTCACCGAATCGGGATTGCTGCAGTGGCTGGCGCCGCCACTGGCGGCAACGGTTTTTGCGCTCGCCGGCATCACCGACTGGCTGGACGGCTGGCTTGCAAGGCGTTGGAACGCGGTATCGAAACTGGGCGCCTTTCTTGATCCCGTTGCCGACAAGATTCTCGTCGCCGTTGCACTGGTGCTGATCGTGCAGCATGACGGCCGGGCGTGGCTTGCGCTGCCTGCGGCCGTGATCATCGGGCGCGAGATCACCGTTTCCGCACTGCGCGAATGGATGGCCGAATCCGGTGCGCGCTCGCGTGTGGCGGTCAGCTGGATCGGCAAGGCGAAGACGGTCATGCAGATTGTTGCGATCACAACATTGCTGTTTCGTCATGACCTGCCGGTCCCTGCGCTCGGAACCCTGCCGGTCTACAACATCGGGGTGCTGTTGCTGCAAGTGGCGGCGATTCTGACCCTGTGGAGCATGTTCGGTTACCTGCGTGCGGCGTGGGTCTGGTTGAAGTCGAACGACGGCAAGTGAACACACAGGCTTGACACTCAGGCGCCGCTCACTACAATACCCATCCTCAACGCGGGAATAGCTCAGTTGGTAGAGCACAACCTTGCCAAGGTTGGGGTCGCGAGTTCGAGTCTCGTTTCCCGCTCCAGGTTCAAAAAAACCTCGGTAACGCCGAGGTTTTTTTATTTGCGGATGTCGAGCGTTTCAGGCGAAGTTTCGCCTGCAAACGCGGGGAGCCTTTAACTGACCCCTTTCGTGCCCGCGACCGTAGCTCTTTCGGTTCAGGGCGAGGCGCGATGAGCGAGCTGTAGGCAGGCTACGCAAGCGAAGAGCAACGCGGCCGTGGAGCGAAAGAGCCCGGTCCCGAGGGTTACGACTGAAAGGCGTTGCTACTTTGTTGCGTCGCTCGTTCGTAGAATAACCACGAAACATCGCGACGCGCCGCGTATCAACGCCTTTCAGTCAGTAACGCGGGCACGAAAGGGGTTAGTTAAATGCTCCTGGTATGGTAAATTTCCCCGGTTTTCGGGCCCTCTGAAGAAGTGGAGGTTGTCCCGGGGGAAGTCACTCGGCTGAGTGGCAGAGTGGTCATGCAGCGGCCTGCAAAGCCGTGTACGCCGGTTCGATTCCGACCTCAGCCTCCAATCTTTCCTGTTTCAGGTTTGAGCCAACCGTAGCCCGGGTGGCGGAATGGTAGACGCAGCGGACTTAAAATCCGCTGGCCGCAAGGCCGTGCCGGTTCGAGTCCGGCCCTGGGCACCAGGGTCTCCCATGCGTCCTCGCGCCGGAGCACCGATGCAAACGCAGTCCCTGTCCGATCCTGCACCCCTGTTGCAGGTTGATCAGCTGGAAATCTGGCGCGGTGAGCACCGCCTGGTGCACGATCTTTCCTTTTTTGCCCGTCCGGGCGACATCATTCATCTCAAGGGTCCGAACGGCAGCGGCAAGACGTCCTTGCTGCGCTGTCTCGCAGGCCTGTCGCTGCCGGACGCGGGCACCATTCACTGGTTCGGCCAACCGTATGCGAATCGCGTCGGACCGGAAGCGCGCGCGCGCTGCCGATTCGTCGGGCATCTGGACGGTTTGAAAGCGGGTCTGGACGTGCGCGAAAACCTGCGCTCGTTGCAGGCGTTGAATGGCGCAACGGGTAACATCGATGGCGCACTCGCAGCGGCGGGCCTCTCCTCGCGTGCGACCGTGCTTGCGCAGCATCTTTCCGCCGGGCAACGCCGTCGCGCCGCGCTGGCCCGTCTGCACCTCGGCAGCGCCGACGCCTGGTTGCTCGACGAACCCTTCACGGCGCTGGATGTCGAAGCCGTTGCGCAGGTGGGAACCTGGATTGCGGATCAGGTCATCGCGGGCGGCATCGTGATACTGACAACGCACCAGGCGTTGCCAGCGCATCTGAAGGCACAGGAGATCAACCTGGGTGGCAACGCATGAATCGCGGCATGAATCACACCAGGGAGTCCGGACCGGATCTCGCCACTGCTGCGATTGCGCTGCTGCACCGCGACCTGACGCTGGCCTGGCGACGGATCGGCGATGCCATGAACCCGCTGCTTTTTTTTGCGATGGTCGCGCTGGTTTTCCCGCTGGCTGTGACGCCGGAACCCGAGTTCCTGCAGAAACTCGCACCCGGAATATTGTGGGTGGCCGCATTGCTCGCGAGCCTGATCGGTTTGAGCGCGTTGTTCGCACCGGATTTCCAGGACGGCACGCTGGAGCAACAGGTGCTCAGCCCCTTGCCGCTGAGTTTCATTGCGTTGATCCGCGTCATCGGCCACTGGTTGAGTACGGGATTGCCGCTGGTCGTCTTGACGCCTGTCATCGCGCTGTTGCTCGGCTTTCCGGCACAATCACTGCCGGCGCTACTGCTGCTGCTGCTGCTGGGCACGCTGTTTTTCAGCCTGCTGGGCGCCATCGGTGCGGCACTCACGGTTTCGCTGCGTTCGAGCGGCCTGTTGTTGCCGGTGCTGATCCTGCCGCTGGCAGTGCCGGTGCTGATTTTCGGTGCGCGCGGCTCGCAGATGGCAATGGCAGGGGAATGGCCGGCAGGACCGGTTTACATGCTGGGCTTCCTGTTGCTGCTGGCTGCCAGCCTGGGGCCTTTGGCGATGGCAGGTGCGTTGCGCATCAGCCTTGATTGAAGAAGGGGAGAGGTAAGAGGTAAGAGGATAAAAGCAGCGGCACGCGGGACTACGTCGCATTCGAACCCGCTGCAGCCGTTTTCTCACTTCTCGCCTCTCACGGTGTAAATGTGCGAATAGCCGTTCGAAGCTGAACACGATGAGTTCCTCAAGGAGATAATGGAAGGGCATGTGGACCTGGTTTCATAAACTCGCATCGCCGCCGCATTTCTATCGCGTGGCCGGACTGTTGCTGCCGTGGGTGGCGTGGCCTGCGCTGATCCTGATCGTACTCGGCACGTGGGGCGGACTGGTGGTTGCGCCCGCGGATTACCAGCAGGGCGAAGCATTTCGCATCATCTATGTGCATGTGCCCAGCGCATGGCTGTCGATGTTCGGCTACGTGGTTCTCGCGGTTGCTGCAGGGATCGGGCTGGTCTGGCGAATGAAGCTGGCGCACGTTGCAGCGAACGCCGTGGCGCCGCTGGGCGCATCGTTCACGGTACTTGCACTCGCGACGGGATCGATCTGGGGCAAGCCCATGTGGGGCACGTGGTGGGTATGGGATGCCCGGCTGACGTCCGAACTCATCCTGCTGTTCCTGTACCTCGGTTACATCGCGTTGAATCGCGCGTTCGACGATCGCAAGCAGGGTGACCGTGCCAGTGCGGTACTTGCACTGGTTGGTGTCGTGAACGTGCCGATCATTCATTACTCGGTCGAATGGTGGAACACGCTGCATCAGCCCGCCACGATCACGAAATTCGACACGCCGTCGATCACCGGCGACATGCTGTGGCCGCTGCTCGTCATGTGGTTGGGCTTCACATTGTTTTTCGCTGCGGTTGCGCTGCAACGCGCGCGTACCGAAACACTGCAGCGCGAACGCCGCAGCGCGTGGACGAGGGACATACAATGAACGAATTCCTGGCGATGGGCGGCTACGCAGCGTACGTGTGGCCGGCATTCGGCCTGACGTTCGCGGTGCTGATCGCGAACGTGATCATTGCACGCCATACACATCGAAAAGTGCTGCGTGAAATTCGCAGGCAGGGAGAAGACAGGTAATGACCGCTCGTCAACAACGCATGGTACTCGTGCTGGCGGTGCTGCTCGGCGTCGCCGGAGCCGCCGGACTGGGCTTGCGCGCGTTCCAGGAAAACCTGTTGTACTTCTACAGCACGAGCCAGGTGATGAACGGTGAAGTACCTGTGGATCGCAAGTTCCGTCTTGGCGGCATCGTCATCGACGGCAGCGTGGAACGCAAACCCGGTTCGCTGGAAGTGCGCTTCGTGCTCACCGACACGCTCACGCCGATTCCGGTGACCTACACCGGCATTCTTCCCGACCTGTTTCGCGAAGGGCAGGGTATCGTCGCGCACGGCCGGATGAATGACGAAGGCGTATTCGTCGCGGACGAAGTGCTCGCGAAGCACGATGAAAATTACATGCCGCCCGAAGTAGCGGATTCCATCAAGAACGCGCATTACGAAGGCGTGAAACGCCAGCAGGCGAAGGACGCCGGCGAAGGTGGCGTGCAATGACACCGGAGCTTGGCCATTTCGCATTGATCATGGCGCTGGGACTTGCCGTCCTGCAGTCGGTACTCGGTCTCGCGGGTGCGTATCGCAATGACATCGCCTGGATGCAGACATCACGCACCGTGGCGGCCGGACAGTTCGCGTTCACGCTGATTGCATTCACCGTGTTGACCGCGGCGTTTCTCGGCAACGATTTTTCGCTGCTGTACGTTGCGCAGAACTCCAACACCGCGCTGCCATGGCCGTACCGTATTGCGGCGGTGTGGGGCGCGCATGAAGGCTCGTTGCTGTTGTGGATACTGGTGCTCGCCGGGTGGACGCTTGCCGTCGTGTTGCGAGCGAATCGCCTGCCCGAAAATTTCGCGGCACGGGTGATTGGCGTGCTCGGACTCATCAGCGTCGGATTCCTGCTGTTCACACTGTTCACCTCGAATCCGTTCGAGCGGCTGGAAATTCCGCCGTTGAACGGCCGTGACCTGAATCCGATCCTGCAGGATCCGGCGCTCGCGATTCATCCGCCGCTGCTGTATTTCGGCTACGTCGGTTTTGCCGTGCCGTTCGCTTTCGCGCTGGCGGCGTTGATCGGTGCCGAGAAGGATGTCGCGTGGGCACGTGCCGTGCGGCCGTGGACCGCACTCGCGTGGTTGTTTCTGACGGTCGGCATCACGCTGGGCAGCTGGTGGGCGTATTACGAGCTCGGCTGGGGCGGCTGGTGGTTCTGGGATCCGGTGGAAAACGCGTCGTTCATGCCGTGGCTGATCGGTACGGCATTGATTCATTCGCTGGCCGTGACCGAGAAGCGCGGCGCATTCATCAGCTGGACGGTGTTGCTCGCCATCGCGGCGTTTTCGCTGTCGTTGCTCGGCACGTTCCTGGTGCGCTCGGGCGTGCTGGTTTCGGTGCATGCATTCGCGACCGACCCGGCGCGCGGCGTTTTCATACTGGCCTTTCTTGCGACGGTCGTCGGTGGCGCACTGGTCCTGTACGCGATTCGCGCACCGCAATTGCCGGCAGGCGGCGGTTTCAAACCCTGGTCGCGCGAAACATTCCTGCTCGTGAACAACGTGCTGCTCACGGTCGCTGCCGGCGCCGTGTTGCTTGGCACGTTGTATCCGCTGTTTCTCGACGCGCTGAACCTCGGCAAGATTTCGGTTGGCCCGCCGTATTTCAACGCCGTGTTCGTGCCGTTGATGCTATTGGTGCTCGCGGCCATCGCGTTCGGCCCGATCACGAACTGGAAGCGCGACGACTGGCGCGCGAACGTACGCACGCTCAAGCTGCCGCTCGTGCTGAGCGTCGCGGGCATCGTGGTTGCGATTGCAATTACCTGGGGCCGCGGTGGTGTGATCGTCGCGATCGGAACCTGGCTGGCGCTATGGGCGATATTCGCCGCCTTCGCGGAACCCGTCATGCGCTTGCGGCATCGGCGCGATGCGGGTGCGCTGAAGCGCATTCCGTTGTCCAGCTGGGGAATGTCGATCGCGCATTTCGGCCTGGGCATCAGCGCGCTCGGTATCGTCGCGGTGTCGGCATATGGCTTCGAGCGCGATGCGGCGCTCGTGCCCGGCGGTGACGCTGTCGATTTTGGCGGGTATTCCTGGCAGCTGGAAGGTTTGCGAAACATCCGCGGTTCGAATTTCGAAGGTGAAGAAGCGTCATTGCAAGTGCGTCGCGACGGTGAGCTGTTGACCACACTGCAGCCACAGAAACGAATGTATACGACGCAGCGCGCAGCGATGACCGAAGCCGGCATCGATGCGAGGCTGGACCGTGATCTGTACGCGGCGCTCGGTGAGCCGCTCGGCGATGATGCATGGAGCGTTCGCCTGCAGGTCAAACCGCTGGTGCGCTTCATCTGGCTGGGCGGACTGTTGATGGCGCTGGGCGGCGGTATCGCCGCCTTCGACCGGCGGTATCGAAAACCGTTGAAGGAAAGCGTCGCCGCGACTGCGGCCGAACGTGCAGGAGCCAATGCGTGAGCTGGCGTTTTGCGATTCCGCTGGTCGTCGTCATCGCGCTGGTCGCGGCATTCTGGCGCGGCCTGTTCCTGAATCCCGGCGAGGTGCCGTCGCCGCTGATCGGCAAGCCGGTGCCGGAATTTTCGCTGCCGACCCTGCATGATCCTGCGCTGACCTTCTCAAGCGATAACCTGAAAGGACAGATAAGCCTGCTGAACGTGTTCGGCACCTGGTGTCCGGGATGTCACGACGAACATCCCTTGCTCGTCGAATGGTCGAAGTCTCCGCCGTACGGCGTACCCGTCTACGGTCTGAACTGGGCGATGCACCAGCCGTCGGAGCGTGCCGCCGCCATCAAGTGGCTGCAGCGTGTCGGCAATCCCTACGCTGCGATTGGTTATGACGAAAGCGGTGCGGTCATCATGGATTGGGGCGTGTACGGCGCGCCGGAAACCTTTCTGATCGACGCGCAGGGCCGCGTGCGCCTGAAGCATGTCGGCGTACTGACGGAAGAAGTCGTGCAGAACAAGATCGTTCCGGCGATCGAACGGTTGCGCGCGGAGGAGAAGCAATGATCCGGATGCTGTCGGTCTGCATCGCGATGCTGTTTGCGGGATCGCTGATTGCGGCAGACGTGAAGTTCGACGATCCGCAAAAGCAGGAGCGCTACGAGCAACTCATCAACGAGCTTCGCTGCCTCGTCTGCCAGAATCAGACCATCGCGGATTCGAACGCCGAACTCGCGCTTGATCTGCGCAACAAGGTTGCGGAACTCATAGAGGGCGGCAAGAGCGACGCCGAGATCGTCGATTACCTGACCGCGCGTTACGGCGACTTCGTGTTGTACCGGCCGCCCGTGCAGCCCAACACGCTGCTGCTGTGGGCAGGCCCGTTCCTGCTGTTGCTTGTGGCCGGTATTGTGCTGGTCTTTACCGTGCGCCGCCGTGCGCAGCTTGCCGACAGCGACGAGGAATCCATTTCATGATTTTTGTTCTTGGTGTTGCGGTGCTGGCGTTGCTGGCACTGTTGTTTGCGACCGTTCCCTTCTGGCGCCACGGACGCCGTCCGGAAGCGGCACTCGGCGGTGTTTTCGTGGTGGGTGTTGCGCTCGGCGTGTACCTGCTGATCGGCCGGGCCGATCTCGGGGTTTCGCCGCCCCGGGCAATGGACGAAAGCCAGCCGCAGGATGTGATCGCGATGGTGGAGGAACTTGCCGCGCGTCTTGAAAGAGCGCCTGAAGATCCCGAAGGCTGGATGATGCTGGGACGCGCCTATGTGCTGATGGGACGCTACCAGGAAGCGGCGGACGCCTTCGGCGAGGTACTGCGGCGTACGCCGGGTGAAGATGCAGACCTGATCGCAGCTTTCGCGGAAGCGCGCACGTTGGCGGATCCGGGCAGTTTCGATGGCGAGGCCGGCGCGCTTTTTGAACGCGTGCTGGAACTGGATCCGACGAATCCGCGCGGCTTGTGGTATGGCGGCCTGCTGGCGCAGTCACGCGGTGAAGACGCGGTCGCATTGGAACGCTGGCAGAAACTGCTGGCGCTCGACCTGCCGCCGGAGTTTCGGCAAGTCGTCGAAAGCCGCGTCGCTTCCATCGATCCATCGAGCATCGATGCGTTGGTCAGCGTGCATGTTGACGTAGCACCGGAGCTCGCCGGAGCATTGCCACCCGGTGGCATTCTGTACGTCTTTCTTCGCCCGGAGGGCGAAGCGGAGCAGGGCCCGCCGCTTGCGGCACGACGCGTTGAATTCTTCGAGCTGCCGGAAACGCTGCCTTTGACACGCGACAACCTGCTGCGCGGCGATGCCTTGCCGGAAGGCACGTTCACCGTTTCGGCGCGGTTGAGTGCGGACGGCGATCCGGCGCGCGGGGCGGGGGACGTGGAAGGTTCTGTCAAATGGAATCCCCGGCAGACTTCGAGCATTGAATTGACGCTGGACACACGGCACGCGGAATGAAACGCTGCGTATGAACAGAAATTCCCGGGTTTTCATGCACAGATCATTTATAGGAAACGCGTACCTGCTGCGTCGCCTGGTTCCGGTAGCGGCCCTGGCGCTGCTGGTTACCGCCTGCAGCATGGCGGATTTTGCCTATGACCTTGCGCCGCGGCTGGCCGTGCGCTTCGTCGACGATTATCTCCAGCTCGACAACAGGCAGGCGGAGCAGGCGCTGGTACTGTTTCGCGAACGCCACGCGTTGCACGCACGTGACGAGTTGCCGCGCTACTACCGGTTTCTTGTGGAAACGGAAACCGCTACCCGCGACGGTATCGATGCCGGGGAAGTGGACGCTGTGTTCGATCAGGTGCGGGAGTTTTTCCGGCTCGGTATCGAACGCACCATTCCGGCCGCTGCGGAAATTCTCGCCGGCCTGAACGTAGACCAGCTCGACGCGCTGCAGGAACGTCTGCAGGAGGATGTCGCGGAAGATCGCAAGCGCCTCGCCGAAGACCATGCAGCGCGCCGCCGCAAGGAAACGCTGGAAGACTTCGAAGAATGGGTAGGCGATCTCGCAGAACCGCAACAACAGATGATCATGCGCGAGTTGAAGGCGATGGAAGAAACACGGCCGTTGTGGCTGAACTGGCAGATAACGCGCAACGAACAGTTGATCGAGCTGCTGCGCAGCCGGCCGCAACGCGACGCCATCGAAGCCTTTCTCGCGGATTACTGGATACACCAGAGCAGCGCGCCCGAAGAACTGGTACAAGGCATGACCGCCAACCGGCAGCGCTATCGCGCGATGATCGTTGCGCTGGATGGATCGATGTCCGAACGGCAACGCCGGAGCGTGCGTGAAAAGCTGGAGGAATACCGGGAAATGGTGCTGGACATGATGCCCGAGGAAATCCGTGTCGTGATCCTCGAGGAACTGCCTGGGAATCCCGCGCAGCGGATACACCAATGACAGGAACGGAATTGGCAATCCGCACGCCGGCGGCGGTTGAGCTCGAACAGCTCAAACCGCTGTGGCGCATTTATGCCGGCATGGTTTTCAAGCGCGAGTCGGGGTGGAATCCGAAGGACCAGGTTCCGCGCATCGTGTATCGCCAGAAACGCGTGCGGATCATGCCTGGACACGTCGCAGCCTATCGACGCGTATGCGGTGAAGGCCCGCGCGACCGCGTGCCGCCGGTGTATCCGCACATACTGGCGACGCCGCTGCAGCTCAATCTGCTCGATTCCGATGATTTTCCGCTGACGCTTGCCGGTCTCGTGCACATCGGACAAGCCATCGAGTGGCACGATGCATTGCGCGTGGACGATGTCGTCGATATCGAGTGCGCGATGAATGGCCCGCACGACTCGGAGCACGGCTGGATGTTCCGTCTCGACACCTGGGTACGGCGTGCTGGCCACGTTGTCTGGAAGGAAGAGATTTCGTTCCTGAAACCGGATCCGGACCGGCGTGTCCGGCCGAAACGGCGTGGCAAGGAGGGCGACGCGACGCGTTTTGTTCCATTGCTGCACATGCAGTTTCCGGAAGATTCCGGCCGCCGCTATGCGCGGGTCTCCGGCGACTGGAATCCGATCCATCTGTCGGCGTTCACTGCGCGGCGATTCGGCTTCCGGCAGCCGATCGCACACGGCATGTATTCGCTGGCACGTTGCCTCGCAGTCCTCGAAGCGCGCGGCGTGGAACTTGCCGGCAAACGCCTGGAAGCGCAGTTTCGTGCGCCGGTAATGCTGCCCGCATTCAGCAATTTTTCACTCTCGAATCAATATCCCAACGCGATTTTTGCGCTGACGGACGCGAGGAAGGGAAGAATACTGGTTGAAGGGAAACTGACGGATCTGAACAGCAAGAGCAATGGACAAGTTCAACAGGATGAAGAAAGATTTTCAGGATGAGAGCATAGAGCTGGCAAAAACCGTATTGCGGCTCTGCATCACGTGATGTCGGAAATCCTGTTAATCCTGTCCATCCGATCTTCTGCAGGCTGTCGGTGCTGCAAAAACCCTTTCTTGCCGCCCGCAATACGGCTCGGTCATCCAGGTCATGTCGATCCGGTTATCCCGCCAATCCGGGAAGAACCAAAAAAAGGCGAACCTCCGTTGAGGTTCGCCTTGTGAGTTTCAAACTGTGGGACAGCAGTGGGCGAAGCCCGGCTTTTTACTGATCACTGATTACTGAAACGATCACTATTCACTTTTCCCCAAGCCAAGCACTTCAAGACCCTGCTCGAATACCACGTCAACCGGAATGTCCGCTTTCGAAAGGCGGTCCAGGTCCGACTGCAGCTGTTCGCTGACGTCGCCTTTTTCCTTCAACAGTTTCTCCACGCCGGCGTAATCGCCGTCGCCTTGCAAGGTGAGCAGCAGGCGCGACAGATCCTGGATGGCCTGTTGCATTTTCTCGAAGTTCACGCGGTAGGTGTCTGTCGTTTCGTCACGGCTGAAAGCACCGGCATCGCGGAAGAAGTTGAAGCGAACCATGTTTGCCTTGCCATGCGCGCTCGATGCGCCGAAACGCACGGAACGGAAGATGCCGGCGAGGAACGTCGTGTAGTAATCCATCATCTCGCTGTCGAGTTCGCCCTTCTTCTGCAGCTCGCCGATCATGTACAGACCAAGAATGTCCGCCTTGCCTTCTTCCATGCTGCTGGCATGATCGCGCAACGCTTCACGCACGGTCTGTTCGCCATCCAGCGTGTTCTTGATGCCAAGGCCGTGCGCGACTTCGTGGAACATGGTGTTGGCAAAGAAGGCATCGAACGTCACATGCCTGCGCTGATCTTCGGCAATCAGTTCGGCGGCGATCGGCAGCATGATCTTGTCGAACTTGGCCTGCATTGCATTCTTCAGTTGCAACCGGCGCGTTCCCTTGGCGAGTTGCACTTCCTCGTCGTTCGGCAGATTGATGGCAATCGTCTTCGAACCCGCGTTGCTGTGGCCCGCATAATAGAGAACGTCGTAGGCGTTGAGATCCGCGTCGGAACCCGGCATTTCACGCTTGTAGTCCTCGGGCACGGGAAGTCCGCGTTGCAGTTCGGGCAGGTACTGTGCAAACCGCGCAAGCCGTTCGCTCCAGGCAAGATCCTTCAGCAGGACGTACGACTCGTACGCCGCGCGGTAACCGAACAATCGGTCCTCGTAGGTTTCGATGGGGCCGTAAACGAGTTCGATGACGTTGTCCTTCATGTCCATCCACGCCATGTCGCTGGTCTGGAAGTCGTCCGTCAGCAACGCATCGGCGCGCAATTCGAGATACTTCGCGAAGGATTCCACTTCGGCGAGTCCCGCGGCTTCGCGCAACAGCATGGCGGCGCGTTGCAGTTGCACCGCGTAGAGATCGTGGTAGGGGATCAGCATGAGATTGCCCCGGTTGTCACGGCGCACGACCGAATACTGTCCCTGCTTGCCCGGTTGATCCCACGCGGCGAATTCCTCGCGCGTCATGTCTTCGGGGTAGAGGTTCGCGCCCAACGGTTTTTCACCGACGCCTGCAATGAACGGTTTGTCGCCGGCGAGGCGATCCCACGGGCCGTAATTGATTTCCGCGAACCGGCGCACCTGTTCGTCGTCTATGGACCCAAGCAGCGTTTCGCGCTCCCCGTACGCCTGCATCCAGAACAGGTCGTCCATGATGACCGATGCTTCGATGAGTTTCGCAATCATCCTGCGCTGGTTGCCGGACAGGCCCGAGAGGTCGGCGTCCAGTACGACGGGCGCGTAGATGTCGATACGTTCCGCGACATACGTGTTGGCGGTTGCCGGCGTGTCTGCCTTGCTTCCGTCCGCCTGCGCGGCGTCATCTTTATCCGGCTGCTGCCCGCAAGCGGCGAGTGTCATTGCTGCCGCGACGACGACTGTCCATGTTGCTGCGGGCTTGTTTGCTGATCCGGTCATCGAATTTCTCCTCGGTCCCTGTTCCCGCCGCGGCTGATGCGCGGCATGGCGTGTTCAATGTGTCGAGTGTTCCAGCATGGCATCGACGAAATCTTCCAGCTCGTTGTAGCCGTTTCCCTGGAAAAATTCGTATTGCACATGGATGTGATAATCGCGCTCGGAAACGCGGCGGACGAGCATCACGCGCACGTCGGCGTGTACCTGCGGTTTGTCGCCGGCGCGCGGCAAGGCGAAACGGATGCGTACGACCGGCGACTGGTCGGGCGTGGTTTTCTCACCTTTCGGCGCGATTTCGGACATCACGTCGCGATCACAGCGCAATTGCATACCGGCGAGCGAGATGTTGAGTGCGCGTGCTTCGTGCTGGCGGCCATTTTCCGTGATGATTTCGACCGCGCTGTCCGTTTCAAACCGCTTGTACAGCCTGCGTTCGGCTACCGACTTCGGGTTCATCACCATCCTGTCCCCTGAATCTGGTTCTGTAAGAGTTCCGCGCTGCGGCGGGACAACATGATGCCGTTTCGTGTCATGCAGCCCGCCGAGTATAAGTCGAAAGCGTTTGCGCGGTGAACCGGCTCACGTTCCCGGCTGGCGCAGCGTTTCAACGCCTGCGGCACGCCTGGCTTTCGCGACGATATCGCGCACGTCCTTGAGCAATGCAGGCGCGTCGTAAATCACGCCGTCCTTGATCGTCCAGCGCACGCCGCCGACGCGCACCACCTTGTTTTCGTCGGTGACCTGGATCGCACCGGTGCCGTACAGCACCTTGAAGTTTTCGAGTGGATTGGCGGGCACCACAATCAGGTCCGCCAGCTTGCCGACTTCGACGGAACCGGTCTGTTCGGCCATGCCCAGTGCCTCGGCACCGTTCAGTGTTGCGGCGCGGACCACTTCCAGCGGATGGAAACCGGCTTCCTGCAACAGTTCGAGTTCTTCTATGTAGCCGAAACCGTACAGCTTGAAGATGTAACCGGAATCCGAACCCGCAGTGACACGTCCGCCATGATTCTTGTAGTCGTCGAGGAATGTCATCCAGCGGGCGTAATTCTGTTTCCAGGCGATTTCGTCCGCCGTGCTCCAGTTGAACCAGTAGGATCCATGCGCCTTGCGGTTCGGCTGGAAGAACGCCCACAACGAGGGCAGGGTGTAATCGTCGTGCCATTCGGCGCGACGTGCGGCCATCAGGTCGCGGCTGGCTTCATAGATCGTCAGCGTCGGGTTGATGGTGAAATCGAGGCCGATGAGTTCATCGCGCACGGCGTTCCATTTTTCGCTGCCGGGTTCCGCCGCCTGCTGCCACAGCCGGCCGGCTTCGCCGAAACGATGCGACTCGTCGTAGTAGTTGTAACCCGCGGGGTAGTTCTGCACCGTTCGGCCTTCGAACATCGCTTCCGGCAGGCCGTACCAGTGTTCCATCGTCGTCAGGCCCCATCGCGCCGTATCGATCACGTTGGCACGTGCGACGTCCAGTTGCGCGTGATGCATGGCCGTGCGCAATCGCTGTTGTTTCGCTTCCTCCAGCGCGGCGCGCAGGACATCGGGCGGAGCACCGAAGAACTTTATGCCGTCGGCACCCGCGCGCGCCTGCGCACGCACCCATTCACGCGCCTGTTCGGGCGTGCGGATGGGACCGTTGTGACCCGCGCCGAAAAAGACGAACGCCTGGATACGTGGTGCGGTTATGGTGTTGGCGGCGCTTTTCTTCTTGTGATCGAGCACCCAGTCAAGGCCGTTGCCGCTACCCGGATCCCGGATGGTGGTGATGCCGTGTCCCATCCACAGCTTCAGGACGTACTCCGCCGGCGTACCCTGCTCGGCGCCGCCGATATGGCCATGCATGTCGATGAGGCCCGGCAGTATGTACATGCCGCTGACGTCAAGTTCACGATCGTCCTTGCCGGCCTTCGGGCGGTTGTCGTCTTCGATCGGAATCTGCGGATAGCCGACGCCGACGATCTCCTTGATGCGATTGCCTTCAATGACGATATCGACGGGACCGCGCGCCGGTGCGCCCGTGCCGTCGACGAGGATTCCGCCGCGCAGGATCAGCCGTTTGAACGGGCCTTCACCTTCATTGCGCGCAGGGGCGGAGGGGATGGCTGCATGCGCCGTAGCAAACAGCGCGCAGAGAACAAGAGCGACGAACCACTGCTTCATGGTCTTCCTCGTTTGTTACTGTGTGAGCGGACCGACGGCGGAACTGTCGGCCTCCGCAAAAGTCGTAATGTTACATGCAGGCTGAACAGGCAGGACACACCCGATGCGCAAACTGATGCTGATGCCGCTGGCGCGGTTCGAAGACGTGACATGGCTGTTGTTGCGCGTGCTGACCGGCACGTTCCTCATGCATGGCACATGGGACAACATCATCAGTGCGGAACGAATGCACGAGTTCGTGCAGTTCCTCGAAAAGTACGCCTTCCCGCTGCCGGAACTGATGGCACCGCTGTCCGTATGGGCGCAGTTCATTGGCGGTGCGGCACTGGCGACGGGTTTGTTCACGCGCGTGGCGGGGGCGGTCATCGCGATCAACTTCATTGTCGCGGTCGTGATGGTGCACTGGGCTCTGGATTTCCGCGGCTGGTGGCCGGCACTTGTCCTGGTGTTCATCGGCCTGCATGCGCTGGCTCGCGGCTCGGGCACGTATGGCATGGATGCTTTCTGGGAGAAGACGTGACATGCCTCAGTCGGGCAACGATTCGTCGATATAGGCTTCCAGCACGTGGTAGCTGTCGCCTTCGAAGCCGACGAACTTCACGCCGATGCGGATTTCGTCCTGCTGCACTTCGCGCAGCGACATCACGCTGCAACGAATCCGCAAACGTTCCCGGCCGGTTTCCCGCAATTCCACGCGCAGGCGCACGTCGAGTTCACGCGGATTTCCTTCGACAGTTGCTGTCCTGCCGCCCGGCGCGATGCGTTCCGCTGTGGGTTGGTCGCAGAGCAACTGCATCCCGGTAAGGGAAAGGTCCAGCGCGAGCGTTGGAAAGGCGCCACCGTCGGCGTCGATCAGTTCAACCGGATGTTCCGTTTCAATACGCGGGAAATCCCTGCGATCGTCTGACATGCCGCCCCCCGGCTGATGATTCCTGCTCGATACTTTTGTCCGCCCGCGGGCGGCGCAGCAATCCTGACACAGCCTCGTGTCAGCGTCGAGTTATGCAATACCGGCCGTCAATCCTCGTCACGATCAATCATGTGGCGCGCGATGTACTTGGTCGACAACTCCATGCACAGCGTCTCGTACGCTTCCACCGCCGCGTCTTCGTCGCGGTAAATCTTGCTGGTGCGGCTGCCGTGCCGGGACGGCAATTCCAGTATCCACATCACCGGCTCGCCGCCGAGCATGATGCCGAGCAGGACGACGTAGATTCCCTGGATCTCGACACGCATGACCGTGTCCATCACGGGCTCCAGCGGCAGTTGGCGATGGGGCGGCATTGCGGACGGCGGCAGGCGGTCGACGTCGGGCGAGTGACCCGCGTCGCGAAACTCCATGACCCGCGTCTTGGCTTCGTCGATGGATGCATAACCGGTACGCGCCAGGGGATGACCATTCGGGCCGACCGGAAAACAGCGGTCCTTGAGGTTCAGGCTGACCACGACGACGCGGTAGCCGTCGGCCATCGCCAGGGTGCCTTCGTAGCGGAGTTCAGGTTCGGACATTTCAACCAATACAATAAGTTATGAATTAAAATTAATGTTTATTCTTCTATACCGCGCGCAGCCGCGGATAGACCGGCTCCCATATCAGCTCGCAGATATGCCGTTCCAGCTCGGCAGGGTCCGCCGCCGGCGCGTCGCCCATGCGCACGGCTTCGGCAGCAACGGCCACGGCAATACGACGGCTGATGACCCGCAACTGCGCGAGCGGTGGATAGAGACGGCCGCGATTCAGGAAGTCCTGGCTTACGGAGTTCGCCAGGGTTTCCGCGGCGACCGTGAACAGGCGGTCATCGATGCGCCGCGCGCGCGCGACCAGCGCACCCAGCCCGACCCCGGGGAAGATGTAGACGTTGTTGCCCTGGCTGAACTCGCGCGTTTCGCCGTTGTAACTCACGGAGTCGAAGGGACTGCCGGTGGCGATCACGGCGCGCCCCTCGGTCCACGCCAGCAGGTCGGAAGGTATCGCCTCGGCGTAAGCCGTTGGGTTGGAGAAAGGAAGAATCACGGGACGTTCCACCGACGCGGCCATGGCACGAATGGACGTTTCATCGAACGCGCCTGGCTGGCCTGACGTGCCGATCAGCACTGTCGGCCGCAAGGCACGGATTACCGCCGTCAGTCCGCGGTCTGCGCTCGTCGCGAGTCCGGCCTGCGCGGCAAGTGCTGCGGGCCAGGCGAATTCCATCTTGTGCACGTCGCTGTACGTGTTGTCATCAACCAGCAGGCCGTTCGAATCGAGTACCGCGATCGCGCGCTGCACGCCGGCTTCATCGAGACCGTCGCGATGCATTGCATCGCGCAGCTGGCGTGCAATGCCGACGCCGGCGGCACCGGCGCCGAGTATGACCACGCGCTGTTTCGCGAGCGGCGTCGATGTTGCGCGGCATGCCGCGATGACACCGGCGAGTGCAACGGCGGCCGTACCCTGTATGTCGTCGTTGAACGAAAGCAGGCGTTCGCGGTAGCGCTCGAGCAGGCGGAACGCATTGCTCTTCTTGAAGTCTTCCCATTGCAGCAACGCGGCCGGAAACCTCGCCTGCACGGCACTGACGAATTCCTCGACCAGCGCGTCATATTCGGCACCGCGCAGGCGCGAATGACGCCAGCCGACATACAGCGGATCTTCGAGCAGTTCCTGGTTGTCGGTGCCGACGTCAAGGCAGACAGGCAGAGTGCGCGCGGGATGAATGCCGGCGCCTGCGGTGTACAACGCAAGCTTGCCGATGGGAATGGCCATGCCGCCGGCGCCCAGGTCGCCGAGTCCGAGGATGCGTTCCGCATCCGTCGCGACAATCAGGTTCACATCGCGAAATACCGAATTTTCCAGCACTTCGGCAATGTGGCCGCGATCTTCCGGCGTGATCCACAAGCCGCGGCCACGGCGAAAGATGTGACTGAACTGCTTGCAG
>Ga0299914_10000561_pt1 | contig 22574 bp, 21 predicted proteins | sample RVTome_10_FD_201361 | JGI IMG/M metagenome (GOLD analysis project Ga0299914, IMG submission 201361) | Soil microbial communities from uranium-contaminated site in the Upper Colorado River Basin, Wyoming, United States - RVT153D57 (version 2) ...
GCGCTGGACGAGCAGGGGGTGCTGAACGCCGGCCTCGCGATCGAGCAGCGGGCGGGATTCACCCACCGGCCGGAGGCGTGGTGGTGATGCCGTTCATGGTTTCACGCGGAGGCGCGGAGAATGGCGGCGATCCGACCGTTTCGTCATGCCAGCGAGAGCTGGCATCTCTCTTCACTTTCCGCGCGATTGAAGGGGAGTGAGATCCCAGCTTTCGCTGGGATGACGTGCCTTGCACCCTCCGCGCCTCCGCGTGAACCCCAGCCGAAGGGCGCCACCCGGGTTGTGCGTGACAGGTATTACCGGTTTTGGTAATACTTCGGCATGAGCAAGCAGAGCAACCTCACCGTGAAGGGCCAGGTCACCATCCCGAAGGACGTGCGCGACGCGATCGGGCTCAGACCGGGCGAGCCGGTGGCGTTCGAGAAGAATGAGAGCGGCGACTATGTCGTGCGCCGCGGCCGACGCTCCGACGCCGACCGGAAGAAGCGTCGCGAGGCCGCGCTGCAGGCGATCGAGGAAGCGGTACGGCGCCACTCGCCGCGGCCGAGCGAGCTGACGACCGACGAATATATGGCGATGGTGCGTGAGCCGGCCCCCGATCCGCGCGACGCATGATCCTTGTCGACACCAACGTCCTGATCGATCTTGCCTATGGCCGCCCCCCTTGGGGCGCCTGGTCGAAAGCCGCCGTGGCGGAAGCCTGTGCTTCCGGCCCGGTCCTCATCAACCGCATCGTCCTCGCCGAGCTGGCGCGGGCGTTCGATTCGCTCGAGACCTTGCTGGGATTCGTTGGGACGGCGGGCATCCGCATCGCCGACCTTTCCGACGCGGCGGCGTTCCGGGCGGGGCAGGCGCATCTCGCCTACCGCCGGGCGGGCGGCGCGCGCGACGCGATCCTTGCGGATTTCCTCATCGCAGGGCATGCGTCGGCGCTCGGCGCGACTTTGCTCACCCGCGACAGGCAGCGTTTCGCCGGCTATTTTCCGGAACTGAAGATCATCTCACCAGAAGCGGACCATGACTGAATCCACCTATCGCATCCAGGGCGCCACCGGGGACTGGGAGGTCGTGATCGGCCTCGAGGTCCACGCCCAGGTCGTCTCCAACGCCAAGCTCTTCTCCGGCGCCTCGACCGAGTTCGGCGCCGAGCCGAACAGCCAGGTCAGCCTGATCGACGCCGCCATGCCCGGCATGCTTCCCGTGCCCAACATGGAATGCGTCCGCCAGGCAGTGCGCACCGGCATGGCGCTCGACGCGAAGATCAACCCCTGGTCGCGCTTTGACCGGAAGAACTATTTCTATCCGGACCTGCCGCAGGGCTACCAGATCAGCCAGCTCTACCACCCGATCGTCGGCGAAGGCGCGGTCGAGATCGAGATCGGAACCGACGGGCAGACCGAGACCAGGACCGTCGGCATCGAGCGCATCCATATCGAGCAGGATGCCGGCAAGATGCTGCACGACCAGCATCCCAGCTTCTCCTATGTCGACCTCAACCGCTCCGGCGTGGCGCTGATGGAGATCGTCTCGCGGCCCGACATGCGCAGCCCGGAGGAAGCCGGCGCCTATCTCAGGAAGCTGCGGGCGATCCTGCGCTACGTCGGCAGCTGCGACGGCAATATGGAGCAGGGCAGCATGCGCGCCGACGTCAACGTTAGCGTCCGCCGCCCCGGCGAGGACCTGGGCACGCGCTGCGAGGTCAAGAACGTCAATTCGGTCCGCTTCGTCCAGGCCGCGATCGAATATGAAGCGAGCCGCCAGGTCGACATCCTCGAGAGCGGCGGCACCATCGTCCAGGAGACGCGGCTGTTCGATCCGGACAAGATCGAGACGCGCAGCCTGCGCTCCAAGGAGGAAGCGCACGATTATCGCTACTTCCCCGATCCCGACCTGCTGCCACTCGAGCTCGCCGAGGATTTCCTGCACGAATGCCGGGCGAGCCTGCCCGAGCTGCCCGACGCCAAGCGCAAGCGCTACGAAGAGGTGCTGGGGCTGTCGCATTACAATGCGAACGTGCTCACCGCCGAGGTCGAGACCGCGCGCTGGTTCGAACGGCTGCTCGTCGCCACCGGCAAGCCGGAAGCGGAGGTGGCGAAGCAGGCGTCCAACTGGGTGATCTCGGACCTGTTCGGCGCCCTCAACCGGCTCGGCCGGACGATCGTCGACAGCCCAGTCACCCCCGACCAGGGCGCCGAATTGCTGCGCCTGGTCACCGACGGCACGCTGTCCGGCACGCTTGCCAAGCAGGTGTTCGAGATCATGCTCGAGACCGGCGAGGATCCCGGCGCGATCGTCGAGGCGCGGGGGCTCCGGCAGACCAGCGACACCGGCGCGATCGAGGCGGTGATCGCCGACGTGCTCGCCGCCAACCAGGACAAGGTGGCCGAGTACAGATCCGGCAAGGACAAATTGTTTGGATACTTCGTCGGCCAGACGATGAAGGCGATGCAGGGCAAGGCCAACCCGCAGGTAGTGAACGAGCTCTTGAAGAAGGCGTTGGGTTAGGCTCCGAGCCTCCCGTTCATTCGTCATCCGGGGCTTGATCCGGGATCCTTGAGCGCCGTGTTGGTCCAGCTGACGCCTTCATCGTGTCCCGGCGAAGGCCGGGACCCAGTCCGGAGGCAGAACTGGACGCCGGCCTTCGCCGGGGAACAAGCTGCTTCAATGTGATCAGAACAACTTCTAGGTCGGCCGCAGCGCGACCTCCAACCCGAGCCAGTTCGCCATCAGCCGAAGCTCCGACTCCAGCTGCTCCCCGGCTTCCACGGGCGCCCTGGGCTCGAACGTGACCTGCCGCACCAGCAGCCGCGACCGCGCGCGATCCGCTTTCAGGTCCACTCTGGCCACCAGCCTTTCGTCCATCAGGAACGGCAGGACATAATAGCCGTGCACCCTCTTCTCGGCCGGCGTGTAAATCTCGATCCGGTAGCGGAAGCCGAACAGCCGTTCGGTTCGGGCGCGCTCCCAGATCAGCGGGTCGAACGGCGCGAGCAGGGCCTGGCCGGCGATGCGGCGCGGCCGGCGGGCGTCGCGGTGGAGCCAGGCGGATTGCTTCCAGCCCTCGACCTTCGCCGGGAGCAGCGTGCCTTCCTCCTCCAGCTCGGCGATGGCCGCGCGTGCCGGCTCCGGCTTCAGCCGGAAATAGTCGCGCAGGTCCGTGGCCGTCGCCACGCCCAGCCCCCGCGCGGCGCGTTCGATCAGGTGGCGATGCGCCTCCGCCTCGTCCGGCGTCGGCAGCGCGAGGATCTCGGCGGGGATGACCCGCTCGGTGAGGTCGTAGACCCGCTCGAAGCTGTTGCGGCGGGTCGCGGTCGTGATGTGACCGGCCCAGAAAAGCCATTCCAGCGCCTGCTTGGTGTGGCCCCATTCCCACCAGCCGCTGCGGCTGCGGCCATGCTCGAAGTCCGAAGCGGCAAGCGGCCCTTCCTCACGGATCCGGGCCAGGATCGCCTCGGCCTCGCCGCGTAGCTCGGTGGCGAACAGCCGCAGCCGGTTCCAGCCGATCTGGCCGCGGTCGGCCTTGGCCATGCGCCAGCGCAGCAGCGGGTGGAGGTCCAGCGGCAGGAGCGACGCCTCGTGCGCCCAATATTCGAACAATCGACGATCGCGCCGCCGGCCCCACGCCATCCGGTCGAGCACGTCCCGGTCGTAGGGGCCGAGGCGCGAGAAAGCGGGGAGATAATGGGCGCGCGCCAGCACGTTGACGCTGTCGATCTGGTGCAGCGAGAGGCGGTCCAGCGTGCGCATCAGGTGGCGCGGCGTCACGCGGTCCGGGCGCTTCTCGCCGAAGCCGGAGGCGGCGAGGGCGATCCGGCGCGCCAAGGCGAGCGAGAGGTGCTCGGTCATTTCGGCAGGGTCGTCAGGATCATGTTGCGGCTCCCCCGGGGCTCGCGGGGCTCTATGCCCGTTCCCGCCGTTCGGGCGAAGGCCGGAATATGCGGGGCGGCATCGGTGAAGGCGACTTGACTTTACATATTCATTGACAAGAAACATGTGATCTGCTAAGGCCAGCCATGTTCGAGCCCCAACCGGACGCGGGAGCGCGGACGTTCGCATTGTGAATCTCTCTCGAACACGGTCGCCAGCCTGAGTGCGGCCGCGCGCTTCGTCATGGCCGAATGATGCGCGCAGAGACAAATAGGGGCCGGCGCGGACGAGCCGCCTGGTTCGCCCATCTCGCACCCTAACCGTCATTGCGAGGACCGTAGGGACGAGGCAATCCAGATCGGCTCGACCGCGGCACTGGATTGCTTCTCCCGGCTGCGCCGGGCTCGCAATGACATTTGCAAAGGGTCGAGCGAGAAAGCGCCCCCCCGGTTGCGCCATGGCCTCTCTGCGCCTCTGCGTCTCTGCGCGAACCCAATACGGCCGCTCCACCTCCGCAACGTTCCCGACAGACCCCGCACAGCCGCAACTTTCACAACCTTTACCCGTGTCCCCGCGCAGGCGGGGACCCAGTACGGCCGCCGATCTGGGCACCCGCCTTCGCGGGTGCACATGGGGGCGTCGCTCGCACCGGCCCCTCCGCGTTCTCTGCGTCTCTGCGCGAACCAATCCGGCCCCGGAACGGGCAAACTCCGCAGCTCGGCCGCAGGAAAGGCGGCCGTCCGCTTCCTTCACTTTACCGTGGCCCGGCTGCAACACAGCCTCGGCCGAAGCGCGCCGCACCCGCCAAACCTGTCAAGTTCGTCAATTTCGGTGGCCTGCTCGGGGCGACCGGACGGCCCGCAAACCCGCCGGACGAGTCAATTTGGTCAATTTCGGGTGGCCGTTCGGGCGCGGTCGCTGGCATGAAGCCGACATGAAGCTCCCGCTCCACGCCCTTCTGCTTCTCTTTCTCCCCATGCCGACCGCGCCTGCCGCGGCGCAGGATCCGCTCCCCGTCCATGTCGGCGGCCGGGTCGAGCGCGAGGCGGACGGCGCGCTGAGGTTCGGCTGGCCCGGAATCTATTTCGAGAGCCGCTTCCGCGGGACCGAAATCACGGTCGCGGTGGAGAGCGACACCGAGCATCTGCGCGTCCTGGTGGACGGGGCGGAGCGTGCCGTGCTGGTCCGGCCGGGCCGCGCGCGGCTCGCCATCGCCGGGCTCGATCCGGGCGAGCATGTCGTGCGGCTGGAGAAGCTGACCGAGAGCCAGGCGGGCGGCGGCCGTTTCCTCGGCTTCCTCGCCGGACCGGACGCCGAGCCGCTCCCGCCGCCCCGGCGCGACCGGCGGATCGAATATATCGGCGATTCGTACAGCGTCGGCTACGGCAACACCTCGCCGGCCCGGGAGTGCACGCCCCAACGGGTGCACGACACGACCGACACGACGCGAGCCTTCGGACCGTTGCTCGCCGCTCGGTTGGGCGCCGATTATCGGGTCGTCGCTTATTCGGGTTTCGGCATCGTCCGCAATTATGGCGGCGGAGTCCCCGGGCTCAGCCTTCCGGCCATCTATCCGCGCCGCATTCCCGGCGACGAAGGATCGGGTGCCCCGGACGAGGATGATGGCTGGCGGCCGCAGCTCATCGTCGTCAATCTCGGCACCAACGATTTCTCGACGCCGCTCGGCGAGGGCGAGCGCTGGCGCGACCAGGAAGCGCTGCGCGCCGACTATCGCGCCCGCTACGTCGAGTTCCTCCACGCCCTGATGGCCCGCCATCCGCAGGCGCGTTTCATCCTGATGGGTTCCGAAGATTTCATCGCCGAGGTCGAGCGGGTCGCGGCCGTGCTCGACCAGACGAGCCGCGGTCGCGTCACCACGCTGCGCTTCGGCGAGCTCGATCGCGACGGCTGCGACTGGCATCCCGGCCTTGCCGACCATCGCACGCTGGCGGATCTGCTGGAGCGAACGATCGCAGGGATGGAAGGCGTCTGGAACTGAACCGGACGGCGCCGAGGGCCGTTGACCTGCCTCGAGGGGCGCCGGGCACCTCCTTCGGCAATTGGACATCGCCGCAGGACGGCCGGCGCGACGATGTCGGACCTGTCGTTCAATGCGTGGTCACCGAAGCCGCGCCCCCGGATTGAGACGCGACGTGCGGGAAGCATGACGGCGAGCGGGATTTCGGCGGGAATCCGGAGCGGCGCGGTGATAGGGTCGGTGAACGGAAGGGGAAGGATCGTCGCCCATGGCCGCTCAGCTCAACCACACCATCGTCTGGTGCCGAGACAAGATGGCCTCCTCGGCCTTTCTCGCCGAAATTCTCGGCCGGCCGGCGCCGAGGGCCTTCCTGCACTTCATGGTCGTCGAGCTCGACAATCACGTGTCGCTCGACTTCATGGAGAAAAGCGGAGAGGTGTCCCGCCAGCACTATGCCTTCCTGATCGGCGAGGCGGATTTCGACGCGGTCCTGGGGCGAATCCGCGAACAGGGGCTGGATCACTGGGCGGATCCGGCGCGATCCCAGCCCGGCGAGATCAACCGCCACTGGGGCGGACGCGGCGTCTATTTCGAGGATCCCGACGGGCACCTGCTCGAGGTCATCACCCGGCCTTATGGCAGCGAGGAAGCGCTGCGCGCGGAAGGCTGAAGACCCCTCTACGTGGGCGCGCCGGCTGACGCGACGGAACGAAGCGATGACCGGGATCGCCAAACTCTGGCGAATCGGCCAGCCGGACGCGCCCGGCGGCCGCTACAGCAGCCGCAATTGCGGACCCTGCGGAGGCTCGAACAGGTCGGTGCGCAGCCGCATCTTCTCCTGGTTGAGGCCGTGCTTGCGCACCGCCCGCTCGAAGCGGGTACGCAGCAGGTCCGCCCAGGGGCCGAAACCCTGCATTCGCGTGAACCAGTTGGGGTCGTTGTCCTTGCCGCCGCGCATCTCGCGGATGATCGCCATCACCTTGGCGGCACGATCGGGATAATGTTCGTCCAGCCAGGCGCGGAACAAGGGCGCGACCTCGTAAGGCAGTCGCACCGGCAGATAGAAGACGCTTTGGGCGCCGGCCTCGGCCGCCGCCTCGACGATCGCCTCCAGCTCGTGATCGGTGACGGCCGGCACGACCGGCGCGATCGCGACGCTGACCGGCACGCCCGCCTCGGCGAGCCGCTTCACCGCCGCCAGCCGCTTGCGCGCCGCCGGCGCGCGCGGCTCGAGCGTGCGCGACACTTCGGTGGTGAGCGACGTGACCGACAGCGCCACCGCCGCCAGCCGCTGACGGCCCATCGCCGCGATGAGATCGAGGTCCTTCAGCACCCGGTCCGACTTGGTGGTGATCGTCACCGGGTGGCGGGTCTCGACCAGCACTTCGAGCAGGCTGCGGGTGATCCGCCATTTCGCCTCGATCGGCTGATAGGGATCGGTGTTGGTACCCATCGCGATCGGACGGACGCGATAGCCCGGCTTGCCGAGCTCGACGCGCAGAAGCCGCGCCGCGTCCGGCTTGGCGAACAGGCGCGTCTCGAAATCGAGGCCGGGCGACAGATCGTGGAAAGCGTGGGTCGGCCGCGCGAAGCAGTAGATGCAGCCATGCTCGCAGCCGCGATAGGCATTGATCGAGCGATCGAAGCCGATGTCGGGCGATTTGTTGTAGGCGATGATCGTCTTGGGATGCTCGACGGTGACCGTGGTCCTCAGCGGCGGGGGTCCACCGTCCTGCGCCTCGCGCGCGTCAAGCCAGTCGCCATCGGCCTCCCGCGTGGGCAGGTTGAAGCGGTCCGGCGTCCGATTCTCGGGCGCGCCGCGGCCGGGACGGGCATCGGGTCGGGCCATAAGCCCACCATAAGGTTCCAGGGAGAACACATCAAGAACATAAGACGACCCGCACGCATGGACGGCTAAGGGAGGGGGCAGGCCGTCGACCTATCTGGTTAGTCCCGATCGGGGTCGCCGCGTTTCGCAGCACTGCCGATGGCGGCAGGCCTTCGGCCGTGGTAATTGCCGAGCCGGTCGAGGGGGGATTCGGGGATGGGGCGCTTCCTGCACAAGCTGAAACAGGACCTGGAGGCGCCGGTCGAGACGCGCGGCTTCGGCACCGGATGGTTCTCCGGCTTTTTCGGGCTGCTGCTCGCTTTGTCGGGCCTCTTCATGGTGCTGGTGCTGCGCTATCCGTGGCTGTTCGGCACGCCAGAGCTGGCGGCGGTGCGGGACTGGAGCGGTTACCGGCCGTTCGTCCATTTCGTGATCCTCGGCGCCTATGCGCTGGCCGTGCTGAGCCTGCTGCTGAGGCCGCGCAAGGCGATCGGCTTCACCGCGCTCGGCGTCGCGCTTCTGGCGGGCCTGCTCGGAGGCTCGGGCGCGGATGCGAGCGACACTCGCGCCTGGGGGATTTTCTTCGGGCTCGATTTCTTCGTGCTCAACCTGGTGCTGACCGGGCTGCTTTTCGCGCCGGTCGAACGGATCTTCTCGCGGCGGCCGGACCAGAGGCTGTTCCGGCCGGAATGGCGCGAGGACCTGTTCTACTTCCTGGTCAGCTCGATGATGGTGCAGGCGCTCACCTTCCTCGCATTCGCGCCTTCGACCGCCTTGCTGGACGCCACCGGCGGTCTCGGCAGAGTGCGTGCGCTGGTCGGCTCGCAGCCGCTGATTGTTCAGATAGTCGAGATCATGCTGCTGACCGACCTGGCCCAATATTGGTTTCATCGGGCCTTCCATCGCGTGCCGTTCCTGTGGCGATTCCATGCGGTCCATCATTCGGCCCGGACGATGGATTGGCTCGCCGGCGCGCGCATGCATTTCTTTGAGATCGCGGCGCTTCGCGGCGTGACGGCGATTCCGATGATGACGCTGGGATTCTCGCCGACCGCGCTGCAAATCTATATCGGGATCGTCTACGTCTATTCCTCGCTGATTCACGCCAATGTGCGCGGCGATTTCGATCGGCTTGGCCGCTGGATGGTGACGCCGCGATTCCACCATTGGCACCACGGGCTCGAGAAGGAAGCGGTCGACGTCAACTTCGCGATCCATTTCCCGCTTCTGGACCGCCTGTTCGGCACCTATCATTTTCCGCCGGGACGCTGGCCGGAGGGCTATGGCGTGCCGGAGGCGGTGCCCTCGGGTTATGCGGCGCAGTTCCTCTATCCGTTCCGCCGCCGCCGCGTCGCTTCGACCGAGCCGGTCTAGCCGGTATTCAAGCGGTCAATCGCGTCCCATCGCCGTCTGCGGCCGCCGCGGATCGATCCGCACCGCAGTCGGACCGGGCATGCCGGGGAAGCGCGGCCACAGGCCGGCGGCCAGGGCGCGGCGGCTGGACGACGCGTCGGCGGTCTGCTCCTCGTAGATCCAGTAATTGCGCAGCACGATCGGCACATAGCCACGCGTCTCCCAATAGGGAATCGATTCGATGTACAGCAAAGGATCGCTGCGATCGTAGCGCGCGGCCCATTCGGAGATCGGCCTCGGCCCGGCATTATAGGCGGCGATCACCTGCGGAAGCAGGCCGCCGATGCCCGGCTGGTCGCGCAGATATTCGAGGTAGGACTGGCCATATTCCATGTTGAGGCTCGGCTGGTTGAGCTGCGCAACATTGGCCGTCTCGCCACGCGCTCGCGCCATCTGGTGTGCGGTGCCGGGCATCACCTGCATCAGCCCGCGCGCCCCGGCCGGGCTTACCGCCTCGGGCCGGAAATTCGATTCCTGGAGGGCATGGGCGAAGACGAGTGCCTGGTCGACGCGCCAGCCGCGGGTCGGCCGCCAGCTCGGGCTCGGATAGCGATCGTGGGTGCCAGCCCGCGCGCCGCGCGGCCCGTTATGGGCGAGCCACATCTGCGCGCTGGTGAGATTCAACCGGGCGGCGAGGTGGAGCAGCGGCTCGTGCTGGCGCGCATTGCCGATCCGCGCCTGATGGCGAAGCACCTCGCCGGCGAGCTCGTCCTCGCCGATCTCGGCCAGGGCGACGGCGACGCGGACGTTGGAAAGGTCGGAGAGCGTCCGCCAATCTTCGGCGCTGAACGAGTCGAGCTCGGCGGCGCGATGGCGCATCGCCAGCGCGCTCTGCGCGAGCAGGCCGTAGAAGGTCTCGTTGAGTCGCGCCGCGGCCTGTAGCTGGCCCTGGACCAGCTGCGGTCGGCCGCCGGCGGTGTCGGCGCGCGCGGCCCAGTAATGGCCGGCGGCGGAGAGCTCGCTGTCGCCGGCATTGGCCGCAACGGTTCGGAAATGGGCGGCGGCGCCTGCAAAATCCTGCATCCGCCAGGCGGCCAGGCCGGCCACCCAGCGCGAATGGATGGCATGTTCGGTCGTGCCGCCCGCGCCTTCCTCGGCGAGCCGGCGAGCGTCGCGGTCACTGCCGTTGAGGAAGAAGACCCAGGCGATGCGGTGTTGGAAGGCCGTGCGCGCCTCGGGACTGAGCTCCTGGCGGCGCTCGTTGAACAGCGTCTCGGCCTCGAACGGCTGGTCGGCGACGAGCAGGGGCTGGATCAGCGGCTCGAGCCGGTCGGCTGCGTCGTCGCCGCGGATCGGCCGTGGACGCTGGCGGCGCGGCTGGCCGCCCAGCCAGCCCGTGCGCTGGATTTCGGGAAGCTCGGCGAGATCCCCGCTGCCGCGCAGGTGCGCGAGCCGGGCGAGGTCGGCCGCCTGCGGCAACTCGGGCGCGCGAGCGACAAGCTCCGCGAGAGGCTCGCGATCGACGCGCGGCGACCCGGGCGCGGTATAGAGCATCGCCCGTGCGAAATGGTGGAGCGGACCCTGGCGCATGCCGTCGAGTCGGCCCTGCGCCCCGAGCCAGTTCTGCGCCCGCAGATCGGCGAAGATCGACCGATAATTCTCGCGCTCCGAGGCACTCAGCATCGCGGGAATCGGCACGGCCCGAGGCCGCTCGGCACGGCTGTCGGCATCGGCAGCGAAAGCGGGGGCGGCGGAAAGCATGAGGCCCGCGGCGAGCAGGGCTCCGGCGAGGGTCTTCATGGCTCCAATCCTTCCATCAGCAACTGCAGATCCTCCCAGGCGAGCTTCTTCAGGGCCGGCTGGGTCATAAGCTTCTCCGGCCTTATGGTTACCAAAGTCTTGAGTTTCCCTGCTTTCGTCTCGATTTCGTGCCATTTTCCGCGCGCGCCGGCGACCGCGGCGCCGACCAGCGCCTTGGCGCAGGCGTCGCCGAACAGGAGCAGCGCCTTTGGCGCCGCGAGACCGGCATGGTGTCGGGCGATATCCGCAAGCAAAGCGGCGCTGCCGGCGTCGAGTCGGCCGGTCGCGGTGCGGACCGGCGAGAGCGGGGCGAGGTAGATCGTCTCGCGGCTGCGGCCGATCGCCTTCAGCATCCGGTCGAACAGGGCGCCCGACTCGCCCGACAGCAGGGTGCCCGCCGCCACGTCCTGAGCCGAAGGCATGTCGACCAGGATCATCAGCCCGGAAGCCGGATCGCCCGACGGTCCGATCCGGGGCGCCGACGGAGCCGCCAGCGGAAGGCTCGGGCTGTCGCGCAGCCAGGTCTGGAAGGTTTCCAACGTGTCGGGCAGGTTTTCGGCCGGCACCTCCTTCGGGGCCGACGGTAAAGCCGCGCAGGGCGCTGCCGCGGACGCCGGATTGAGCCAGTCGCGCGGCGTCTCGCCGACGATCATGTCGACGCCCGCCTCCTGCCACCATAAGAGCGTGCTGGACGCCCAGTCCCCGGACATCAGTCCCTACCCCGCATATCGGGCGCATAGAGTCAGGGACCGGCGGGCTGGTCAATCGAATACGTGCTGGTTATCTGCCAGGCGTTGGCGGTTTGCGACGACAGGAGCCCGCGAGGAGACGAATGTGAGCGAACGCGAGTCGATGCCCTACGACGTCGTGATCGTCGGCGCCGGCCCGGCCGGCCTTGCCGCCGCCATCCGTCTGAAGCAGCTTGCAAATGTGGACGGCCGCGAGCTCGGCGTCTGCATCCTCGAAAAGGGTTCGGAGGTGGGCGCGCACATCCTGTCGGGCGCGGTGGTCGATCCGCGTGCGCTCGACGAACTGCTGCCCGACTGGAAGGATCTGGACAGCCCGCTCACCGTCCCGGTGACCCGCAACGAGCATTGGGTGCTGAGCGAGAAGAAGAAATACGGCTTCCCCCACGCCTTGATGCCGCCCTTCATGAGCAACAAGGGCACCTACACGCTGAGCCTGGGCAATCTCTGCCGCTGGCTGGCCGGCCAGGCCGAGGCGCTCGGCGTCGAGATCTTCCCGGGCTTCGCCGCGGCCGAAATCCTGTTCAGCGATGACGGTTCGGTAAAAGGCGTCGCTACCGGCGACATGGGCGTGGCTCGCGACGGCACCCACAGGCCCGATTACCAGCCCGGCATGGAGCTGCACGGCCGCTACACCCTGTTCGCCGAAGGCGCTCGCGGTCATCTCACCAAGGAGCTCACGCGCATTTTCGCGCTCGATGCCGAAAGTCAGCCGCAGGTCTACGGCATCGGCCTCAAGGAATTGTGGGACATCGATCCCGCGAAGCACGAGCCCGGCCGGGTGATCCACACCCAGGGCTGGCCGCTGTCCGACGCCTGGGGCGGCGGCTTTCTCTATCATCAGGAGAACAACCAGGTCGCCCTGGGGTTCGTCGTCGCGCTCAACTACAAGAACCCTTATCTCTCGCCGTTCGAGGAGTTCCAGCGCTGGAAGCAGCATCCGGCGATCCGCCAATTCCTCGAGGGCGGCCGGCGTGTCAGCTATGGCGCGCGTGCGATCAACGAAGGCGGCTACCAGGCGATTCCGAAGCTCGCCTTCCCGGGCGGCGCTCTGATCGGCTGCTCGGCCGGCTTCGTCAACGTTCCCCGGATCAAGGGCAGCCATACGGCGATGAAGTCGGGCATGCTCGCCGCCGAGGCCGCTTATGCGGCGATCGCGGCCGACCGCGGCGGCGACGCGCTCGACGACTATGAGGCGTCGCTGCATTCCAGCTGGGTCGCCGACGAGCTCAAGACGGTGCGCAACGTCGAGCCCCTCGTGGCGAAGTGGGGCGGCACGATCGGCACCTTGCTCGCCGGGATCGACATGTGGATGCGCCAGCTCGGCATCGGCCTGCCGTTCACGATGAAGCACCACCCCGACCACGAATCGCTGTGGCGCAAGGATATGGCGAAACCGATCGCCTATCCGAAGCCCGACGGCGTGATCAGTTTCGATCGGCTCTCCTCGGTATTCGTGTCCAACACCAATCATGAGGAGGACCAGCCGGTTCATCTGACGCTCAAGGACGCGTCGATCCCGGTCGACCTGAACCTCGCCCTTTATGACGGGCCGGAGCAGCGTTACTGTCCGGCTGGCGTCTACGAGTTCGTCGAGGAAGGCGGGCAGCCGCGGCTGCAGATCAACGCGCAGAATTGCGTGCACTGCAAGACGTGCGACATCAAGGACCCGGCCCAGAACATCAACTGGGTCGTCCCGGAAGGCGGAGGAGGACCGAATTATCCGAACATGTAGGCTGCTCGCGCGCTTTATCCTGGCCGCCGCCCTTGTCGCCACGCCGTTGGCGGCGCAGGCGCGCACCGAAACCCGCACGCCGCTGAACAGCTATGTCCGCGCCCGCATCGCGGCGTCCGACGGCGCCTTCGAGCTGGCGAGCGCGGGCTATGCCGCGGCGCTCGTCGCGGCGCCGGACAATGAAGTGATCGCGGTCGAGGCGCTGACCCACGCCGCCGCCGCCGGCGACTGGCCGCTCGCATTGCGCGCCGCGGCCATACTCGAGCGGCGTGATGCGCTTCTGCCCGATGCGCGTTTCCTGCTGCTGGCGGAAGCCTTCCGAACGCGCGACTGGCGCGGTGCCCAGCGCCAGATCGACGCGATCGAACGCGAGCAGCTGTTCGCCTTCACGGTCCCGGTGTTGCGCGCCTGGCTCGCTTTCGGCTCCCGGCGCGGCGACCCGCTCGCCGCCTTGCCCGAGCCCGGGGCAAGTGGCGCGGCCGCGGTCTATGCCGCCGAGCACCGCCCGCTGCTGCTCGCCGCGATGGGCCGCGACGACCAGGCTCGGGCGCAGATCGAGGCCGACCGGTCCGGCGGCCCGCGCGCGGTGCGGCTGCGCATCGCCGTGGCCGCCACGCTCGCCGCCGACGGCGACCGCCGCAGCGCATTGGCCCTCCTTCAGGGCGACGACGTGCCGATCGCCGTCGCGCGGGCTCTGATCGAGGGGCGCCGGACGGTACCTGGTGCGATCGACGACGCCGCAACCGGAATGGCCGAGCTGCTCTGCCGGATGGCTCTCGACATGTACGCCCAGGAGCTGCCGTCGGTCGCCGCCGGCTTCGCGCGGCTCGGCACCTGGCTCGCGCCCGACAACAGCCAGACCTGGATGCTCGCGGCGGAGCTGCTCGCGCGGCAGGACCGTCACCAGGAAGCCGTGGCCTTGCTCTCTCATGTCGAGGTCGACGATCCCTTCGCGGCCGGCGCGCGCGACCAGAGGGTCCGGCTACTGGTCCAGGACGGGCAGGGAGAGCGCGCGCTCGATCTGGCCCAGGCCGCGATCCGATCGGAGGATGCGCGAGTCGCCGATCTGGTGCGCGTCGGCGAGGTGCTGATGCAGCAGGACCGGCCGGGAGAAGCTGCCGAGCTGTTCGCGCGCGCGATCGAGGCGCGCGGCGAGGCGGATGTCGCTTATCCTCCCTGGTCGTTGTGGCTGTTCCGCGGGAGCGCCCATCACGAGGCCGGCGATTGGCCGCAGGCGCGCGCGGCGCTCGAGGAGGCCTATCGCCTCGCGCCGGACCAGCCCCTCGTGCTCAACTATCTCGGCTATGCCCAGCTCGAGGAGCGCGAGAATCTGTCCGAGGCCGAGCGGATGGTCCGCGAGGCGCATCGGCTGGCTCCCGACAATGCGGCGATCACCGATTCGCTCGGCTGGGCCCTGTTCCTGAAAGGCGAGCTGCCCGAGGCGATCACCCTGCTCGAGCGCGCAGCGGAAGGCGAGCCGGACGACGTGGAGATCAACGAGCATCTCGGCGACGCCTATTTCAGCGCCGGCCGCCGGATCGAGGCGCGCTTCGCCTGGACGGCGGCGCGCATCTATGCCGAGGAGGACGACGCCACCCGCCTCGACGCCAAGATCGAGCGCGGGCTCACCCCCCAGCTCGCGGCGCGATAGGCATTCCAGGCAATTCCACTATGAGTCATCCCGGCGAAAGCCGGGAACCATGAGCGAAGGCATCCGAGATTTGAGCACCAGCGCCTCATTCTCGCAGCGCAGTGTTCATAGGTCCCGGCTTTCGCCGGGATGACTCTCTTCTGATCGCCCGCTGCCGTGCACGAGACTGCCTTCGCCAAGATCAACCTCGCGCTCCACGTGCGTGGACGGATGCCGGACGGCTATCACCGGATCGAGACGGTTTTCGCCTTCGCCGAGGACGGCGACGTCGTCAGCGTCGCCGAGTCCGATTCGCTCGAGCTGGAGATTTCCGGCCCCTTCGCCGGGGACCTTGCCGCCGACGAGGACAATCTCGTCCTGCGCGCGGCGAAGGCGCTCCGCGACCGCTACGGCGTCTCGGTGGGCGCCCGCCTTGCGCTCGACAAGCGCCTCCCGGTGGCCTCCGGGATCGGCGGTGGCTCGGCCGACGCCGCGGCGGCGCTGCGCCTGCTCGCGCGATGGTGGGGGGTCGGCGCGGACGAAGCCGACCTGCTCGGCCTTGCCGCCTCGCTCGGCGCCGACGTGCCGGCCTGCCTGCTCAGCCGCTCGGCGCGAGGAACGGGACGGGGCGATGCGCTCGAGCCGGTGGATGAGGGCCTTTCGGGCCGCCCGGTGCTGCTGGTCAACCCATGCGTTCCTGTCTCGACCGCTTCGGTATTCCGCGGATGGGACGGCATCGACCGGGGTCCGCTCGCCGCATGGCAGGACGGGCGCAACGATCTCGAAGCCGCCGCGCGTGCGATCGCGCCGGAGATCGGCGACGTGCTTGCAGCGCTGAGCGGCGCCGATCTTGCCCGGATGTCCGGCTCCGGCGCCACCTGCTTCGGCCTCTATTCGACAGAAGGCGCGCGGGACTCGGCGGCACGCGCCATTCTGGGCTCCCATCCCGTTTGGTGGAGGCTCCCGAGCCGCCTGAGATAGGTCCCGTCCGGGCCCGAATTCGTCCCTCATGACCTGCGAATCCCATCACGGCACAGGTCGGGGATCGAGTTAACCATCGGGACGCGCAGAATAGCGTTATGGCACGGCTCTTGCCTTTATGACCGCGACGGGTCGAGGCGCGTGTACGCGCCGACATTCGCCCGCGACCCCCGCCTCCACCGGACGGGCGCCGCGGCTACATCGTGGCCGGGTCGCGGCGTATCGGCGACCCGGCCCTTTTTTCATGCAGACAAAGGGACGGCTGCGCGGCAGTGAGGCCGCTATGTTCGGCCTGATCCTCGATGGCGGCATCGCGCGCCTCACGCTCGACCGACCCGAGGCGCGCAACGCAATTCCTGCCGCTGGCTGGGCGGACCTCCAAGATCGGATCGGCGAGGCGGCGCGATCGGATGCGCGCGTCCTGCTGCTCACGGGCGCAGGCGGCGCCTTCTGCGCCGGCGCCGACCTCGGCGACTTTCCGGCGCTTCAGCGGGATGAGGTCGCCCGCACCGCCTTCCGATGCTCGATGCGCGGCGCGATCGACGCCTTGCATGATCTCGCTATCCCGACCGTCGCGGCGGTCGAAGGCCCTTGCTACGGCGCCGGCGTCGCGCTGGCGATTGCCTGCGACCTCAGGATCGCCCGGCCCGGGGCTCGCTTCGCGATCACGCCGGCGAAGATCGGCATCGCTTACCCCCAGGAGGACATCCACCGCCTGGTCGGTCTGATCGGGCCGGGGCAGGCGGCGCGCCTCCTGTTCACCGCCGAGGCGATCGACGCCGAAGAGGCCGCCGCGATCGGCCTGGTCGAGCGGGTGGAGCCCCAGGGCGGCGCCGAGACCGTTGCGGCCGCAATCGCAGCCCATCCGCGGGACAGCCTCGCGGCACTCAAGCGCGGCATCCGCCTGGCCGCTGAAGGCGAGCGCACCGACGCGGAGCAGGATCGACGCTTCGACGCGCTCATTGCCGGCGACGTGTTGGCGGAGCGGCTCGAAGCGTTGCGCCGGAAATGATAGGGCGGCGCCGCGAAGCGATCGAAGGAGGGTCGAGCTTGACCGGATATCTGGGACGGGGCGCGGCCCGGCGATCGGCGGCGGGTGCCGGCTCCGCGGCCGCATTCCTTCTCGCCGTCGTCCTGCTGGCCGCATGCGACCGCCCCGATCATCTCGGCGAACTCACCTCGGAGCGCGACCGGCTCGACGAGCGGATCGAATGCCGGATCGGCAGCGCGCGCCAGTTCGAACGCTTCTGCACCTTCGAGCGTGGGACGAGCGAGGATGGCCCTACCCTGACGCTGCGCAAGCCGGACGGCGGCTTCCGTCGCCTGCTCGTCACCGACGACGGGCGCGGCGTCGTCGCTGCCGACGGCGCCGAGCCGGCGCAGGTCGCCATCATCGATGAGGGCCGGATCGAGGTCATGATAGGCGGCGACACGTTCCGGCTTCCGGCGACGGTGGGGAGCCGGTGACCCGTCCTGTCCTCACCGCCGAGGAGATGCGGGCGGCCGAAGCCGCGACGATCGCCGCCGGAACGCCGGTCGAGACTCTGATGGAGCGTGCCGGCACTGCGGCGGCCGACGCGATCTGGAGCTATGCCGGGCCGCTCCCGGCCCTGGTGCTGTGCGGGCCCGGGAACAATGGCGGCGACGGCTATGTCGTCGCCCGCGTGCTGCGCGAGCGCGGCATGGCAGTGCGGGTGGCCGCAACCGCCGAGCCGAAGAGCGAAGCGGCGCGCGCGGCGCGCGATCGGTGGACAGGCCCCGTCGAGGCGATCGGCGAGGCGAGCGGCGCGCCTCTGCTCATCGACGCCTTGTTCGGCACCGGCCTCGCACGGCCGCTCGACGCGGCCCTCGTGGGACGGCTGAACGCGCTGGCCGCCGAAGCGACGGTGCGCATCGCCGTCGACCTGCCGAGCGGAACCGCGACGGACGATGGCACCTTGCTGTCGCCGGTGCCCGACTTCGATCTCACGATCACCTTCCAGACCCTGAAGCCCTCCCATCTTCTTCAGCCTGCGGCGCGGTACATGGGCCGCATCGTCATCGCCGACATCGGGATCCGGGCGGCGAGCCGGCTGCACGAGATCGCGCCGCCGCGGCTGCGCGCGCCGGGGCCGGACGATCACAAATATCGCCGCGGCTATGTCGCGGTCCTCGCCGGCGAGATGCCCGGCGCGAGTGCGTTAACCGCCGCGGCCGCCGCGCGCGCCGGTGCCGGCTATGTTCGGCTGTTCGCGCCCGAGCTCGTCCACGCTGTGCCGAGCGCGGTGGTCCAGTCGCCGGGCAGCGGATTCGAATCGGATCCGCGGATCGGCGCGGTGGCGCTCGGCCCCGGCCTCGGCACCGGCGCTGCCGGCCAGACGCTGCTTGCCGCGGTGCTGGCAGCGAAGGCGCCGCTGGTGCTCGATGCCGACGCGCTCAACCTGCTCGCCGGTCGGAATTTCCCGACCCTGGCGCAGACGCCCATTCTCACGCCGCATGGAGGCGAATTCTGCCGACTGTTCGGCACGCTGGAAGGGAGCAAGGTCGATCAAGCGCGCGCCGCCGCCGCACGCTCGGGCGCCGTGGTGCTCTACAAGGGTCCGGACACGGTCGTCGCCGCCCCCGACGGGCGCGCGGCCATTGCCGGCCGTGCGGTGCACTGGCTTGCCACGGCGGGGACGGGCGACGTACTCACCGGCATCATTGCCGCCATGCGCGCCGCGGGCCTGGACGCCTTCGAAGCGGCCTGCGCGGGCGCTTGGCTTCAGCGCCGGGCGGCGGAGCTCGCCGGGCCCCTGCTCATTGCCGACGACCTGATCACCCACCTGCCCGCCGCCGTCGCCGAATGCCTTTAGAGGGCGACGAGATCGTGCGCCTCGCCGCGCGCGGCGACGGTGTGACCCGGGACGGCCGCTTCGTGCCGATGACGGCGCCGGGCGACCGGATCGCGGATGACGGGACAGTCGAGGCCGGACCGCACCATACCCCGCCGCCGTGCCGCCATTTCCCCGAATGCGGCGGCTGCCAGCTCCAGCATGTCGACGACGTCGCTTATGCGCAGTTCCTGTGCGACCGGATTGCCGGTGCGCTCACAGCGCAGGGCGTTGCCGTCCCGGAAATCCGGCCGCCGCACATCTCGCCGCCCAGGACGCGGCGCCGGGCGGCGTTGCGAGTGGAGCGGCGGGGCGTGCAGCTTCTGCTCGGCTTCAACGCGGGGGCGAGCCACCGCATCGTCGACATGCGTGAATGCCACATTTTGCGACCCGAGCTGTTCGCGCTGGTGGCGCCGCTGCACGGCCTGCTGGCGCGGCTGATCGGGCCGCGCGGACGCGCTGAGGTGCGGCTCGCCTGGACCGATCAAGGCGCGGACCTGTTGCTGCAGGGCTTGATTCCGGAGGGTCTCGAACGGGCGGAGGCCGTCACCGACTTCGCGCGTGCGCACCGGCTGGCGCGTTTCGCGGCCGACGACGGCTATGGCGCGCAGACCCTTTGGGAGCCGGAGCCGGTCACCGTCACCCTTGGCGGCGTTCCGGTGTCCTTTCCGCATGGCGCCTTCCTTCAAGCGACGGCGGAAGGAGAGGCGGCCCTGGTCGCCGCGGTGACCGAGGCGGTGGGCGAGGCGCGCATCGTCGCCGACCTGTTCGCCGGCCTCGGCACGTTCGCGCTCGCGCTGGAAGGCCGCGTGCTGGCGGCCGAAGGGGCGCGCGACGCCGCGCTGGCGCTCAGGGCCGCGGCCGGGCGGGCGCAGCGCACCTTGTTCGTCGATCATCGCGACCTGTACCGGCGTCCGTTCGATGCCTGCGAGCTCGCCCGCTTCGAGGCGGTGGTGCTCGATCCGCCCCGGGCAGGCGCCGCCGATCAGGTTGACGCGCTCGCCGCGTCACCGGTGCCGGCCATCGCCTATGTCTCCTGCAATCCCGCCACCTTCGCGCGCGACGCGGCGAAGCTCGTCGATGGCGGTTATCGGCTGCGGTGGATCAAGCCGGTCGGCCAGTTCCGCTGGTCGACCCATGTCGAGCTGGCCGCCTGCTTCGAGAAGGGAGCGCCGAAATGACGCCGCGCGACCGTCGCTTCAGGCCGTTCAGGCCTGAAGCGATCCTGGCAGTGCGCAATCAGTTGCCGCCCATCGGCTCCTCGGGCCCGCCCATGCCGACATAGGCGCCGACGCCGCGGACCATGGCGAGCGCGATCTCGGGCGACTCCGGCGCAACGTCGGTGATGTGCACCGAGCCGCCCATCTGGGTCGCGGAGAACAGCAAGCGGGCGAAGGCCAACGGCAGCCGGACACAGCCATGCGAGGCCGGACGGCCCGGAATCTGCCCCGCGTGCAGGGCGACCCCGTCCCAGGTCAGGCGCTGCATGAACGGCATCGGCGCATTGTTGTAGAGGTTGGAATAATGCTCGCGCCGCTTCTGCAGGATGCTGAACGTGCCGACCGGCGTCTCGTGGCCTCGCCGGCCCGTCGAGACGGTCGTGACTCCGATCAGCGTGCCGCCGCGATAGACGAAGGCACGCTGGAGAGGCACGCTGACAACGATCTCGACCTCGCCTTCCTGGGCGCGGTCGGGCTGCCAGACGAATTCGCCCGGGCGAAGCGTGCTCGCCTCGCTGACGATCCCGCTCACGACTTCGGCCTGGCCGGCGTAAGCAGGGGTCATCGACAGAAAAATCGCGGTGGCCGCTACGAGGGCGCAGCGACGGATTACCCGAGACATTTGGTACTCTCTTTCCTTCATTAACGAGCCGATGAAAAAAGCCCGGCGAATTCGTCGCCGAGCGTCTTGCCGATTCGTTGCGCCGGCCGGAATTGGCCGTCACCGCCTGTTTTAATCGCGATTCATGGCGGGCCTGTGCCGCGCACGGCCATTTGATGTCACGATTGTTTCAGCGCCGTTTCCTCGGCCCGCAAAGCGGGGCGGCAATGCTGAATCAGGCCGTCAGATGCCGGCGCGGATCACCCGGGCGGCGGCGTGGACGGTGAGGCCGAGCAGGCAGAAGGAGCCGCCGAGGAACAGAAGGAAGCGCAAGCGCACGACGTTGATGGTCGCCTGCACCAGGCTGTGCGCGACGCGGAAGCCGACATAGCCCCAGGCGAGCAAGACGTTGATCCGCACGTCGCCGCCGCCGAGCGCGACCAGCGCAAAGCAGATCGCGTAGAAGAGCGTCGGCTGCTCCATCAGATGACTGTAATTGTGCGCCTTCCACTGGACATGGTCCTCGACCAGCCCGTCCAGCGCTGCGCCCCGCCCACCGACCAGTCCCTTGAGCCTGATCCCGGCGCGCTTCATCGCCGGGAGGCGCGTCAGATACATCCAGATCATCATCACCATCGACCAGGCGACGAGCGCAACGACAGGGGCGACGAGTGGCGTGTAGGGCATCGCGAAGGCTCCCCCGAGGTGGAAGGGGAAGGTGAATCAGAATGCCCGGGAGGTAAAGCGCGCTTCCTCCCCCCACGAAATCGTGGGGAGGAACTGGTCAGGCGAACATCTTGCCGAAGGCGCGGGCGGCGCGGGTCTTCCAGTGGCCGCGGTGGTAGGCGTCGGAGGCGAGCAGGGGCAGCACGCTGGTCGCCTCGGCGAAGACCATCTGCTCGAGCGCGGTCGATACCTTGCCCCAGCTTGCCGCCTCCTGCAGCGTGGAGGAGGAGCAGGCGCCGTCGCGGACGTCGGCGACGGTGATCTGGACGGCATATTTGTGCACCTCGACATCCTCGTGACCGAGGATCTCGGCGCAGACGACGGTGTCCTGGGTGAAGTTCTTCGGCACCCCGCCGCCGATCATCAGCAGGCCGGTGGTGCCGGCCTTGATCTTGATGTCGGTCAATTCGCGGAAGTCGGCGATGCTGTCCATGGTGAGATAGGGCTTGCCCGCCTTCATCCGATCGACCTGGTGCTTGACCAGGCCGAAGCCGGCCGAGCTGTCGGTGAAGGCCGGGCAGAAGATCGGCACGTCATGCTCGTAAGCGAGCTTGACCAGGCTGTTCTCCTTTTTTCCGTTGTCTATCAGCCACTTGCCCATCTCTTTGATGAACGCGCGCGAGGAATAGGGCCTGGCCTCCAGCGAATCGGCGATCGCGCCGATCGTGTGATCGGTCTCCTGGAGCTTTTCCTCGTCGATATAGGTGTCGTAGATCCGGTCGATGTAGAGCGAGCGCAACGTGTCGTCGTCGGGGATCTCGATCGCCTGGTAATGCTTGTGTCCGAGCGCCTCGAAGAAATCCATGTCGACGATCGTCGCGCCGGTGGCGACCACGGCATCGACCATGTTGTGCTTCACCAGATCGGCGTACACGTCCATGCAGCCGCCCGCCGAGGTCGAGCCGGCAATCACCAGGATGATCGAGCAATCGGGATCGGCGAGCATCCGGTTGTAGATCTCGGTCGCGCGGCCGAGGTCGCGCGACGTGAAGCTCATCTTGCGCATCGCGTCGACGATCGGGCGGGCGTCGAAGCTCTTGATGTCGATATGCTCGACCGGCTTCGCGAGCAGCTCCGCCTTGCGGGTGTCGTTGACGGGGGCGTCGTTCATTTCGGTCTCCAGATTCCCAATTCGCCGTCATTCCAGCGCAAGCTGGAATCTCCCTTCTCTTCAGCAAAGGAAGTGAGATTCCGGCTTTCGCCGGAATGACGCGCTAGAATGTCGCGGCGGTTACAGCGTCACGACGTTCGAGGCGA
>Ga0299914_10000562_pt1 | contig 22529 bp, 10 predicted proteins | sample RVTome_10_FD_201361 | JGI IMG/M metagenome (GOLD analysis project Ga0299914, IMG submission 201361) | Soil microbial communities from uranium-contaminated site in the Upper Colorado River Basin, Wyoming, United States - RVT153D57 (version 2) ...
GGCCTCTTAGGGGATATCCCTAAGGAAAACCTTTAATCTAAGGAAAGAAAGCGGTGAAGACTATATCCTTCCACCCATCTCAGACACTTCATACTAAGGTGCTATACTATAGGATTGAAATCGGATAGTTTATTAAATCTATAAAATGACAAAGATCCTGGAAAAACCAACTAGTTGCTCCCCGTAACAAAATATAATAATAGATATCTTGGGGATACCCCGGGATTTGAACAGCTTCGTTCCCCATTAGAGCCTGAATAAGCTCGGGTATGCTCCACTCCGGTTTTCATTGTTTATTTGAGAGTAGAACCAACTCTGCGCGTTTATCGCAGATTTCATGAAATAATAGGTCTAATTCGGGCGGAGCGCTTTCCGCGTCCGAAACAGTTGAAGAAAGGGTCGAAGAGGCTTTGGATGCAGGGAACGAAAAAAGAGCACTATCCATAAATAGTAAATCACTAGGCGTTGGATTACCATAAACCACTATTTGTTGATTTTCTATTTTTTTTCAAGAAAAACAAAGGATTCCCCCCAGACAGAAAGAGACTCCTTCCTGTACGAGTAGTGAAGAATTATAGAGAGCTGTGGTTGGTTGTTGACCAACGGAAAGCATGGGAGTTGGAATGCACAAACGAAAGGGGATGCAAGCAAGGCACATCGAAGTAACCTACCGGCATAGAACTGCGGATATGAGGTTTCTATTCTTATATAAGATATTTGTTTTCGCAGATTAGTTGCAGCAAATAAAATCAGCTGTCGCATATCCGCTTTTATTGGTCCTTTTTACATAAGATTCTCGGCCGCTCAATAGACGGACGGACTCTCTTTCTTTTTTACGCAATATCTTGAAGTAGCAGAGTGACTACTGATTTCTGCTCGTAGTTCCTCTCTTGTTAGTGTACTCGTGATAGAGTACTCGTGCAAGAGCGCTTACAGCAGCTCGTAGCTATTATATGCATGGGGGTGACGATATATTGATTGCACGAGCTAGCCAGTCCTTTTCTTGCTTCCATCCGCCTATTACTATTAGGTTAGGTGGGCCGACCTTAGGCTTGACAGCTCGAAGCTTTGTAATACAGCATCAGCGAAGTATTTGAGTAGCCTCTTGGCCGATTACGACGGCGCGCTTACTGACAGGGATTCTAGATCCTAGAAGGCCCCCTTGTGGATCAATTTTTAGCCGAGGTTGGCCCGGCCTTCGCAGGGTCGTAACCATGTTTACATTTAAATAGTCGGTCTGGTGATCGACAATCTCTTCAATGACTGCGGGAGATGGTTCTTGTGTGACTGGTCTCAGCACACCCATTTTCCTGAAGCGATCAAATACTTCTTGGGCAACTTAGAAGTCTACGGTTACACCGTAGGTTCACCTTCTGATTCGGGGTTTACGCCGTAGTGGTAATGAATATACACCGGCGCTGCTTGCGCGGTCTTGGGAAATGGTTGCTTGTCAATCAACATCTGTTTTCCCTTTTCGGGAAACTTCAGCGAGCCTCCTCTTGTCCTGTATTGCGTGGCAGAAGGCTACGCAGTCAGCTGTGGCGTGACTATTACCGGCAGCCCTTTTCTTGCTTACTAGTCAAGGCGTTTTCTTGATTCATAGCTCCTGTAAAAAAAGGCTTCGAGCTTCTGTAAAGCTCGCTTCGCTCTCTCCGCTTACACGATACACTTCCTAAAAAAAATAAGATGACGAGATCTTTAGTTGATGGACGCTCTAACCATCTTTCGGCTTGTGATCAATCCATAGAAAGAGTGGTGCCCCCTCATGGAATTTCTCATACAGCAAGAAAGCAAAGAAAAAAGAAGCAGCAAGCCCTGAGCCCTTATAGCGATAGCGCACCCCCTTACCGTTTTATCTGCTAACAACACCCAAACTCGTTCCTCTAGAACTGCTCAGCTGGATAAATTCACTTATTTCACACAATTCTTCTGGTTCGGAGGGTTTTTCCTCTGTTCGGAACAGCTTTCTTTCTCTTTATCGGACGTTTTCTAGGAACGGGCAGCCGCCCAAAAATTTCCACCATCCTCACTTTTTTCTTATTTTTAACTAGTTTAATCCTTATTTATCGAATGAGAGTTTCGAAGAGAAAGAAGAGTTCTTTTCTTCGTAATTCTCATTCTCATTTTATTATTATCTACTTTAGCGAAAAATTTCTTTTTTCTCTGATGACAGGAATTACCATTTTGCAAGTCTCTTCCGGATCCAGTGAAAGTGGAAATCCAACAAGTCTTCCGGCTTTGGAGTCTTCCTCGAGCAGTGAATCATGGGCTACGTTTAGAGCCGAAATAGCAGCAGAGAACGAAGCTGAGATTTATGCTCGCATACGAAGTCTCCAGAGCCATTATTACTACAACCTTCCTCCCCAGAAGAATCCTGGGGAGTATGAGGGGCTTGTTCGCGATCACTTGGATCAAGCTCTCGATGTTCCCCATTATAGGACCATCCTGGATATGGAATATTTTGAACTCACAGTATTAGAAAGAAAGGGTCTATTGCAAGATAGGCTCTTCAATCTTATGCTTGGTGAGCAAAAGATTTATCGTATCATGGAACTTTCTCCATATACGAATATCCGGAGGGAGGCGTACGACTTCCTTGAGGGTAAGGTGGAGCCGGTGGGCTCTTTGCAGCATTCCTTTCAGCGAAATATCATGGAGGGGACCCTCAATTTCTTTATTCAGGATTTAAACCTGAACGGTAGAAATTCACAAATCTACCGTGAATTTTACTCCCACTTTACCGATGAGGTATTCCGCCTTAAGTTGGGATTACCCCTACCTTAAGGGTCTTTTTGGATCAGACCGCTCTTGGTCTTCGAACTAGTCATTAATGGTCGGCTTCATTGGTACCCTTTCGGTATGCGTTGCGAACACTTTCATTTTGAGCGTCTCATCTTCTCTATAGAAGCAAAACTCGAACGGATAGAACAGATGGTCCAACTACATAACTTTTTCTTTTTCATTACTTCCATGGTCGTGCCTCGTGGCACGGCAGCACCCGTACTATTGAAATGGTTCGTCAGTAGAGATGTTCCCACAGGTGCCCCTTCTTCTAATGGTACTATAATTCCTATTCTTATCCCTTCAGTCCCTCTTTTGGTCTATCTACATTCCAGGAAATTCATACGCTCCACGGACGGAGCAAAAAGCGGAGTCTTGGTCGGAGCAAGCCGACCTATTCTATTACCAGACATAATTGGGAGAAGCTCATCCGAAACTAGAGCTAGAAAGGCCTTATTTCGTTTCGTTCCTGTTCTTCATTTCCTTCTTATCGAAAAAAAGGGGGATTTCTCATATTTAGAATCTTTCTGCGGTGTGCTCCGTTTACTATTCTTTCGTACTTTCTTCTCTTTACCACGCGATAGGTCAGCGAAGCGTGAGCGGGCGCGGAGAAGGAAAGGCCAAAGACTTCGGCCTAACGGGAATGAGCAAGGACGAAATGACAAGATGAGGCGCCCTGGGCACCCCCATTTAGAAGGAAGGGTCGAAGTTTTTGGGCCTGTAGCTTTACCCGTCCCCCCTTCGCCGGGCGGTCCTTGTGTGGGGGGTGCGCCACCAGAAATCGGGCTTGAAGCTCTCACCTTACCGACGAGCCGACAGCTGGTGGCTGTTGGTCACGACTACTACAAAAAAGCTCCAATGAAGATGAATATTTCACATGGAGGAGTGTGCATCTTTATGTTGGGTGTTCTTCTGTCGTGCGACCCGGCGGCTTATGTGCGACCTGTGGCCCACGCCTCCTATTTGTTCAGGGCGGGCGGCGTGAACTCTGATTCGATCCGGGTATTCAATCCCGCCGCTGAGATGCTCAGTTGACTCCTTAACCTTGATAGGAAGATGGCTTATTCAAGAATTCGTGCATAAGGGTAAGGAACTTTGGATGAACTAATGCGAATGGGTGTAAGCCTCGCTGCTCGGAAACACCCAGTGCTGACCACACTGAGAGACACGAAAGCGCAGGTAACGCCAGTTGGCGAAGTGGCGTTAAGCATCCCTAGCGGTACGAAAAGAGAGGTCGTGATGATATCATCTACGTCCGTACCGCTCCTCGTGGAGTAGATCCCGCATCCAACCAAGTCTTTGACCAGGGAACGGGATAATTCCCACTACCGCTGGCAGGCCAGCCGGGCCGTGAGCACGGTGGGGACGGGCTTCCCAAAAAGCCAGCCCGGGCCGGGGTCAGTATAGAATGAAGGGGACGGCCCTAATGTTGCGTTGGCAAAGCCAACTTCTTGGGTTTCGGGCGGAGAAAAGCGGACGTGGGGACTCGGGTCGGGGCGCAGCGTAACTAAGGGATTCCACTTAGGGCGAGACAAAATGGGCGGGCACAGGCGGTCTGGTGTCCGAGCCGATTGGTCAGACGACGACTACTTCACTTATTAGATTAGTATTAGCCGCCTGCCCCGGAATGGAATGAGATGGAATAGAAAAAACGGGAAGCGCTATCGGGTCGGTTTTTGGGGGAGGGATAAGCTTGTGAAGAAGGAAGCTTATCCCCGCCCCGACTGTCAGCTGCTGGCTCTCTCCATCTCTCCTAAACTTCCCCCGGGTTTCGGCCCGAGCTGTATGAGGCAGAAACTCGTCCCACGTACGGTTCGGGGGCCGAGCCCCACCCCAGCAGTAAGGGTGCGGCTTAGGTTAACTAACACAAAGAAGATACAGTTCACTCAACGATTGCCTTTGGGTTCCGAACTCCATATGGGGAAGGAGCGTTGTTGTTTGCAAGGTCTCGATTATTTACATGGACCCACTTCTCATTCAATTTGTGGGAATTTTCTGATCTATAAACCGTCCCTAACTAACGATCGGCTCATGTTTGAGGATGATGAATCACTTCGTGTCGACCTGTTGCCAATAAACTTTCCGGCCTCATATGAGAATGGAAAACTAGAGAATTTTCTGCATCGGTGGATGAATAATCGCGAACATAAGAATTTCTGGTTGACCATGTTCCCAGAAAAAAGATACTTTCAAGAAACGACAAACACGACTGAAGTGGCTATACATACAAATCCATTTACGGATCTATATGCTCCGATTGGAACTTCCAGTTCCAGAACAGGTGGCTGGTATACTACCATAATGAAACTGCCTTTTATTTTTTTTATTCGGATCGGATTTATGTTGGCTTCGTTGGGAGGATCACATAGTTTGTTACGTCAGCTCCAAAAGGATAAGTTGCCTTGGAATCGATAAAGTTACGCGGAGTTCATAATTGCATAAAAGGAGTCAAAGTAAAGTAGTGGCTGCGGCGCGTTGAGGAGATACTGAGGAAGCTCTCTCTAGAGTCTCACCACTGGATTGTGGAAACGGGGAGGGAATTGCCCCCCGAATGGGACACGCCTGACCTTGTTCGGGCAGCGGCAGGGGAGGAAGCGCCAGCCACCCCAAGCTCAGTACTCGCGCAAGAGCGCTTACAGCAGCTCGTAGCTATTGCATGCATGGGAGTGATGATCTACTGCGAGCTAGCCGATTCGGATTGAGAGGAAGGTAAGTTATGATCTAATACATGAAGACCTGTGTCGCACATCCGCTGCTAGAAGGAGTAAGCTCGGGGTGAGATTGCTGCTTACTTGCTTGTGTCGCAGATCAGCTGCTGGAATAGGGTGAAAAAAGGAAAACTTTCAAGCAGAAAGGCAGACGGGATAACCCTGAAAATACGATGATAGCACCTGATTAGCAAGAAATCCCTGCTCTCCTCTTAGCAACGATCTGTCTAGGGCTACTTTCAAAACTGTAATAAGACCCTCTTCATGGGCATTCTCCGGCTTAGAATTAATACCCCAGTAGTGGTAGTTGTTAAGTATTCTTAGTTCGAGTCGGTGCCGGTAGCTGTCAACTCTTCTTTCTCGATGGGATTCATAGCCCTATCGTAGCCAAGTCAATGGACTTTCCTTTCTTGCTTGAATCAACTTCCTAAACCTCTTCCTGCTCATTGACTACTGGGAGAACTTGAATATGACTATGTTAAGGTTTCAGATAACCCGGCTAAGGCCTCCCATTAGTGATTTCATACCAGTTGAAGGACCCACGAGGCGGTAACTAGAAGGGAGGAGTTAATACCCGGGGATTTGTAATCGGAGCAATTCCGTAGCTACCTTTCAACATATACTTTTTTTTTTAACGCATCTCTAGAAATGAGTTTGGTCAAAGGGTCAGCAACCATTTCATAGGTGGAGATATACTTAATAACCAAATGAAGTGAAGTCGGGTGTCCATGTAAGTTTTTTTTCTACCACGGGACTTGAGATCCTTTCAAGCCCTCCTCACTCAACAAGGGGAATGATTCTAATCCTGCGGGGGTTAGTAAAAGACTAGGCCAATGGTCCCACACCTCAAGGAAGAGAGATCAATCGTTCCTTACTTCACTGCAAGAAGGAACACATTGAAAGCTACAAGCCCCTTATACCACACAAGGGGACACTACCAGACTGAGTCTTAAACTAGGGAACTTGGACTTGGACTCATAGTACGTGCTCTACGCGATACAGAATAGCCGGAGTACGGTAGGAATGGACTGCTGCCAAGGCTTGAAATGACAAGAAAGCAGGGGCGGAAAGAAAGCTGATTCCTTTTCGCCGGGAGAGCTCTGACACAGTCTCCTTAGAACAAGAAAGGATAGGAAAATGGTGATACAAAAGAATCACCAGTCCCGCCATACAAGACAAAGACAATAAGAGAAGGAAACCTCTAACAATAAAGAGCATGTCCTACAACCGCATACACATACCCTCGATACAAAGCAAGAAAGAAAGCAAACTCAGTCCTCGCCTCGGGTGAGCCAACAAGTCAAGCAAGAACTGTTAGGTGAACTCTTTATATAATAATATATAGAAAGAAATTCAATTCAGCCTTACGTTAGCGATGAAGCTAGCTTTGAGCTTAGATGGAAGGAACAAGGAATACAAAGGAAGAGTAAAGGGAGAGGTGAAGAAAGGCCTGTAGGCGAAGGGGAAGTTATTGCTAACGATGGTATTCATATCGCTGAGTTGGAACACGAAGCAAGCTTTTGGATTAAGTGAAGGCGTGAGGTATCGAACACAAGCTAAGGGTTAGTAAAGTGGCTCAGGTATAGAAAGTTACCTACTACAAAGAGTACCATAGCAATGAAGAGATAGAGATCGTCTATAGATAAGGTTGAGCTAAGCGAGGTAGACTTTACAGACTCTGGATGATCCTACGCTTAATACATTCTCCAATTCAAGTGAGATGCCGAAGGCAAAGTACTTTAAGTAGGGAAGAGCTTGGCCTAGAATGAGCAAGGGATAGAGATGATGGTATGAATGCTTTCATCAACAGAAGTTTAATCCTCGGATTCCTACCTACCCACCTCAGACTTATTCATCATCGTTCTGGTACTGGCCGGCCTAATGCTTTTCCCTCTCCTATCAAGGAATAGGCATAAGTGACTTGCTCAAAGTAGAATGTCATATGAGAAGATGTTTTCAGAATCCCCCCGTTGATGCATTGCATAGCTAATTTAGTCTCTGTTCTCATCGCTGCTCTGGTTGAATGGAAGGGAGGTAGGCCTAATTTAGGAGTGTACCGATGTTAACGATGGTGGTGATGGTGACCAACAAAGGCATGCTTTCTTCCTCCAATCGATAGCCTAATCTTGGCTTAAATCAGATTCAAAAATCAAATGAGAGAAGAGCCATAGTAAGTGGTCAGCATAGAATGAGCCTTCTTTCTTCCTACCTTTAGCATTACCATTCTCTCATCGATTACTGCAAACTCTACCCTTCTCAGTAAACTTCTAGCTAGTGAATCTTACCTACTATTCTATTTTAGTGAAGGGAATGCTCTAGCCTCTCTGCAAACCTGCACTGTCCCGGGTCTTTCTCTTTCTTTTGGAGTGAAAACAGTAATTGAAATGAGTCATTTCACGGATAATGCTTACCGAGGAAAAAGATACTTTAGCATTACTACTACCAGAAAAGAAGAGTTCAGCCTTACCCAGTTCTTTCTATTTATCCCTTATTCGGGCAGAATCGGAGCTATTTAACAGAGGAACGTAAGCCAACTCCCAACTCTCATTAGCGAAGCGTTAGTAGCAATCTTTCTACCAATTACTTTCCTTGCCATCTTGATTGCCGCTCCGCACCTTACCTTTCTTCCCGGAAAAGAATTTCACCCTCACTCATCCCATCTCCCCTTCCTCCAACTGCGCTTACACCGAAAGTGACAAGAGCTTCTTCTTTTTTCACAGCTTCTTCAACTTGAACGGATTCGATTCCGAACCTTTTGAGTAACTATAGTGATTCCTTCCCTTTCTCTTCCTTCTTTCCCAGAGCTAATGGCTCATTTCACTCTCTTTAAATAAGACCGGGAGTCACTCGCTTCCTCAAGCACGGGAAAGAGAGAAGATCTCTTATTTATGCCCACTCTTCAAAATAGAATTTCCCTTCTTCCAAGAGCTAAATCGATGGCACTTGGGATCCTTCCCTAAACTAAAGAATTTACTTACCTTGCGCCGGTATCATTTGGCTTGAGCCGGGAACTCCTGTTTACCTTGAGACAGGTATTCTTTATTATAGATATCACCGTTCAAGCGGAAGACTAATCAGACTTTCTCTCGTCCAAAGCATGAGTGAACGGTCGATTCTCTAAGAGAGGATTTGTTCACAGCCGAGTCTGTCAAAGAGCTTGGGTAAGCATTCAAAGCAAAAGCAGTCTCCTTTCACGACCACTTTTCAGTATCAATGAGTGCTGCGGGAACAACAACCTTTTCTTCTTCTGAGTACCACTCTTGGGAAGAACACCCTTCCGCTAGCCTTAAAGCACCTAGCTCCTTAACCTTCCTCGTACTAGTGGATGAAAGACCTCGTCTGGGCAACCTATTTGCATCCTGTGCTGGTAACACCAGTTCGCATCTGGCTATTCCACTTCATATAGCAATTAATGGCATTCTCCAGTCCAATCCGATTCTGCATGAATCGCATTCTCCAGTCCGATTCCGCATGAATTGCTTTCTTTTCTCCAGTCCAATCCGATTCTGAAAAGACTGAGCACAGCCTGTTGGTTGCCTCTCCATCGGGGAAATCCAGCCTTTATAGTTCAGCTAGCCTATTAGGCGCTGTGTAAGAGCTCTATGCTATCTATGGAATAGCGGTCAGTGCTGCTTGATTGACTGCTTTAAAGTTTGAAACAAGTCTTGGATTCGGAAGAGAAGTAGGCGTAGAGGATATTGAGAAAGATGGTTAACTGCTTGCTAACTGCTTTAGGTTTAGGAGTGCCGGCTCCAGGCTAGAGAAAAGATAGGCTATTACTGAAGCGGAATTTTTGCCTAGAGGCATTTCTGATCATTGCCCTTGTATTGTTAGATCTAGCATTTAGTTTAGAAAGGTCAATCTACCCTTTAAGTTCTTTAATTTCTGGGCGAAGGTTGAGGAATTTTTCAGGTATACCCACATAAAGATGTTCCTGAACAGTCTCGGAGAAGGCCACCAGCACCCCGACGAATGTCCCGTGGCAGCACCATGCAAGTCTTTGTTCCTCTTGGAAGCACCATCCCTATTTTTTTTTAATTTGAACGGAAGGAAATTCCCAAGCAAGAAACTTGGTTACCTTCATACTTGGCTCCGTTTTCTTCGAATAGAAAGCAGAGACAGCAATTTCAACATCGTTAGCAATCCTCCGGTTAGGATCATGAGGGAGAAGAAAGTCTCCATCAAAAACAGCTCGGCACCTCCAAACCCGAATATTCCATGCTATCGCACAGAAGGTCGTACGCCACTGGCAATCAAAACCAAACTTAAGATCTTTACAAGAAGCATTGCTACATAACCAATCCGTGAATGCCAAGGAGTAGAAGGCACTTTGATGCTCAGTGGGAATAAAGATGTTCCAGATCAATTTTGCAAAGTGACACTCACGCAAAACATGTAAACAATCCTCAAAGGTGTCCACATCTAGAACAGCTGCTAGACTCTGAAAAATGACTCTCCCAACGAATCCGGTTTGAGATACTAAGCCAAGGTCGGGCGGTCTACCCTTGGCTTAGTTTAATCAATGAATCGAAAACAAGCTTAAAATGCACATTTTTATCTCTACCATTAGAAAGCTAGCCTGCCCACTGAAATAGGAAATAGAAAGCGCTCTCCTTGGCTCTAATGCCTATAGTAGTATATTAAAAACTCTTCCCTACAATCCTTCTCCTTGGAACCAGCAAGTTCCCCCTTTGCTTTTCATGAACCGGTCCGAAACCAGGGCTGTGGAATGTCCACCAGTTCGACCATTGAATCTATCAGCCGTCATGAAGGAATGAGCGAAAGACTGACTGTAAGTTCGAGCAGTGTCTGGTTGAAGGAAGTGAGCTCCTTCGTCGCTCCTTTAGTGCCTGAAGGTTAAAGAAGGAAGTAGCGAGTGAAGGTGACATCTAAGGCTTAAGTAAGGGAAAGAAAAGCCGGTCTTTTTGAGCCTTTGATTTGAAGCCTATCTATGCTATGCTACTAGTGAGCCTTTAGCCCATTTATTCTTTAAAGTGAAGGACCTTAGCCTATTCCTCTATTCCTTGAGAAAGTGAACCTTTTACCGGTCGATAGAAGGGCCCTAGAAGATAGGTCAAATAAGATAGGAGGTTGCAGATCGAAGAAGCAGGGTTCTAGTATAGGAGCGAAGCCACTCGACCGCAAGGTGCAAAGCCACTCGACTGTAAGGAGAGGGAGAGGTTCAATTTAAATATGGAAGGATGGAATGGCTTATTCGAATAGAGACGAGACCTTACACTTCGCAGATAGGATGGTCGGAAAAGGGGGAATACGGTTATGTCTAAATGCATGGGCTCAACCCCCAGTTCCTATAGAAGATAGGTTAGTGGAAGGTAGGCGCCTTCACTTGACTTCCTCGTGTAGTAACTTTCACTTGCTTCCTCTCACAGTCCATCGCTCTAGTGTCTACTAGAAAGAAGTAGTAGTCTTAATCGGTTGACTAGAAGCCTATCTCACGCCCCTTCCTCCTAGCTCTAGCTATCCAAGTCCAACCTCCTGTCTTACTCCATCATGTCTCTTCTGAAGGCCTTTGTCTATAGGTTTATTTAAGATTAGACTAGAAACCTTCTTTCATCAAAGCAGAAAGCCGAGAACTACGATTTTTGAATAGCAGTTACAGATCGAAGGAAGTGATAACGTTCAAAAATGCCCGCTTTCTTGGATCAATTCCATCACTGATTTAAGGAAGAAAAGGGGCCAACTGGAGCAATGACAGAAGACTGACTTTCTCCTTTGCCTGCTACTCAAAAGAAAAAGCCAGCCACTCCTTTCGTATTGACATAAATAGTAACGCCGACTTCAAGTTTGAGTCCATCGGCCAGGTCACTTAAATAGGTCCCACGCTTTCCGGCCTTTATCGTTAGCGAAACGAAAACACCAGGGCTGGATGGGGATCCTGTCGTACAATATCCAATTCCGATCCCGATCCGCGTAGAAACAGGCAGATGAGGCCAAATCGATAGACTAAGCAGCTTTCCGTAGAGTGCTATGAAGCATGGCTTCTTTCCATCTAATTCGGGATGCTTTTCTTCTTTCCTTTCTTTCTTTAGGCAGAGACTTAGCTCAGAGTCAAGAAGAGAGCACATGGGGGATCATGTTCAACAGGAAAGCTTGAAAGAAAGCAACAGTGGTCGGGTTGGTAGTACCGTACTACATTCAAGAGATTCTTTTAGAAAGTAGCAGCTTTCTAGCTCTACAAGGAGCCTTCCTCTTTAGATGCTTTCTTTTGCATTGATCTGGAGTTGAGGTCGCAACCACTATCATATTAGATAGTGTTCGAGACTGCTTCCGCGCGGTTTAGCTCGACTATCCAACAGAAAGAACCTATCTTTGACGTTCTCGGGTTCGGCGCCCCATAGTTTCGGCAGCCAAGCTGAAATATGAATTGGGGCTATTTTGTGTGACTGCTTCTCATCGTGATTCCTGCCTAGATAGAATGAAGAAAGGACGTTTGGCAGTAAAGTGCTGAAATCTTAAGCTATGGACTCACCTGATAGAAAAATATGAAAAAAGAATGGGATTTCCTCTCGCGCGGGATATAGGACGGCCCTTTATTCCCTAGTCGGCTTTTTTCTGCCTTTTCCCATGCTTTGTGGCGGCTAAACATGCCGCCTGTTCCTTTGTTCGCAAATTCCGAAATGAAATAAAGTAAAGTGAAGCAAAACTCAGAGGAAGCACTCTCCCTCTCTTTGCAAACGATGTTATAATATAATGGCCATAAACGGAATCTTAAGAAGCTTAAAATCTTTCTGGAAACAAGTAAGAAGCTTATTGTAATGGCCAAAAGGTAAATTTCGATAAGAGCCAGTGCTTCCTCTCGAACAGAGCTCCTCGCATAAATTCCAGATCATTGAAGATGTTCCCTTGTCCCTCAAGAGAATAAAGAGAGAACATTGTCTTCCTCTAGTGGAGAAAATGAAAAAGATAATCTCAGGTTGGAAAATAAAATTGTTGTCCTCCGGAGGTCGACTAACGCTTATTAAACATGTTCTAGTCTTCCGATGCATATGTGAAAGTTTTTTCCTTAATTAGCCGGCCTACACTGCGGCTACTAATAAGGGGATAAGACCTTACAACTAGATTGGGGATGATCCCTTCTCTCCAGTGAGTGCAGTGAAGGACTCTCGCCTCACCCGCCCGTTTGACTTATGGCATTATCGACTTGCTTTTCAATCTAAGCGATTTCATAACCAGAAAGAAAGACCTCTCTTTCGGGATCAGTCCCGTCCCTAGATGTAGTAGGCAACCTTTCTTTCTCGCCCTTCTTCCATTCCAGCTTTTTTCAGATAAAGGGCTAATAGAGTTGATAAGCAACGGACTAAGTCAAAAGAGCTAATCAGACTTCTATCTCTTCTCAGTTCTCTAGGGAAGGTAGGGATTACTTAAGCTTACCCATCACTTCAGCATTCTATTTCCAGGGGATTCCTAAAGAGTAGAAGGAGTGCTTACTGATAGGCTAACTTCACTCCTTTCACATTTAAAGTAGCAGCGGGCACCCGACTTTCTGCTTTCTCACAAGATCTAAGTCACTAGTAGTATAGCTGGTCCTCTAAGCAAAGGTTACCTAAAAGCTAGCTTCTTCTAACCACTCCCTAGTTCTCTTTCATCGATTTCTATGGGAATAGCAAGCAACCCCTCCACTTCTATTATAGGGAATCAGCTCTATAGCGCCACTTCTTTTTCTTTTCTTTTCAATTCTATCACTTATGCCTTTTCTCAACTTTAGTGTGAAACCTGCCTAAGGAAAGAAACTTGAGGTAAGAACATAGATAAGAAAAGGATGCGAAAGCTACTGACTATAGAGAGTAAGGATGTGAAAGCTACTAACTTATATTAGAGTTTGCTTCCTTTAGCTGACTTATCAGAGATCGAGAGAATTGCCATAAAGTGAAGACAGAAACCACGCAAAGGTGTACTAGTACCAAAAGTGAGTAGACAAGAAGGCTGTCATTGGGGGAACCCAGCTTTGAGACTCTATTACCTATAAGATGTCAGTAAGACGCGACGGGGAGCTTCAGTCTTCATGCCGTGAAAGTTTTGGTGTTACAGAGCACAACTATAACTGTGCAATTGAAATTCTTAGCAAGCACCTTAGAGCTTGATAAGGTTATTGAGAACTTTAGCAGCACAGGTGATTGCAAAGAAATGAAGCAGATGATTGATTACTATAGTTTTGAGCGGCACACATTTGATTACATTCAGAGATCTTCTCAAGTTTATGCTCACTATCAAATCTTGTCCTCGTGGACAGAAGAAAGAACACTTGGCTTCTGCTGCTGCAGCTAGAATGCCCATTGGTGACAACTCAGCTAATTCTTTCTCAGTATGCTTAGGAAGCAAGGTTTTTAGGGCCGGGGAAGCTCTTCTTGGACTAGGAGGGGAAGGGATGGTTGTATGGCATCTATGAAAGCATTGACTACATTTCTCCTTCGATATTGCGAAGGCAAGACGCTCTATTGGCTTAGGTTTAGTTGGTACAAAATCCAGTTCTAAATGGATAGGATAAATTTGATTGACTGATGGTACAATGTACTTTTGTACAAAGTCACTTCTCAATTCGTATTTGGTATACGAAAGTGCGGAAGGCAAGCCCTTCTATCTGACTTTGGCTTCTCAATTGCATATACCAAAAGACTGTGCCAAAAGAATTGCTACCTTTCTGTTCGATATTGAATTGACCTAGACATCGAGATTTCATATACCAAAAGAATTGTACATCGCTAGGAAGACTGGTCGTTATTCCCCTTTCGGTCTAGTTAATAGCTCTAGGCAACTACCTAACGGACTAAGAAGAAGCCCCAAGAAAGAGTCTTCTTACAGGTTAGTTGATAGCTTTCCAGTGTGACCTCTGATCTTCCTTGCTCCTCAAGGAGGAAATCGATAGCCTTTAAGATAAGAGGCTAGCCCCTGTCTTGGTTGGGACAGCTAGCTTATTGGTCCACTGCCTCCCCTTTGAAATAAGCTAAGCAAGAACGCAAGAAAGCCTTCTCGCAAGCAAGCAAGAAGGAAGGCTTTTAAGATGGAAAGCCCCTATTGAGTAAGATTGCTCGCTAGTTGCCATCAGTTCAATCCTTCAATCCAACCATCGGACAGAAGTCAGCTAGTGCACTTCGAGAGCTAATCCCGCAAAGACAGAATTGCCGTAAGGGACAGAACTTCGGTAGTGCACTTCGACAGCTAAGCTTAAGTTTAGGGATTCCGTTAGTTCGTATGCCTATATAGTCAGTTAGTTGCCCTCATTGCCATCAGTTCAATCACTGAAATCAGTGAAATCTAGAAATAAGTCTCATTTCACCATTAGGGAGAATCCACTTTATCCATTTCAATCTCTGTCATCGAAGGAAAAAAGGGCTAGCATCATTTCTCCATTGGGGAGATACCACTTTTGAAACGAAAGATCAACTCTTCGAAGGGAAAAGCTCAAGTGTGAAATTACAGCTATATTGGCATCGACTATGTCTCTCATCGGTTCTCCAGCATGCGAGTTCATTCAGTATCGAAGTCAGCTAGCCTTCATTCAATCAAGGCAAGTTCAAGGGGATCCCCCTTGTCTCTCAGTCTCAGTTGCAATACTTGTACATGAAAGGCAGTGAAATACCATTAAATAGAAAGAGGATTGAATATCTCACTTCAATACCGATCTATCGAACTGTATACCTTCAATATCGAACTTCTCCGAGCAGTTCTAATGCCATACCGATGGAATTCCTATCCACTAGTAAACTTCGACAGCAAGGACCGTTTCACTTGTCTAGATGGCCACATCTAAACTTGTACTTATATGCAATACCGAAATAAGTCGGGTAGTGCCCGCGATGGACTTGCCTTTCCGGCTAAGTACTTGACTTCAAAGACAGCTAGCTAGTTTCATTCAATAAAGAGGATTTGTACCAAAAGAACAGGCTTTCTACCCCTTCTAGCGAGTTATTAGCATCTGGGAGTTCTAGCGACTGACTTGCCCGCATCTCTTGCCTTAAAGGTTTCACTGCTCTAACTAGGGTATCCCGCAGAAAGAAGTCAACTAGAAGGCAAAATCCGCCTAGTCAAAATGGCAGTTACGGACTAATGTACTTGAGCCTATTTTATCGATCGATAAATGGCATTCTTTTATGCGCTTTCTCGCTAACAAGCCAAGCAGTCCCTAGCGGGCTATCCGTCATTAACTCGAAGAAGTGCAACAAGACCAGTATCGAACTGGGATTGCCTCTCTTTCAATCTTCGGAAGTTACTTTGTATCCCTTTCTAATGCAATATCTTCAATCAGATCTGTACGAGTGACAGGAAGAAGTCAGCTAGTTGCCATCCGCTCTTTCCCAATCTCCGGTCAATGATTGAGTCCGAACTCACCTAAAACGGCGTAGAAGGGCAAATCTACCCAGTCAAAACTCTTGTTTAGGAGCCCCTGAAAAAAATTTTGCAAGCTTCCCCGCCTTCACCCTATGAGTTCAGGGTGCTTTCCTGGCTCGCCTGAACTCATATCATAGGGTTGTGTTCAGTACGATCTTTAGCCTTTCTTCGTAAGATCCTGAGAACTGAAATGCCTAAAGACGGTGCTCAAGTCAGAAATGCGATCTTCTAGGGCAGGAATTCTTATATGCTAATTGCCTGAAATCCCTCTCATTTTGTCAATAAGGGAGAGGTTGGGAGATAGCTCTTAGCCTGAGCTTGCTGGCTAGCTCTATTGGGTTGGTGTTGGGTTAGCCCTTCGCCCCTAGTTTCCTTCCTCTCCTTCTCTTTCTGGGCTCGCTTCTCTCATCTCTAGTTTTTCGTCTACTTCTTTCATCTCCGCAATCATATACATATTCTTTCTAATAAGAGAAAGCATAGATCTTTAATAAGTTGGCTACGATTAGTCACTTCGGAAGCCGTTAACCAAAGCACCGGCTTTTGACTGTCCTTCTAAGGGGAGGAGTAGGAGGCTCAACTATGGTCTAAGCTACTAGAGTGAACGGCACATTTCGGCTTAAGTAGTTGTTCCTTGGTACCACAATCTAAGTTGCTTCCTAAGGCCGCTATCTAGCCTTCAAAGATGACTTTTGAAGCTTGCCAGCTTGAGTGTTATGCTTAAGGAGCTTAGCTTGCCTAAGAGCTTATTAGAAGGAGTCAAAACTAGCTCGACAGCTAGGTGCTTTCTGGAACTCGGCTAGGAGCTTGCCTAAGAGTGGTTAAAGTGTTATGCCTAGCTCGACTTCAAGGGCTTACCAACAGACCTGCTACCTTCCCCCTTCTAAAGTCTTGAGCTTGAGATTGAATTCTTCCTAACAGACGGCTGTCTTTCATAAGAACTGCTATTTGTAGAGCTTATGCCAGATAAAGAGGATGTATTGGTGTTTATGGGTTTATCCTTAATGTTGTATCGTCTTTATAACGGTGGCTTGCCAAAAGATGGAGGGTACAGAATAAATGATCAACGTAATGTGGTGTATAAGCGCGTCCAAGAAATGGGTAAGGTAAATAGACTGTACCGGCTTGACTTAAAGCGATCATTATGCATCATTCCTAAATGTCTTGTTTTAGATAGTGTTAAGTCATTAACTGGAGATGGTGATGTTTATAATCTAATTTCCTCTATATTTGATCTTCCTATAATTGATGAAGACGGAAATCGTAGGGATGATATACGCTTTGGGGGTATTCCACCAGCGGGTGAAATCGCGGGGTCTTTATTCAATATAGCATTGATAGAGATCTTTGATCGAGAGTTTGCCAAAAGGTTTCCGGGGGTAGCATTTTACCGATTCAATAATGAAGTTTTTATTTCAACTAGAGAGAATGATAAAGTTATCTTCGACTATAATGCTGGGTATACACTCTTGGAAGAACTCTGTCTGGCAGGACAGCTCACGTCTATTGGACCTGGTGATGAGCCTATTCTCTGTGATGAGGGCTGGATGGTATTTTTATACCCTAATTGTAGTACGGTGTGCGTGTGCTATCCTGATGAATATTATTAGAGAAAAGGTAATAGCGGGGTCGTAATTGCTGAACGGATTAGTATTTTATTGATAGCGTAGAAGCCGCATATTGGTTTGAAGCGGGTTAATCAAGTTACTTACCTTTAGTAGATCAGTCATCCAAGAATCAAATATCTGAGTTCTGGGTTTATAAATAGGAGGTAGGATAGTTCCAATACGAATAGGTAGACTAGCAGCTATCGCAGTTCGATGGAGCTATCTGAAGAGCATATGAAGACTTTGGAAATGGATTGCAGCGAGTTACCTTACGGTAAGGAAAGTGCTGTCTAGCGGGTCTCTTTTACCCGCTAAGCTTACATGTATACTTTTTAGCCTCAAAGGCGCGCTTCACTATGGGGGTTTCCCCCATAAATCCAGTAGGTTAAAGACACTATGGAGTCTTCGACCCCAAAGTATGTGTCTGCGGGTGGAAGCAGCGTGGTGAGGGGGATGGGTGGCGCTCTCTTGCCGATCAGTTTGGGCAGCTTAGCCTTACCGATCAGTTGTATTATAGAAAGAAGAAAGAGGTCGATAGAAATGAAATCAGACTAGCAGCAATCTTCGATTCTGATATCATATTAGGAGAGGAAGTGGACTGGGAAGGTAAATCAGTTTAGAAGGTGAAAAGGTTTGATTGATAACAGGGGCAGGAAAGATTAATTAACAAGGGAATAGCGAACCGGAAGTGCTCGAAAGACGACCTCAACACAAGGAGAATGGATGAGGATTCGAACAAGGTGGGATCCAAACAGAGGGAATAGAGGATTAATAACACAGTCTTAAAGCAAGTCCCAAGAACGAGGAGAAAGAAGATAGCCCAAAGCGAAAGGCCTACAACCAGAGCCAAGTAGACAGATAGCCTTGCTGGGACCAATCCACCTAAGGGGAACCAATCAGTCCCCAAGCAGGTCCAAGTATCGGTGATTAGACGTAGGGTTTGCTCCTTTCCTCTAGCCTCACCTCCCCTATCGCTTACCGTTAACTGCTACTACAGCTCCCAAAGAGATTTTCCCGCTAAAGAAAAGCTGGAAATCGCATCGATACTTTCTTTGATTCTATCCTCTTGGGCATTCCCCTTTCTGCTCTTTATAGTTGACCAACTCAAACCATGAATGTGAAGTCCTGCGCTCCTAAACTCGCCCCTTCGATACCTACCTTTGTGGATGTATAGATGGATCTATAATCTGCGACAGCCAAAGCCGATCCTTCAACCAGTACTGCTTCTCATGATTCTCAGTTGAGGGTGGGTTGACCCGGGCCCGGACGAACCTTCCAACAAGCAGAATAGAAGGTGACCACAAAGCCATCTCTGTGGGAGGCTGCTACCCATAAGGCCATACCCGGCATGGGAAAGAAAAGCGGCGGACACCCGACTGAACTGGGGAGCCTAAACGGCATTGAGGATGAGTCCACCGGTCGGCAAACGGCTTCTATCTACAGGTGCTTTCATTATGGATCGGTCGACTTGTCACGATTGATTGCTCACACACAATTAGGTTAGGCAGGCTTGGGGAAGTGATCTGAATCGCTATCGATACGATGCGGGGCTGATTTGCTGACCGTAACGAACCCCCTAAAAAGAGCGGGGAGACCTTTGACCTGGGCTGGGGAGGGATTGGGGTCGCTTTGCTTTAGAACTTTAGTTCGTAACAAGGCTCGAAGACCTCCGGCTGGATTTGAAATGGATCAGGTAGGGCATCCATTTACGGCGTGGGTGGGATTAGCAGTTTGATCTATTTCCTTCAATGGTAGGAAATCCGCATCCGCGGGGGTATATGGGGGGAAGCCAGTCTGCAGTAACTCTACTTGCTCCTTTGGATCACTAAGGAAAATCTTTACTCACACATACCGCAGTGTATTCTTGTCAACTCGCATAGTCGCACCTACCAGCACAACAAGACGACTACCCCCTGCACGCCACTAAACGGCGCTATTTAACGCTTTGGTTCGCCCAATACAAGAACTACAGCCCAAGCTTAAGGCTAAAGCCGTGGACTACGCCCCCGTGAGAGCCCTCTATTTGACTAACGTACTCCTTTTCCCCCCATACCTTCACTGGGAATGATTGACCTTCGGATTCAAATAATAGCGCATAATGTAAGTACTCCTTCCCATTTCTTCTTTTATGATTTTATCTACTTGAAATGCTTACAGCTAAGTGCGGAGAAGGTACCCAGGGGCCCAAACGAAACGGCACTGAAGGGTCTTCAATTAAAGCTTCGCCAGTACTGAAAGACGACTAAAGATTTATAAAGCAGACTTAAGGATAATACCCCACCTTACCAGATTTGTAAAAAAAGGAAAGGCTCGAAAGACCTACTTGACAAGTTTCCTTATGGGTGAGTTCATAGGTGGTTTAAGTCGAGTGTAGCGAAGGGAATGGAATGAACTGCAGGAGGCTGAAAAGCCGTAGTGCGCTAGCGCTAGCGAGTTAGCGCAACAACTTACTGTCTTGTTTTCTTCGCTGCTTCTTTTTTTTTTTTTTACAAAAGATTAAACGAAAACGGTTGCTAATGCTTGTAGCTTGCTTCTGCCCTTAGTCAATTTTGGACTGAAGCTGTTCTGACTGCCGTATCTTTTTTGAACCGAATACCTTCCTCTGTCATCTCTGGTCTGTCTCTTTTTGAGAGAAGATTTTATACCACGCCTGACTATGAAGAGCTTCGAGTCTATCGGGAGAGGATGTGGTGGTAACCCCCTCAGCTTCGTCTAGAGCCGGGCGTCCAGCCGTGTAGGAAGACTCACCCTAGCCACTATAGCGACCCCACCCCCAACTCTAGCTGGGAAGCACCCTCCATCCACTTCCCCTTTTCCGTGTGCCCAAAAGCCCGCCCGCCCGGTTTATGAGCCCATTTCCGATTCCCTTACCCAATCTCATGAGAAGCAAGCCCAGCAGGCCCTACCTTAAAATGTCCCCAGACAGCCAGCCCTCACCAGGCTGCTAGCATTGCTAAATGCTCCGCCACGAAGCAAGCTCTCCCGAATACGACAGATGCGGAAGTGGGGAAGCCGGAAGTGGCTAAAGAAGTCGGAGGAAGAAAGTAGTTGGACAACTGTATACACGAGGGTACATTAGTCTTCTGGGAATTGGCAACATTGACAGAAAGGGGAAAGGGTAGGAATACACTTTTTTAGGTGTAGCTATACTATACTAAAGTAGTTGGCCTAACCTTCGGTTCCCGTAACCAAGTTTTTCTTTCTCATTCCTTATGTACTTTTTATTACTTCATCCATACTTTTTTACTTTTTCTGAAGTGTGGGGCAAACGGCGCCCTCTACTTCTACTTCTAACTAAAGGCGAAGAGCCGGCATTGCAAGCTAATATAGAGCCTCCGCCCGTTTGATCGGTTGCGAGCCGGAAAGCGTACCGGCAGTTTGAGTCGCGAAAGGGCCGCTTGCTTAACTTCATTTTTCTATAGAATAAGATATAGAATAGAATTATATATCTATCTATAAACAAAAAAGATATATATAATCTTTTTATTTTTCCAATTGTTCATTCCTGGGGAGAGGAAGAAGCAGATAGAGCAAAGGCCTCCTCTTTCCGTTCGCTCTTCCCGAAGTGAGCGAATTGCATGTAGAGATCCGTAGGGGCTTATAGTTTAATTGGTTGAAACGTACCGCTCATAACGGTGATATTGTAGGTTCGAGCCCTACTAAGCCTACCACCCCCTGCTCTTCTCTTTCAGCCCTTGCTGGTGAAAGTCTTAGAATGAATGTTGGCCTAGATAGAGGAATAAAAACTAGCTCGACCGGAAGGGAGAGGATAGGCGAATCAGTAACTGAAATGAAAGCTGGAGTAAGACAGTCAGTTGGAGAGCTAGGATGAAGAAGTAGGAAGGGATATTCGAAAGGCAGAAGGGTAAGAGCTAGAAGGCTGTCTTTGAGGATAGGATGGTCGGACAAGGAATCCAACCTCTTTCTATAGATAAGATAAGTCTGTAACTTCAGGTCGAAAGAAGGTATACTACTCTGAGGGTAGGCATTCGCCGTCCCTCAATCGCTTACTGATATGCTTTATCTCATCTAGCAGCACTCTAAGACCCTCTTTCCACCCTACTGGCTTTAGGTAAGGGTCTCGGATCGTATGCTTTCTAGCCTGCCTCTTTCTTGAGCTGGCCATGGAAGAAAAAGTGGATCTCTATCTGATCTGTGAAGTGAAAGACTAGTCCTGATCTTATTTCATTAATTCCATCTAAGAAGTAGAAGTAGGTTCGCTGAAGCCCATCTATTCAATAAGAGAAGGCTATTCAGCTGCTCAACAAGACTCTATGAGCATCCACTTTTTCAAACAATTGAGCCTTCATCATGGGAATAAATAGGCTTGTTGATGCTTAGTACCAGCTTTATTCCAATTACTAACTGGAGGAAAAGTTTCTTTCTCTCCTCTTGTTTTTATGTCGGGAATTGGTACAGTTCTTCCTTCTTAGGAGTGCTATCTTTTCGGCAGATTTCACTCTCTTTTTAGGAAGGGATTTTGGCCAGGAGAGGGTGGAGTTTCGGGAGCGGATTGCGTCGATTCCTATGCCATAAGGGGTTGACTCGGGGGGCGAGCCGTGAAAATAGCAGCTGACTTAAGCGGGCCATGATGTCAGTAGCCAATTCACACCAGGTCGTATTCATCCTCTGTTATTCGCCCCGTAGGAAAGCCCGCTTCTCTTTGTCTTCGAGCTTGAATTCTTCAATCCACTGATTCGTTCCTTCATATTTATATATTTTTCTTTTTTATATTGTGTAACCCAAAGCGCATTCCTTTAAGAAGGTATCTGGTCCCATTTTGCTTTCGTTAGTTAAGCCACCTTTTTCTAAAAGGGATTGTAGTAATTCTGTTTTTATACTCTTTAAAATGGCTCTCTCATATTGAGAAATTCTGTCTAGTGGCATTCGATCACAGAATCCATTGACAGCTGCATAAATGACTAAAATTTGTTTTTCAATTGGAAGTGGTGCATATTGTGGTTGTTTCGGTACTTCTGTAAGCCTTGCACCTCTATTGAGTAATGCCTGAGTCGCAGCATCCAGGTCTGACCCAAATTGAGCAAGGGCGGCCACTTCGCGATATTGTGCCAATTCCAGTTTTGAACTA
>Ga0299914_10000563_pt1 | contig 22527 bp, 19 predicted proteins | sample RVTome_10_FD_201361 | JGI IMG/M metagenome (GOLD analysis project Ga0299914, IMG submission 201361) | Soil microbial communities from uranium-contaminated site in the Upper Colorado River Basin, Wyoming, United States - RVT153D57 (version 2) ...
AGGATGCTCGGCGGCAGTCCGAACGTCTTGCGGAGCCACTTGACCCACGTGTCGAGGTCATGCCATTCGGCGTACGCCTCGTCCGCGGTCAGCAGGTTCCAGTTGACCGGACGGAGCGCTTCGGCGAAGTCACTGCCGACGTCGAATGGCTCCGAGCGGGGGACCTCCAATTCGTCCAGCGACATCTGCAGGTCGGACCGGGTGTCGTAGGACTGATGCGCTGGCCCGATCAGAGGCCGACCGCCGGCTGGGGGACCTCCGGCGCCGGACTGGACCGCTCGACCTGCCTCCGCTCGACCTCGTACCGCGTTCTCACCACGTCGTGACCGATCCGGCGGGCGACGAACTCCTCGCATGCGACCGACTTGCCGTTCCTCTCCATGTCGTACTCGTGGACGTGGCCGTGCGCGACGAAGGAGTCGCCCTTGCCGAACCGGGCGTAACAGGCGGCGAAGTGACGCACGTCAGCTGGGGTCAGGGGCTGCCTTCGGGGGTGCCTACCGGGTCGGCGACCGCGTCCGGCGCATCGCCGGTGGCGGCTACCGGCACGCGGCTCGATGCACCGGTCTCGCGGCCGGCGCCGACTAGGATCTGCACGATCCCCAGTAGGACGAGGGTGAGCAGCAGCGACCAGGCCAGTCGCGGCGGCGAGATGTCGTTGCCCCAAAGCAGGACGATGGCACCAAGGACGCCTACAGCGATCCGCAGCCATCGGGTGTTGGCGGCGACCCAGCGGCCGGTACCGGCGGCCGGCCCGTCGGCCAGCTTGGCCCCGGCGGTTTCCAGGCCCCTGGAAATGGTCGTGCGGACGGCGGTGCCGGTGGTGTTGGACCCGGTGAACCAGCCGACCGCCACCAGGATCACACCGAGCCAGAGGAACACTTGCCAGCCGCGCTCGAGGTAGGTCAGCAGAGTGTCGTAGAACACCGAGCTGGCCGGGCCGAATATGGTGCCGGCCAGCTCGTTGATGAACAGCTGCCGGCCAACCGACAGCGCCCACGCCACCAACAACGCGTTCGCCGCGAGCACCAGCCCGATGGTCGCCGTCATCCGCGGCCGGCGGCGGGAAAGCAGCAACGCGGCCAGGAACAACGCGGCCACCACCAGGATCAGCCAGCGGGCAACCGGGTTGGCGAACGCGTAGATCGTGCGGGTCTGCTCCAGCTGCGGCGCGTCCAGAAGCACGATCTGCTTGTCCACCTCCGGAATCGGCACGTTCTCCACGATGGTCAGGCCGCGCGCCACAAGCCGCTGCTGGACCTGGGCGATGACCTCGGACACGTCCAGCACCACCTGGTCGCCCTCTAACGAGACCGCGCCGGAATCGTCACCTTCCAAGACCCGCACCAGGGCCTGCTGCGCCCTGGTATTGGTCCGGACCCAGGTGTCGGCGAAGGTGTCGGAAGCCACGAACGCGCGGACCTCGCGGTCGATCAGCCCGTTGATCGCGCCGGACAACGGCCCGATCAGCTGCTGCAACCGCGGGCGGTCGGTGATCACACCGGCGAACACCTCGTTCAGGATCGCCTCCACGTCCACCTGCGACTGGATCGCGTCGGTCACTGTCGTCGCGATGGCGTCCTGGACCTCCGCCGAATCCACCAGCGGGCCGACCGTGTCCACATACCGCTGGGTGTCGTTAAGTGTGCGTTGACCCCAATACGCGATCGCCGCCGGCGTCATCAACACCGCCGCCAACACCACACACACCACCGCCGCGACCGACCGTCCAGTGCCGCCACGCTCCGCGGCCGTCGTCGCGATGGGCTGTGTGGGTTCCGCGTCGGACATTACGAACCTCCTCGATACAGCCAGACGGGTTCCGCCCATCTGGCCAAGCCGCCGCCGTCATCGACCACGCGGCCCACTCCACAGACTGGCGGCCGAGCCCGGACCCTACGGCCCACTCAACCACCGTGGGCCGATCCCCGGGGCGGGTTGAGCGCCCCGCGGGTTGAGCGTTTCGTACTCTGCCGTGAAGATCACCCCAGGGGTTCAGACACTCTGGCGGGACGATTTTCAGAAGCGAGGCCCAGCCTCTGGCAAGCGGTGGTTGTGCTGTGTCAGATTGGTTCGATCTCGCTGGGTCGCCAGGTCTTGTCGAAGAACGACTGGAGCGGGTTGTAGAGCCGCAGGATCGTCCACCAGCCCTTACCGGGGACGGTCTGGAGCCAGTTGCCTTCCTTGCCGTTGGGGGCGGTGGGCCCGAAGTAGAGGTCGGTCGTACCGTCCGGGTTGGTCTCGACGGTGCCGGACTGGCTGCCGAGGCGCGGGAGGTGCTGATCGGTCTGGAGCATGGAGCGCGTCTGGCGGTCGTACAGGATCACCGACCAGAAGCGGGACTCGGGGATGTCGGCGGGGAGCGTGAGGCGATAGCCGCGGCCACCGTCGAAGAAGGTGCCCTCGCTGTCGCGCATGGCGTAGATGTACTGCGAGCCGATGCCGGTGAGGCGCATACACATCGCGGGTGTGGTGCCGGTGGCCATGTAGAAGAAGTTGGTGCGGGAGTCGAGCTTGCGGGCACCGTCGCTTGGGGCCGCCACCGGGCCGTCGGCGGTGATCTGCGGGGGCGGGTCGAGGAACTGGTAGCCACCGACGAAGAGCGCACTACACCATTCTGAGTTCGGGTAGAAGGCGAAGCCCTCCTCGGGTCGTGCAGCAAAGGTGACGGTGCGGGCGGTGGCGTTGCCCACCACGGCGGCGTCCTCGAGGATCTTTCGCATGCGCTCGTCGGGGTCGAAGGGCTTGCCATGCACGATCCCGACCGCCGCCAGCAGACCCAGCAGCTCCGGATCGCCGGCTTCCGGTGGTTCCTGTTGCACCAGCTCGTCGATGGTCTCCCAGAACCCGTAGTCGCCCGGGAAGAGGGTGTTGAACGCCAAGCCCGATGCCTCGACGAAGCGGGTCTCCGGCACCTCCTTGACCGCGCCGAGCGGTGCGTCCCCCGCCAGGAAGCTGGCCACCGCCGTGCCCTGCGCACCAGGCACGTACGGTGAAACCCTGAACCCGCTGCGGATCGCCTCAACCGGGGTCGTTGGATCGTTGTCGACCATGAACGCCCGGCCGATCACCGTCACCCGTGTCGTGCGGACATGGGAGACATGGAACCCGCTGTCGGGCAGCGGACCGTCATAGCCCGGACCGGCGAGCAGGTACCGGCCCCCGGCGCTGCGGTCCGGGCCGGGAAGACCGATGTCGGTCACCCACCGGAACCACATGTCGTCGATCGTGCCGAGGATCCCCGACGGCGCCCCGAGGGCCGGCACGTCGATCACCATCGGCCCATCCGACAGGTCGACGAACCCCCAGAAGTACACCGTGTCGCAGTTGCCAGTCAGGAACAGCGACGCCGAATCCATCAGCTCCGAGAACAACGTGAACGAGTTGTCCTGCACGCCCACCGACCGGAAGCCACGACGCATGGCGGCGAGCGAAACCCCCGGTATCGCGCCGAGGAACGCCTGCACCCCGTTCTGGAAGTCGAGGTTGTCGTACAGCAGCTCGGCGGTCGCCGGCGTCGGGGCGCCGTCGTCGAACTCCAACGTCCCGAGGCGGCTCTCCACCCGGTCCGGTGTCGAGACCGACTGCAGGGTCTCGGCGGTCACTCCCTTCTGGCCGGTGACAGTCATGTCGACACGCTCCCTCAGTTGCTCGATGACGCCGAACGCCATTCATGTGGTCGCCGTCGATCATCGCTGACATGGCGGCTGCGGTCATCACGCTCATTGGGTGAATGCGATCGGGGCGTGCTCACAGCGACGAGAGGATCAGCGAGATCGCGAAGCCAACGGCGACCAAGAGCCGGTGAAGCCCTGTTCGACCTCGTACGCCTCGGGCAGCATCGTGTCGGCGACCATGGCCAGCAACGCTCCCGCAGCGAAGCCTCGGGCGAAGGCGCCGGAGTGTCCGCTGGACGGATCGCCGAGCAGCTGGTACCCGAGGGCGGCGCTCACGCCCGCGACGACCACAACGGGAGCCACATCCCGAAGACGCGCCCGCGCGGCCAACAGGCGATGCGCAAGCCCGCCGACGATGACATCCCTTCGGGCAGGCTGCTGAGCAGCACACCATCAACAGGCCCACACTGACGCCACCCTCCAACACGGTGAGGCCGAGCACGAAGGACTCGGGGATCCCGTCGACTTGTCGATGTGAGATCCCAGGCCCACCGCGCACAGAGTCTCCATCAGGTGTCGTTGTCCGCGTTGGCCTTGCCACGCTTCACGGCACCGAGGATCACCTGGATGCCGAGTCCCAGCACGACGAGGTCCAACAACATCTGCGCGGTGACGACGAGCCGGGCGGTCTCGGCTTGGGCAGAGATGTCGCCGAACCCGACGGTGGTGAAGATGGTGATGGTGAAGTAAAGCGAGTCCGAGCGGGTGAGCGGCGCGGTGAACATCGCGGGATCGCCAAGGCTGAGGATGAAGTATGTAGACGCGAACAAGAGCAGGAGAAAAGGAGTGGCGGAGGCGAGGGACTGGACCGCTCGGATCCCGGGATAGTCGGAGCTCTCGATAGCGCGAACCTGCCAGGAGATCATCCCAGCGAGCAGGGCAACACCGACCACGAGCACGACGAAGACGTTGCTGTCCGACACGCGGTGGAGCGGTAACACGTAGTACAGGGCAACGAGGACCACCGTGGTGGCGAGAGCGCGGAGCAGCCCGCGCGTGATGAGCCAGCGTCGCCGCCGGGCGGTCAGGGTCGCCATGCTCGTACTCCGGGCATGGTCAGCCCTTCGCCTGGTGCAGCTCGGCCGCGGTGTCGATAGTCAGACCTGAGCCGAAGTGTGGTCCGCCGCCGACGTTGTAGACGCCTGCGAGGCGCTGCGGGTAGGAGCCGGCGTCAATGATCGCCTCGGACCACGGGTCGAGGAAGTCGAGCAGCTCGTCCAGGTCGTTCCCGAGAGCGTCCAGCAGCGGCCGTTCGAGCTCGTCGGTGCGGATCTCGATCTCCTCCCGGAATGCCCGCCCAGCCGCGGTGATCTGCTCGTCGGCGGTTGCCAGTCCACGTCGCTGGAGCCGCTCGAACCCCGCGTCCATGTCGGCGTCGGTCCATCCGCGGCTGGGGGTATAGGCTCGCGCAGGTACTCCCCAATAGTCCTCGGTGAGCAGCAGGACCTCCACGGCGTCGACGCCGCCGACCGCCCACGTGATCACGTGGCTGTCGCCTCGGTGCTCGCGCACCAGGTCCGCGGCCCGCCACATGTCACCCATCGGGGTCCCGGGGAACCCGAGCGAGCGGAGCCCCGAGTACATCCCGCGGGCGGGCCACGGCGCAGCGTCCGCCGCCCGGCGCAGCAGCTCGGTGACCCTCGCCAGACCATCGGGCTGCTCGCCGAGGACGCGCTGCAACATCGCGGTCGAGGCCTGCAGCCGAGCCTGAAGGATCGTCTCCCGGTCGGTGATCTGCCATCCCGCCCCGACGCCCGGCACGACCACCTTCGGGTTGAAGCAGCCGAACGCGGCCGCCACTACCTCTCCCGACACCTGGCCCATGCATGCGCCGCGACTCGTGAAGTAGGACTTCATCTCCGGGCGGGAGATCCCGTCAGCACCCGCGACGGGAGGGCTGGGGTCGAAACCAAGGGCTTGGTACGCCGCGTGCGCCTCGGGGGCGAAGTACACCCCGGCCGCCAGCGGCTCCACAGCGTTGCGCAGCCGGCGGGCGTTCTTGTTGTAGTCGGTGGTCATGCGATCCTCCCTCGTCGTGGTTCCGCCGACTCGATCGCACCCCAGGAGGGGAGGCGCCGCATCACGCACATCGCGTGAACTCACGCGGGTGTTCGCCGTCTCACTCGCGGGTCCCCTGTGCGGAGGTGGAACAGGCGGCGTCTCGGCGGGGTAAGGTCATCGCCGTGGAGGAATCCCTCCCGGCAGCACCTGGGCGAATTGAGGTCGAGCGTTCCTTGCTCGAGCTCAAGTTCTCGGTGCCCCAGCCTCGTCCGGGCATGGTCAGTCGCGCTGAGATGATCGACGCGACTCGGGCAAGCGACTGCCGCGTGGTGGGCGTGACCGCGCCCGCCGGGTACGGCAAGACGACGCTGCTCGCGCAATGGGCGCTGGTCGAGGATCGTCGCGTCGCCTGGGTGTCCTTGGACCGTTATGACGACGACCCCGGGATCCTGCTCACCCTGCTGGCCTCGGCGTACGCTCGGGCCTGCCCGGGCAACGGCGACCTGGTCGCCGACATGAGCGGCCTGTGCGTGGACGCATTAGGGCGCGCCGCGCCCCGCCTGGCCTCGGCATTCAAGTCGAGTTCGGATCCGTTCGTGCTCATGGTGGACGACCTTCACGAGCTTCACGCATCGGCCTGTTACGACGCGCTGGGCGTGGCCATCTCGGGGATCCCGCAGGGCTCCCAGTGGGTCGGGGCGAGCCGGTACGAGCAGCCCCACCTGCCTCGCCTCCGCGCATCCGGAGACGCGGTGGAGCTTGCGGGCCGCGACCTGGCCCTGGACGTCGCAGGGGCCGAGCAGGTCTTCGCCGAAGCCCACGTTGATGTCTCCCGCGAGGTGGCGGCCAAGGTGGCCGGGCGCACCGAAGGTTGGCCGGCCGGTCTCTACCTGGCTGCGATGATCGCCCGCCACGACCGCGACCAGGGGCTCTCTGTGTCCGGTGAGGACCGGTACGTGGCCGACTACCTGTACCGCGAGTCCCTGATGCTCTTGCCCAAGAAGACCCAGCGTTTCCTGCGTCGAACGGCGATGCTCGACCAGATGTCCGCCCCCCTGTGTGATGCCGTCCTCGGCGAATCCGGGAGCCAGGCCCGGCTGCGTGCGCTGGAGGCATCGAACTCTTTCCTCGTCCCGCTCGATCGGCGCCGGGAGTGGTACCGATACCACGGGCTTTACCGGGAGTTCCTCCTCGGTGAGCTGCGACGCGTCGAGCCCGACGTCATCACCAAGCTCCACCTGCGCGCCGCCGACTGGTACCAGTCCCACGGATCTCCGGCCCTGGCCATCGAGCACCTACTGAATACCTCCGAGCAAGAGCGGTGCGTCCAGCTGGTCACCGAGCAGGTTCTGCCGACGTACATGGCCGGCCAGGTGCCGACCGTCCAACGTTGGCTCTCGACTTTGGGCGACTCCGCTGTCGAGGAATATGCCCCGCTGGCCGTCTTAGCCGGATGGATCACGGCCATGACCGGGCAGGCGGCGCAGGCGGAACGGTGGGCGGCGGTCGTGGACGCCGCCTCATTCGACCAGGTGCCGTTGGACGGCTCGGCATCGTTCGACTCCGCCCGGGCCATGCTGCGGGCGGTCATGTGCGCCTCGGGACCCGAACAGATGATGGCCGACGCCAAGGTCGCGATGGACCAGGAGCCGGCGTGGAGCCCGTGGCGCGACACCGCGCTCTTGCTGGCCGCCCACGCGCACCTACTCGCCGGCGACGAGGACGAGGCGGCGGCGCTGTTCGCAGAGACGATCACCGTCGGCGCGAGCCTCGGCAACACCGACAATCGCATCGACGCGGGGGCCGAGCTCGCGCTGCTGGCGATGGATGACGGCCGGTCGGCCGAGGCCTCCGAACGCGTCGGTGAGGCGCTCGAGGTCATCGAGGAACACCGATTGCAGGACTATGCCGTGAGCGTGCTCGCCTTCGCTGTGGCGGCTCGCCTGGCGGTGCATCGCGGCGATCTGGATGACGCGGACCGACAGCTCACCCGGGCGATGCGGGCCCGTCCGTCGTGCACGGTCGCGCTGCCCTTCTTCGCGGTGCGCGCCCGGGTGCAGCTGGCCAAGGTGTATTCGGCCCGAGGAGACCAGGCATCTGCCCGTCATCTCGTGCGAGAGATCGACGAGCTCCTGCTCCACCGACCTGCCCTTGGCGCACTCGTCGACCAAGTAGCTGAGGTTCGCCAGACGGTGGCAGCGAACGCCCAGCTCGGCGCCACCGGCGCAGCACCCCTCACCGGGGCGGAACTGCGGCTGCTGCCCTACCTTCAGACGCATCTGACGATCGCGGAGATCGGGGAACGGCTCTTCGTCAGCCGCAACACCGTGAGCTCCGAAGTGGCCTCGATCTACCGCAAGCTGGGCGTCTCCTCACGCAACAACGCCGTGCTACAGGCCACCAGGATAGGCCTCCTCGGCGCCTGACCGCCGTCACCACCAGGCAGGAAGCCTCAGCCGTCGTCCACGTCGTGCCCGAGCGCCAACGCCAGCTTCGGGGCCGCCGACACCACACACGGCAGACCCACCACTGGAATCACAGCGACCAGCACCTCGACGATCTCGGCAGCCGTCGCACCCCCATCGACGGCGGCATCGGCCTGAGCGCCGAACGACGGAACTGCCCCACCGACCGCAACCAGAGCCGCTAGCCGTACCAAGGCCAGCGACCTCGCATCGAGGAGCGGAGCGGGCCCCTCGAGCTGGGGGTTCGCACCACAGAAGGCCTCCGCCACGACCCGCTCGTCGTGGAGCGAAAGGCGACGAAGCAGGTCGATGTATTCCACGGAACTCCCTCTTTCGGGGCAACATGCCCACCCGTGGGCCGGCAAGTCCCCCCGTTTCGGACTCGTGGTGCCATTGAACGCCGAGAAGCCGCTGCCCGCATCACACACATGGTGTGAACCCCCTCCGTACTGGCGGCCGAGCGCACGGGGATCGGGCCGGTGGTGCCACGGTCCAGAGACGGATCTCGGTCCGTCGCGGCCGCTCTTCACACAGTCAGTGTGATGACGCGGGCATCGGCCAAAACTACGCTTCTTGCCATCGAGAACCGCACCTGAGGAGGCCGCGATGCCCGCTGATGTGACCAAGACGCCTGTACCGACGGCGATCACGACCCCGTCCAAGGTGGAGGCGAGGATCGGGACCCTGGAGTTTGCCGACGGGTACCCGACGGGGGACACGGCGGCCCGACTTCGCGACCACCTGGACTACCTGCACGGTGTGGAGACGTTCATGAACACGATCCAGGGCGTGTCGACCTACGCCATCCGGCAGGGGTTCCTCGACGCCGGCATCAACGACGGCGATGTCCTGATCTTTTCGAAGCTTATGGACTCCCGGTCGCTGTTCCTGACCGCGAACGCTGACACGGTGTACTACATCGCCTTCCTCGACCTGACGGATGGGCCGCTGGTGGTCGAAACACCTCCGGACGCATTGGGCCTCTTCGACGACATCTGGTTCCGCTGGATCAGTGACTTCGGTCTGCCGGGCGCGGACCGCGGCCAGGGCGGCACCTACGTGCTGGTCGGTCCCGGGTATGACGGGCCGCTGCCCGAGGGCGGGTGCTACGTCCGGCACTCGCGCACCCACCACATGATTATGCTCGCGCGCTCGTTCATCAACGAGAATCCCGGCAACGATCCCGGACCCACCGTCGACCTGATCAAGGAGCGGCTCAAGATCTACCCCTACGCCCCCGGAGGCGTCGGCAGCAGCATCGGCGCCTACCTGACCGGCAAGGGTCCGCTTGGCCAGGCGGCCAGCGCGCAGACCCCCCGGTTCGTGGAGGGCACAGGGCTGGCGTTCAACACCGTCCCGCCCAACGACTTCGGTCACTACGAGCTGCTCGACGCCCTGGTTCAGCTGGAGCCCGCCGAGGCGCTCGACACCGAGCTCGCGGGTCAGTTCGCCGCCCTCGGGATCGTCAAGGACGAGAAGTTCGCACCCGACGATCGGTTGCGCAAGATCCTCGACGACGCGGTGGCCGTCGGCAACGCGGCCTCCCGGACGCTCGGGATGGGCGCCCACCCGGACGACGACTTCCGCTACTACGGCGAGGAGAGCGGGTGGTGGATCTCACTGTGGGTCGGCGGGTTCGAGTTCACCAACCCGCCGCCGGAGATCACCCCGGAAGGGATCAGGCCCTACCCCAACAAGGGAGCCCGCCGGCTGCACTCCCGCACGTCATTCTTCTACACCGCCACCGGCATCACCCCGGCCATGTGCATGCGGCTGACCGGCGTCGGGTCGCAGTACCTGATCGGCAACGTCGATGCCGCCGGCGACCCCTTCGACGGCGCGAAGACCTATCGCCTGACGCTTCCGAAGGACATCCCGGCGGCCCGCTTCTGGTCGCTCACCCTCTACGACAACCAGACGCGTTCCATGCTGCAGACCGAGCAGCTGTCCCCCCGGGCCGGTAGCCAGGAGTACCCCTCGCCCGCCGCGGAGGCCGAACCGGACGGCAGCACCGTCGTCTACTTCTCGCCCACCCGGCCCGACGACGTAGCCACCGGAAACTGGATCCAGACCGACCCCGAGAAGGGCTGGTTCGTCATCCTGCGCCTGTACAGCCCGCTGCAGCCCTTCTTCGACAAGTCCTGGCGAGCCGGCGAGATCGAACCCGTGGCGTAGGCCCGGGGGGCGGCTTTCCACATCAGCAGAGAGGAGGTCGGAGATGGGTGCAGCGCTGGGGTGGGGCCTCATTTCCGCTTCCTCACTGGTGATCGGCTCCTTGCTTGCGATCTGGCTGCACCTGAGCCTCCGTGTGATCGCGCTGATCATGGCCTTCGAGGCGGTGGGTGCTGATCAGCGCGGTCGCGTTCGACCTGGTCGAGGAGGCAGCCGAGAAGTCGTCCGGCCACGGCGCGGTCGCCTGGGGCCTCTTCATCGGGTGCGGCGTGTTCTTCGGCGGCGACTGGCTGATTTCGCGCTTCGGCGGAGGTGATCGCAAGGATGCCGACGGAGATCAGGAGGGCGGCTCGCCGTTGGCCATCGTGCTCGGGCCTGTGCTGGACGGTATTCCGGAGTCGATGGTGATCGGACTCACGATCTTCGAGGGAGGGTGCGGTGGGCGCCGCGTACCTGGCGGCGGTCTTCATCTCCAACCTGCCCGAGGCAATCTCGTCGACGACGGGCCTGCTCAGCAGCGCGTGGAAGAAGTCACGAATCCTGTGGATGTGGATCGGGATCGCTGTCGTCTCGGGGCTCGCCTCCATGGCGGGCTATGGGCTGTTCCAGGACTCCTCGCCCGCCACCGTCGCGTTCGTCCTGGCGTTCGCGGCCGGCGCGATCCTGACCATGCTTGCGAACACGATGATGCCCGAGGCATACGAACGCGGCGGCAAGCTGGTCGGGTCGTCACCACGCTCGGGTTCGCGGTGGCGTAAGCCATCCACTCCCTTGGCTGACTTGCCCCGCTGAAGCAGGTAATCCGGCCCTTGCCGAGTCGTGCGCCTCCGAGCGCGTTCTGGCGCACTCCTGGAGTCACGAGCCGGTGACCTTTGCGGACTTGGACTGGGGCAGACAGCGCGGCTAGGGCGTCCGCCGGCAGGCAGGGACCGCACGTGCGGAACTGCCGGATAGCAGTGTCCTGCCGTGCGACCCCGGCGCAGTAGCCCCTTCAACGGCGCGCGAGGCGGGGTCGCGCAAATCGGCTCCCAAGACAGTGGCCCAAAGACGTTGACCCGCTCGACTTGGTCCCGAAGTTCACTGCAGGGCTGCGGTCAGCCTCATCCCCGAGGTGGTCGAAGAGCAAGCGGACCTTGACCCCGCGGTCGATCGCGCGCACGAGCGCCTCGTAGAACGGCCCGGTCACGTCGTCCCAAGCGGTGATGTGAACTCGACATGCACCCAGGTAGCGGCACGGTCGACCTCGGCTGTCATCGCCGCGATGGAGTCGGCGTACCCGGGGAACAGGTCCACCCGGTTGCCGGGCATCACCGGCTGCGCCCCCAGGTTCCGGTTCAGGGTGGCAACCGACTCTACGCATGCGGGCCGGGGGAAGTCGGTTTCGAGGGTGGGGACCTGCGCTGTCCGCTCTGCAACGATCGCGTTGACCTCGGCTGCTGCTCGGTATGTCGACGCTCGAGCCGGGTCCGCCCCAGGACAAGGAAGATCACGAACCGGAGGAAGCCAACAGTCCTCCCGCAGACTGTGTGAACGACGCTGAGGGTCGGCTCGAGCCGCCCAGGTCATTCGAGCATGCGTCGTACCGTGGGCTCTGCGCGGTCGGCGACCCTGTCGAAGAAGCCCAGCTCGCGAAGGCGTCCGATGGCGCGGCTGGCGACCACCCAGGCGGGCACCGCCAGAATCAGGCCGACGATGCCGCCCACGAGCCCGCCCAGGGCGGTGACGACGAGAACCACCAGGGGATGGATGTCAAGAGTCCGACTCATCACCTTGGGCTCGACGAAGTTCTCCAACAGGAGGTTGGAGGCCACCACAGCGACGAGCATGACCACGGCTGTGTCGACCCCGCCCTCTCCGAGCGCGACGATCACGGCCAGGCCTCCACCTAGGAACGCCCCGATGTAGGGGATGTAGCCCCCGATGAAGTTGACGACCAGGATCGTGAAGACCAGCGGCAGCCCGAGCAGCAGCGCAACCAGCGCGACGAAGACAGCCACGATGGCCGACATGATGGTCCGACCTCGGCCGTAGTCGCGAAGGATCGCGAAGGAGTCCCCGAGGAAGCCATCGACCTCCGCTTGCGCCTTCGGATCGAACTGCGCGACGACGGATTGTCGGAGCCGGCTGCCGTCCTTCAGCAGGTAGTACATGATCAGGGCGCCGAGGATCAGTCCACTCGCGAGCCCGACGACCTTGTCGATTCCCTCGGTCAGGTGGGTCAAGAATCCCTCGCCGACGGTCGGAGCCGCACCCTCGATCGCCTCGCGCGCCGTCTCGAGCGACTCCTCATCGGCGTCGAGTTCGTCGACCGCGTTGGCGATCGCCGCGTCGACGGAGCTCGAGATCTCCGCCGTCTGCTGGGTCACGCCACGAACGGTCGAGTAGCCCACGAAGAGGGCGAGGGCTAGCAGGCCCAGAACGACCAAGCCCGCGGCGGCGCTGGGCTTGAGCCCACGGCTCACCAGTCCCCCCGCCATCGGGGAGAAGCACACGGCAAGAACGGCTGCGAACGTCAGCGGCAAAACGATCTCGCTCACCGCCCCGACGGCGAAGAGGACGATGGTGACGGCGACGACGACGCCGACGAGGCTCCAGGCCCAGATGCCGAGCTTCGGGCCCCAGCCGATCAGCCTCCCCAGCTGGACCGGTGAGGTCTCACCCGGCTCTGGCTCGATGCCGAGAGTGCTGCTGTCGGCGTCGACGGCCATGCTGATCACACCTCGCCTTGGCTGTCGAGTTCAGCCACCTCGATCTCGACCGCGAGCGCCTTGACGATGTTGCCCGTCGCTGCCGCCACCCGCGCGGTGCCGACGATCGGCGCCACCGCCGCGAGGACGCCACGGAGCTTCTCAGGGTCGATACCCAGCTCGCCGGCGACCTCGAGGTTCAGCAGGTACGACACCGCGGGCGCGCCGACGGCGACTAGGGCCGCGACGCGGACCAGCATCAGGGTCTCGGCGTCGAGGCTCGATGCGTCGACCGAGTCCGCAGTCATCCTCGCCAACAGGTCCAGCACCGGAGTCTCGTTCTCGTTCGTCATGTCGGTCATGATTTCTCCCTGTCGTTGTCGGGGCCTCGGGTGTCGAAACACGCGGCAGTGTTGCCGCAGTCCTCAGTTCAACCCCGCGCCGACTGAGAGGCATCATCCAGATCGTGTGAAAGGTCACCGCGGCACCACTGCCGTTCGAGCATGTCGAGACCTCGGTTTTCGACCATCGCGGTCGGCGATCCCGAGCCAGGCGATCGAGGCTTCATGCAGTCTGCGTGACGACACCCACCGGTTTTGGGAGCCATCCTCATGGTGCGCCGCACGCCCTGTGCTGCGAGAGAGGAGACTCGGCCATGACCGAGCAGACGACGTCACACTACGACTCCACCGAGCCTCCGAACAGCTGGGCCATCGGGTTCACTGCGTTCGCCGGCTGGATCATGATTCTGGCGGGCGGCTTCCAAATCCTGGCCGGGATTGCCGCCCTGGCCAAGGACGAGCTCTACGTCGCCACGCCGAACTACATCCTGGAGTTCGACGCCACCCAGTGGGGCTGGACCCACCTGCTCCTCGGGCTGCTGGTGCTGTTCGCGGGCTTTGCGGTGCTGTCGGGCCAGACGTGGGGGCGCGTGATCGCCATCATCCTGGCCGTCGTTAGCGCGCTGGCCAACTTCGCCTTCATCCCCGTCTACCCGTTCTGGGCTATGACCCTCGTCGCCCTCAACGTCTTCATCATCTGGGCGTTGGCGGCTCACGGCCGCGACATCTCGCGATGAGCGGCGGCCTCGGGGGAGGCCGCATCGCTTCTCCCACATCGAGTCGGGTCAGGAGCACCCTGGCTAGGGCGGGTGGCAAGGATGGGATCGACCGAGAGCACGGCTGGCCGGCCAGGTGGCGACCAACCCGTTGGCGGCCCGGATGGCGGTCAGCTGGTCGACGGCATCGAGAGCCACCCCAGCCCGTGGCTCGTGGTCTGGCGCCGTCTGGTGGCGTGGTTGGTGTCGCATCGGCCCGGCCGCGTGGTGGTGCGCACCGCCAGAGCGTTTAGCCGGGTCGAGCTGTTCGACCGGTCGATGACGGTCGCTGCGCAGCTGTTCACCTGCATCTTCCCGATCCTGATCCTGCTCGCCACGGTGGCGACGCGGAGGGACTCGGACCGCATCTCCGACGCGGTCAGCATGCCGGAGAAGTCGCGACAGGTACTCGAGGAAGCGGTCACCGCCGCCGGGAACGCCGTCTTCGGCGTCGTCGGCACGGTGGTCGTGGTGGTGACAGCCACGGGCGTGTCGCGGGCTCTCATGCGCGCGTTCGCGGCCATCTGGGAGCTGCCGCGTCCGAAGACCAGCCTGCGGTCCGTGTGGCGGTGGATCGCGGTCGTCCTGGCGTTGGCGTTTTCCCTCCTGGTGGCCCGCAGCGTGGGCCATTTGGTGAGTGGCGTGCCCCCGGAGGCTGTGTGGCCGGCTACGGCGACGATGGTCTGCGACTTGGCCATGGCGATGTTCGTACCGTGGATCCTTCTGTCCGGGGCGGTGCGCCCGCGTCTCCTGCTCCCAGGCGCACTGATCATGGCTCTGCTGATGCTCGCGGTACGGCCGGTCCTGGCTGCCTGGTTGCCTCAAGCCCTGGAGACCAGCGCCGATCGTTACGGCTCCATCGGTGTCGCCTTCACCTATCTCGCCATGCTGTACTCGGTGTCCTTCTGCTTCATGGCCACGGCGATCCTCGGTCAGGTGATCGCCACAGATGAGGGACGCCTGGGCCAATGGATTCGAGCCGATGCTGCCGCCGCTGGTTGAGGGCCGACGGGCGTAGCGGCAACGGGCGTTCACATGATGTGGCTGACGACCCCTTCTCCGGCGCCTGACACTCTGGTGGGCACCGAAAGCAAGCATGAGGCAGCCACCATCACCGAGGAGGACATGACCATGGGACTACGTGATCGCCTACGGAACGACGACTCAGGTGCGCAGCGCTATCAGATGCGTGAACAGCTGCTGGCGATCGGCGACGACTACTGGATCGAGGACGAGGCCGGACGACGCGCGTTCAAGGTGGACGGCAAAGCGGTCCGGGTGCGCGACACGTTCGTGCTACGTGACGCCTCCGGGCAGGAGGCCGCCAAGATGCAAGAACGCAAGCTCCGGGTGCGCGACTCGATGGAGATCGAGCGTCCGGGCGGTAACGCCACTGTCCACAAGGCAATGGTCGGCCTGCGTGACCGCTTCAAGATCGACATGGAGAGTGGTCCCGACATGAGCGCCCATGGCAACCTGGTCGCCCACGAGTACGAGATCGAACGTGATGGCGACACGGTGGCCAGGGTGTCGAAGAAGTGGTTCCGGGTTCGGGACTCCTACGGTGTGGAGATCACCCCGGATCAGGACGCTGCACTCATCCTGGCGATCACCGTGTGCATCGACGAGTTGACGCGCGACTGAGTCACTACGCCGGGCACTCCTGCGAGAGCGTTGCGGCGAGGGAGGTCAACGCGGTGTCCGAGCCCTGACCTGAAGCGCTCCGGCGATCCCGGGCGCCTGGTCTCTTGAGGTTGTCGGTCGTCGTCCCGTCCACGGCTGACTGCACGGCTGCGAACGCGGCCTCGACCTGCTCGACGGCCGGTCGCAGCTCGTCCGTGACCGATGCCACCGCAGTGTCCAGTGCCGCCTTGGTGCCGTCGAACGCGGCCTCCAGAGCGTTTAGCCCGTCCTGCAGCGGTTCGATGTCTGTCAAGGTCTGGACCGAGGACTTCAGCCCCGCCACGTCCGTGCAGCCTGCCGCGGCGCCCGGCGTCGCGGACGAGCTGGCGGAGTCCGCCGCGGTGTTCGATCCGCTCGAATCGCTCGAGCCGTCGCAACTGGCCAGAAACACCCCAGCGGCCACGGCGAGCAGTGCCGATCAGAATCGTTGAGACCTCTGAGCCGACTTCATGCAGTCACAATGGGCCACGTGGCCGACAAGCCGCATCACCCAGACAACACGAGCCTGCCGGCAGCTTCGGCTGGCCGGGGCCCCTCAGCTCTTGACCGTCATCGCTCCCGACAGGGCCCACAAATCATGCGACGGACCGCACCTCGCCGGTCCCGAGGCGGTCCGCGTGTCTTGCCCGTGACGGATCGACCGGCCCGAATGGTCGGGCCAAGAGTCGTTCACATCGCGTGATGTGTGCCGAGGCTGGTCGCCCCTAGCCTCGCCCCACAGGAGCCGGCTGCGGGCGCATCACCCACCCGGCTGGGCCCGACGTCCGAATGTGCTCGAACGATCCCCGGAGGATCCGCAGAAGGGCACCAGCGCAGTGGAGGATGCGGTGAGCCAGGAAACGAGCAGCCGACAGGGTTGGTTGGAGACCCATGTGCCCATCGTGGGCTGGGGCCGGCGCTACCAGACTCCATGGCTGAGCCGGGACGTGGTCGCCGGCCTGACCCTGTGGGGGCTGGTCGTGCCCGAGGGGATGGCCTATGCCGGCATCGCCGGCATGCCTCCGGAGGCTGGGCTGTACACGGCCATGGCGGCCCTGGTGGCGTACGCCGTCTTCGGCTCGTCACGTCACCTGGTCGTGGTCGGTACCTCTGCGACAGCGGCGCTGCTCGCCGGCACGCTGGCCGCGCTCAAGCCGGAGGATGCGAAGATGTACGCGGCGTACGCGGCCGCACTGGTGCTGTTGGTAGGAGTCGTGTTCCTGCTTGCCGGCCTGGCAAAGCTCGGCTTCATCGCACAGTTCCTGTCTCGCCCGGTGATGGAGGGCTTCGTCCTCGGGCTGGCGATCTTCGTCGCTGTCGGACAGCTGAATAAGCTGTTCGGGGTCGAGAAGGGGGAGGGAAACGTCCCGCAGAAGCTGTGGCATGTCCTAACCCAGATGGACGAGGCGAATTGGTGGTCGTTAGCGGTAGGGATCGTGGCGTTGGGCGCCCTCTTCCTGCTTCCCCGCGTCTCGAAAGCCCTTCCCGGCGGTCTGGTCGTGCTGGCCGGTGGCATCCTGCTCAGCGCCGCGCTCGACCTCTCGGGAAACCACGGAGTCGAGGTGGTGGGCACGCTGCCTACGGGGCTGCCCTCGCCCGGGATCCCCCACGTGGATGCCGGCGTCCTCTGGACCCTGATCCCGGCAGCGATCGGCATCATGCTCGTGTCCTACAGCGAGGCGCTCGGAGTGGCCGGGTCACTGGCGAACAAGCACGGCTATGACATCGACCCCAACCAGGAGCTCATCGCCCACGGTTTCGCCAACCTGGCGTCCGGCTCCCTCGGTGGACTGGCCGCGGGCGGGAGCATGTCGTCCTCGGCCGTGAACGACGGGGCCAAGGCCCGCAGCCAGGTGTCCGGCCTGACCGCCGCGATCGTCGTCGTGTTGACGATCCTGTTCCTGACCCCCATCTTCAAGGATCTGCCCGAGGCCGTGCTCGCAGCACTGATCATCCATGCCGTGAGCCACCTGATGAGCGTGTCCAGTCTCGTGAAGGTCAGGCGTCTTGCTCCCGGAGAGTTCTGGATGGGAATCCTCGCGCTCGCCGGGGTGCTGCTGATCGACGTCCTCGAGGGGCTGGTGATCGCCATGCTGGCATCCCTGCTGCTGGTGATCTATCGGTCCAGTCGCTCCAGTGTGACGGCCCTCGGACGATTGCCAGGCTCGGAAGACCTCTACACCGCCATGGTGCGCAACCCCGATGCGGTCCCGCTGGACGGTGTCCTCATCATCCGGACCGACGAGCCGGTCTACTACGCCAACGCCATCTCCAACCGCGACGCCGTGAGGAACCTGGTCCGTTCGACGGTCCCACCCGTCACCACGGTGGTCTTCGACCCTCAGGTCCAACACGACCTCGACTTCACCGCGATCGAGATACTGACTGAGCTGCTCGACTGGCTGGAGGCTCGCGAGATCGAGGTCTACCTCGTCGCGACCCACAGCGACCTCGTCGCCAGTGCGAAACGCGGCGGCCTCATCCACCTCATCGGCCGCGTGCACGTCGCCCCGACGCTGCCCGACGTCATCGCGCAGCTGCCCCCCTACCAGCCGGCGACACACGAGGAAGAAAGGACTGGCCATGACAGCCGAAGCTGAAGTCGACACGCGGGGCTTGGGCCCGAGTCGACTCGGGGCATTGCCGAAGACCTCACGCAGGAGCGCTGGCGTCGCCCCTGGTACTCACAGGTGGCGGGGTACCTATGGCCTTGGACAATGCTGCACTACTCGAGGTGCTCGAAGCCATGCAGGCGGCTGGGGTGGAGGATCGGGTCCGCACCGCGGCGCAGACGATCTACCAGGCGTTGATCGATGCGGAGCTGACCGCGGTGATCGGCGCCGGCCCCTTGGAACGGTCCGACGCCCGTTCGGCCCAGCGCAACGGGTCCCGGCCATGGACCCTGACCACGACGGCGGGTGACCTGGAACTGCGGATCCCGAGGTTCGCGGTCGTCATGGAGGCGTACCTGCACGGTGTGTCGACCAGGTCGATGACCTGGTCAAGGCGCTGGGCGCCGACACGACACTGGGATCTCCAAGTCCGAGGTGTCGCGGATCTGCGCGGACCTCGACGAGGAGGTCGGTGCGTTCCGGGACCGATCGCTGGCCGAGGTTGCCTACCCCTAGGTCTTCCTCGACGCCACCTACTGCAAGGCGAGGGTGAACCGGCGGGTGGTGTCCCAAGCGGTGGTGATCGCCACCGGGGTGACTGCCGACGGCCGTCGCGAAGTCCTCGGCTTCGACGTCGGCGACTCCGAGGACGAGGCGTTCTGGACCGCGTTCCTACGCTCCCTGAAGGCCCGCGGCCTGGCCGGGACCCAACTGGTCATCAGTGACGCCCAAACCGCCTGGAAGCCGCGATCGGCTCGGTGCTCATCGGCGCGGCCTGGCAGCGTTGCCGGGTCCACTTCATGCACAACGTCCTCGCCGTGGTCCCCAAGGGCAACCAGGAGATGGTCGCCGCCGCGATCCGCATCATCTTCGCCCAACCCGACGCCGCCCACGTCCGCGAGCAGTTCGAGGTCATCGCCACGATGCTCGGCAATCAGCTGCCCAAGGTCGAGGCCATGCTCCGCGGGGCCCACGACGACCTGCTCGCCTTCACCGGGTTACCGGTCGCGCACTGGAAGAAGATCTGGTCGACCAACCCGATCGAGCGGCTGAACAAGGAGGTCAAACGCCGTACCGACGTCGTCGGTGTCTTCCCCAACCCCGCCGACATGCTCCGGCTCGCCGGCGCCGTCTTCGTCGACGCCCACGACGAATGGCAGGTCACCGCCGAACGCCGCTACCTCTCCGAACGCTCCATGGCCATGTTGACCACCAAGACCAACGAGGAGGTGGCCAAGCCCGAACTCATGACGGCATGATCAGAACCACTGACCCGCACGGTGTTTGAAACTCCACCACTCAGCGGGACGTCACCAACCCGGCTCCCCACCTATTCCCGAAGTATTCGGTCAATAGCCCGCATGCCGCGACTCAACCACGCAGACACGGGAGGCTCCCGTGCGGACGTTTGTGCAGGTCAGGTCGCCCTCGCGCAAATGGCTGCAATACCTGCCGCGCGGCGTCCAGGGACAAGGGGTCGCAGGTTCAAATCCTGTCAGCCCGACAAATCGAACCGGCTCTGAACTGCGGAAACGCTGGGTCGGAGCCGGTTCTGTATTTGAACCCGAAGACCCTATTCCGCACTTATTCCGCAAGTATTCGCGAGCGGGCGGCGCATCAGTCATCCTCAGGGCGAGCTAGTTCTTCGAGTACGTGGGCGACGTCAGCCGCGATGGCCGGCTTGGAGATGTAGACCTTCCGGGTGATGGCGGGGGAGGAATGGCGGAGGAATGGCCGAGCTGCTGGGAGGCGATCTCGGCGCCGACCCGCTCCGAGATCAGGGTCGCGACCGTCTTGCGGAACGTGTGGGGCGTAACCCATTCGAGTCCGGTGTCCTTGCGGATCTGCCGCCAACGGCGCTCGACGTTGTTGACCTGCTGCCAGGTGCCGTTGCGGGTCGGGAACACCGCGTCGTTCGAATTCTCTCGGGCTGCCGCCAGACGGCGCCTGAGCACTGCGGTGGCGAAGTCCGGAAGCACGACCGTCCTCATGCTCGAGTCAGACTTCGGGCTGGCCTTGCGATAGGTGCCCTTGCCCGGCTCGGTCTTGACCGTCCCGTTGATGGTGAGGTTCGGACGGTCGGCATCGAGGGCGATGTCGGCCCAGCGCAGGGCGAGCACCTCGCCGATCCGCGCTCCGGTCGCCAGCATCAGGTCGATGATGTCCGCCATGTCACTGGACGCCTTGGGTCCTGGCCGCTGCCTTGCCGTCCACGCGCGGAGAGCCTCGCGGACGGTGTTGAGATCCTCGAGGGTCAGTGACCGGGACTCGGACTTGTCCCGGTGGATGCGAGACGTCTGCTGGACCGGGTTCACGGCGAGCGCGTCGTGACGTACCGCCATCCTCAACATGGCGCCCATCACTACCTTGGTCATCCGCTGGCGGCTCGCGCTCCTGGCCCGGAGTCGGACGAGGAACAGGTCCAGTCGACTGGTCGTCACCTCTCGCAACCGGAGGCCTCCCAGCTCAGGGATGACAACCTTGTTGAGCACGCGCTCGTACTCGTTGATCGTGGTGGCCTCGATCCGGTCCTCGTCGCGCAGGTACTTGAGCCACAGGGCCGCGAGCTTCGCGATCGTGGTCTCCGCGGTGATCGCCTGCTGCGTCGGCGTTGCCCGGTCGACCAGCTTCTCGCGCAGCGCCCGCTCTGCGGCCGCGGCGGTCGTTCCGGTCGCCGTGACTCCCGGGTCACGCCGTCCTTGTCCCGGATCCTGGTGTGCGCCCGGTAGGCACCCTCGCGAACCTGCGTCGTCCGGATCGTGCCCCAGGTGCCCAGCGATGTCGGTGGGCGTCCGCGTCCCATGTCGCCCCCTCAGCGTGGCCGGCTCGCCCGGGACAGCGACACGCCGTCTGCTGCTCGCTGCTCGGGGCGGCGGGGGTGTCGTCGAAGTTCTCGACGTGTTCGGCGACCCAGGCATCCAGGTCGGAGCGGCGGTAGCGCAGGCACCCGCCGAGCAGCGACCATACAGTCATCTGGCCGCTATGAGGGCGGCGTCTTACCGGCTCTACGCCACTAAACGTGGATGGCGGCCTCTGATCCGTGGTGTCAAGGGAGTGTGCCAGTCCACGCCGCAGAGCAGGAGTAGTCGCAGCCGGTAGTTGTCGAAGTTCCTGAACCCGTGACCGACCCGGCGGGCCTTCTCCACGAGTAGGTTCATCGCCTCGGTGGGGCCGTTGGAGGCGCCGTCGGTGTCGAAGTAGGCCAGCAGCTCGGCCCGCCAGGACCGCAGCGTGCGACCGAGCCGGGCGACCTCGCCGATGGGGCAGCTGGGCAGCGTGTCGAGCAGCTGCTCGGCCAGCGCCCGACCGGCGTCCGGGGTGGGCGCGTGGTAGACCGCGCGCAGTCGTTGGGCGCAGTGCCAGGCGATGGTGACCTCCCAGCCGGGGTCGCCGGCCTGCAACGCGGCCTCGAGCTTCGCCCGCTGCTTGTCGGTCAACGTGTCCGCGCCGCGGCGCAGCAGCCGGCGCACCTGAAACAGCGGGTCAGCCCTGTGCCCGCGGTGGCCGAGCTGGTGCTGCTGCACCCGGCGGCGCACCTCGTCGAGGACCTGGTTGCCGAGCTGGACGACGTGGAAGGCGTCCAGCACCCGGGTGGCCTCCGGCAGCGCGGTGTGCAGCGCGGTGGCGTACCCACGGAACGGGTCGAGCGCGGCCACCGCGACACCGTCTCGCCAGTCCTGCTCTCGGGCGGAAATCCAGTCCTGGTATACCTTTCCGGTCCGTCCGGGCACCACGTCGAGCAGCCTTGCCGGTCGTCCCGGGGTGAGGTCGACGATGCCGGTGGCGAACTGGGTGCGCCGCCGCGGGCCGGCGTGCTGCCACACGTGCTCGTCCACCCCGAGCGCGGACACGCCCTCCAGCCGGTGCGGGTCGTCCACCAGCGGTCGGCCGTGCTCCTGCACCGCCCGCCACACGGTGCCCCAGCCGACGCCCAGCTCGCGGGCCAGCCCGGCCACCGTGTCGCCGTGCTTGCCGACCCGTCGGGCGGCCCAGCGGCGGGCCCGCTCGGTCAGCGTGGCCCGCGGCCGAATCTGCTCCGAGGTCTCCGACCACGTCCGCGTCGGGCACGCCGCCTCCGTACACCGCCACACCCGCTTGGACCACACCAGCAGCACCGGCCTCCCGGCGGCGGGCACGTCCCGCACCAGCGTCGGC
>Ga0299914_10000565_pt1 | contig 22523 bp, 22 predicted proteins | sample RVTome_10_FD_201361 | JGI IMG/M metagenome (GOLD analysis project Ga0299914, IMG submission 201361) | Soil microbial communities from uranium-contaminated site in the Upper Colorado River Basin, Wyoming, United States - RVT153D57 (version 2) ...
GCGTGTCCCATGCGGAGCCCGGGGAGCGCAGCCATGTTCGCCAACCAATAGCTGAACAGATTGAAGATCGTGGCGGCGACCAGCGAGACGACCTCCAGCCAGGTGAGCGAACCGAACGCCGTCCGGACCTGGCCGTAGTCGGCGACCTTCGGGATCGCGAATACGAAGATCCCGCCGACGATCGCGAGGGAGATCAGTCCCGAGACGATCTTCCTCAGAGGCGAGCGATGCTTCGCCTCGGTCGTCACCTCCTGGGCCGAGGTGTCCTCAGCCGCATCATCGCCAGGCATCGAGGGGCAGGATATCCCGGCGGGAGCATGCGTTGTCCAGGAAGGAGCTCGGCTGGGCTCCCCCCGATGGAACCACCGGCTCGACGTCGCCCCGGTTGAAGGCGGACACGCGAACTATCCTGTCGACGCTCGTCGAGCTCCTCCCGAGCACCCTCCCGTCTCCATCCACCGTCGGAGGGTCCGACGCAACGCGCTCACCGTGGTGGGAGCGGTCGCCGGCGGGCTCCTCCTGATCGCCATGGCGATCGACTCTCTGTTCGCCGGGCTGCTGATCGGAATCGGATCGGTCACGGCGCCAGGACCACCAACGGCTTCGACCGGGGACCGCCGTCCTCGTAGACCCCGATCAGCCGGCCGTCGGGAGAGCGGACGGCATGAGGTCCGACGAAGCCCGACGGACCGAGGGGCCGACCGTTCGTCGCCGCCCGCGCCTCCTCTGCATCGAGCATCAAGCTCGGGAGGTGTGCAACGGCTCGGTCGATCGGAAGCGGAGGGCCGGGATCGTCGGGAGGAACGGCGTCCGCCACGTCGAACGACCCGATGTGCGTGCGACGGAGCGCCGTCAGGTGGGCGCCGCATCCGAGCGCCGATCCCACGTCGGCGACCAAGGCCCTCACGTAGGTGCCGCCGCCGCACGTGATCGTGACGTCCACGTCGTCGCCGTGACGGGCGACGACCTCGAACCGCTCGACATGGATCGGCCGAGCGGCGGCTTCGATCGGCTCGCCCCTGCGCGCGGCCTCGTACAGCCTGCGGCCTCCGACCTTGACCGCCGAATACGCCGGCGGGCGTTGCGTCGACTCGCCCACGAGTCCGGAGACGGCGCGCGCCAACGCGTCGTCGGAAGCCGCGACCTGAGAGGTACGGACGACCTCGCCCTCGGCATCGAGGGTCGACGTCTCGACCCCGAGCCGCATCGTGGCCTCGTAGGTCTTCGGCAGTCCACCGATGAATCGCAGGAACCGGGTCGCCCGGCCCACCCCCATGACCAGGAGGCCGGTCGCCATCGGATCCAGGGTGCCCGCATGCCCGACCTTCTTCGTGCGGAGCGCTCCGCGCACCGAGGACACGGCGTCGTGGGAGGTGATCCCTCGAGGTTTGTCCACGAGCAGCAGGCCCTCGGGCCCCCGGGTCGCTGAGCCGTCGCCCGGGCTCACGAGCTGACGAGCTCGCCCCGCAGCGCCCTCGCGAGACGCTCGGCGGTCTCGGCAGGTCCGTGCGTGGACGTGTAGCCGGCGGCGAGACGGTGCCCGCCACCCCCGAACCCCGCGGCCACCGCCGCGAGATCGTGGTCGCCGCGCGAGCGCACGCTGACCTTGAAGCGTCCGTCCTTCTGTTGCTTGACGAGCGCCGCCACATCGACGTCGCGCGCTGTGCGGATCACGTCGATGAGGTCGTCGGTCTCGGACGGGTGCACCCCCGAAGCCTCCAGGTCGGATCGGGTGACGTACGTCCAGACGAGGTCGGCGTCGGGCACGTGCTCCAGCCGTCCCAGAGCGACCCCGACGAGCCGCAGGTATGCGATCCGTTCGTCCTCGTAGAGGGCCTGCACGAGGCGCGCGTGGTCGAACGGGTGCTCACGCAGCCGGGCGGCCACGCGCAGCGTCTCAGGGGTCGTCGCCTCGTACTGGAACTTCCCGGTATCGGTCACCAGCCCCGCGTACAGGCACGTCGCCGTGTCGACGGAGATATCCCCGCCCATCGCCTCGATCAGCCGGAAGACCATCTCGCAGGTCGAGGATGCCGTCGGATCGACGACCGGGATCGTGCCGAGGCCGTCGTTCGACCGATGGTGGTCGATCCAGATCAGCTCACCGGCCCTGTTCGCGGCGTGGCCGAGCTGCGCGAGCCGATCGAAGGCCGCGCAGTCGCACGTGACCATGACCGAGGGCTCCTTCGGGAAGGCCCTCGGCGGCACGAGCCGATCGGAACCGGGCAAACTCGAGGCCCACCGGGGAGGCTCCAGCGGATCGTTCGGGTATGAGCACACCGTGCTGACCCCACGCTCCCGCAGGTGAGCCGCCAGCCCAAGCATGGAACCGAGCGCATCGGCGTCTGGATTCACGTGGCACGCCAACGCGACCTCGGTCGCGTTCGAGAGCGCGACCGCTGCCTTCGTGAAGTCGACGGTCATCGATCCTCCTCGGCGACCGGGAGGCCGGCGATCAGCTCGTCGATCCGCCGCCCCTGCTCGTACGTCGTGTCTTCTTCGAATTCGAGCTCCGGGAGGTAGCGCAGGCGCATGTGGCGCCCGATCACGCCCCGCAGGTGCGATCGGGCCGAGCGCAGTGCTGCCCGGGTGCCGGCCTTCGCCTTCTCGTCGCCCATCGAGGAGTAGACGACCCACGCATGCCGGAGGTCAGGGGAGACCCTGACTCCTACAATCGTCACGAACCCCACGCGGGGGTCCTTCAGCTTCGGGATCTCCTCGGCGAGGATCTCGCGGAACTCCTCGCCGACCCGTCGGGTACGCGCCACGTCGGTCATGCCCTCCAGCCTACCGGCGCCTCAATCCTCCGGGGCGTGGACCGTCACCTCGACCTCGAGGACCTCCACCGCCGGCCACGTGTCGACGAACCGCTCGACCTCGGCAGCCACCCGTCGGAGCTGGAACTCGCGACCGCTGACCGTCGCCACCGCGATCGTGGCTCGCTGCCACAGGTCCTGATGGTCGACCTCCGACACGCTCACGTTGAAGCGTTGGCGCAGTGCGACACTCAACGCCTTCACGACGTGTCGCTTCTGCTTGAGTGAGTGGCTGTCGCGGACGCGCAGGTCGAAGCGCTGCAGCGCAACCAACATCAGATCGAACGCGCCACCTCGCGAACCTCGAAGGCCTCGATCACGTCGCCTTCCTTGATGTCTTGGTAACCCTCGATGCCGATGCCGCACTCATACCCCGAGGCCACTTCCCTCACGTCGTCCTTGAACCGACGGAGCGAACCGACCCTGCCCTCGTACACGACGATGCCGTCGCGGACGAGGCGCACGCGCCCGTCCCGTGGGATCGTGCCCTGGGTCACGTAGCAGCCGGCGACGACGCCGAGGCGGGGAACACGGAACGTCTGGCGCACCTCGGCCTGGCCGAGCTCGACCTCCTGCTTCTCGGGCGCGAGCATGCCCGAGAGCGCGGCCTTGACGTCGTCGATCGCATCGTAGATCACCCGATAGGTCCTGATATCCACGCCCTCGCGTTCGGCGAGGTCGACGGCCTGCTTGTCGGGTCGCACGTTGAATCCGACGACGATCGCGTCGGATGCCCTTGCGAGTGAAACGTCGTTCTCGGTGATGCCTCCTGCGGCGCTCCGCACGATGTTCACGCGCACCTCGTCCTGAGGGAGCTTGAGGAATGCATCGGTCAGGGCCCCCAGCGACCCCTGCACGTCGGTCTTGACGACGAGGTTGAGCTCGGGGATCTCCGCACGCTCGGCCTGGCGCATCAGGTCCGAGAGCGTCGGCGGACGGCTGACCACGAGCTCGGCCGCCCTCGCCCTGGACTCGCGCTCGCTCGCCACGTTGCGCGCCTCGCGCTCGCCGGAGACCTCCCGGAACTCGTCACCGGAGGCCGGCACGGCTTCCCACCCGAGTAGTTGCACGGGCTTCGACGGGCCGGCCGTCTCCACGGGGGCGCCGTTCTCGTCCTGCATCGCGCGGATCTTGCAGTACGTCGTACCCGAGACCAGTGCGTCACCGATGTCGAGGGTGCCCCGCTGGACGAGTACGGTCGCGACCGGACCGCGCCCCTTGTCGAGATGGGCCTCGATCACGGTGCCGCGCGCCCGGCCAGAGGGCACGCCCTTGAGGTCTTCCAGATCGGCGACCAACAGGATCGTCTCGAGGAGCGTATCGAGCTTCGTCTTCGCCTTCGCCGACACATCGACGAACTCCGTGTCGCCGCCCCATTCGGACGGCACGAGTCCACGTTCGACGAGCTGCTGGCGCACACGGGTCGGGTCGGCGGCTTCCTTGTCGACCTTGTTCACGGCGACGACGACCGGCACTCCGGCGGCCTTGGCATGGTCGAGCGCCTCGACGGTCTGCGGCATGACGCCGTCGTCCGCTGCAACCACCAAGACCGCGATGTCCGTCACTTGTGCTCCGCGCGCCCGCATAGCTGTGAACGCCTCGTGTCCCGGCGTATCGATGAACGTGATGTCGCGGTCGCCCACGTGCGCCTGGTAGGCGCCGATGTGCTGTGTGATGCCGCCGAACTCCCCCGCGACGACGTCTGTCTCGCGGACGGCATCGAGCAGCTTGGTCTTCCCGTGATCGACGTGCCCCATGACCGTGACCACGGGCGGCCTCGGTGCGAGCTCCGACTCGTCGATGTCCTCGAGTACCTCCTCGGCGACGAGATCGTCCTCGATGCCGACGATCTCCGCTTCCATGCCGAGCTCGGCCGCTACGAGGGTGATCGCCTCGTCGGACAGCGACGTCGTCGCCGTGGCCATCTCGCCGGCCAGGAACAGGATCTTCACGACGTCTGCAGGCCCCCTTCCGACGCGCTCGGCGATGTCTTGAGGAGTGGCCCCTCGGACGACGCGGAGCGTGGGCACGGCGGGCTCGACAGGCGTGCGGGCCACGCGTGGGGTACGCCGGGCGTCCGTCGGCGTCGCGGGAGCTCCGGCGCCGGGCTCCGGCGCGGCCACGGGGGCCTCGGCCGGCGCCGACTCGGGAGCAGGAGCCGGCTCGGCGGGCGTCCCCGCGGCGGGGGGCGACGCGGCGGCGGGCTCAGTGGGGGCCCGGGCTGCTGGAGCAGCATCCTGCTTCGCTGTCCGCTTCTTCGGCTTTCGGGGCGCAGGCGGCGGTTCCAGCACCTCACGACGCTTGGGCGCTTCGGTCGCCTTGCCGCCCGAGGCTCGCAGCCGGGGCACCAGGTCCTCGGGCACGCTGGACGAGGCGGACTTGCCGCTCACGCCCATCTGTTCCAGCGTCGCCAGCAACTCTTTGCTGGTGACGCCGAGCTCCTTCGCCAGTTCGTGGACCCTCACACCGCTCCGATCCGCTCGATCTCGAGCATCAGCCTACCGACTTCCCCACCGCCCAGACCCGTGCGCAACGCCCGCGCCAACACGCCCGCGCGACCCGCAGCCGCCAGGCACGCAGGGTCACGGTGCACGTACGCGCCGCGACCGGGCGCCGTGCCGGACAGGTCCACACGTAGGCCTGACGCCGCGACGATGCGCACGAGCTCGGCCTTCCGAGCGCGCGCCCTGCACCCCACGCAGGTGCGGACGGGCTCCCGCGCCACGGTCACTCCGCGGTCGGCGCCCCTTCGGCGGGTGCCGCCGGCTCGGACCCCTCGGGCGGCTGCTCGGCCGATGCCGTCTCCAACGGGGTCTCATCAGCGGGCGCCTCGTCGACGGCAGTCGCCGGAGGCGCGGCGGCCGCCGCCCTGGCCTCGTCCGCGACCTGGGTCTCCGACTTGATGTCGATGCGCCATCCCGTGAGACGAGCGGCCAGCCGGGCGTTCTGTCCTTCCTTCCCGATCGCTAGGGAGAGCTGGTAGTCCGGCACGATCACCATTGCCGTGCCGGTGGTCTCGTCGATCCGCACCTCCTTGACCTTGGCGGGCTGGAGGGCGTTCGCGACGAACTCGGCGGAATTATCGGACCAGGGCACGACGTCGATCTTCTCGCCGCGCAGCTCGTTGACGACCATGCGTACGCGGGAACCCTTTGGACCGACGCACGCGCCCACGGGGTCGACGCCCGGCTCGTTCGAGAGAACGCCGATCTTGGAACGGTGCCCCGGCTCGCGCGCCACGGCCTTGATCTCGACGATGCCCTCCTCTACCTCGGGCACCTCCATCGCGAACAGCGCCTTGAGGAGCCCCGGGTGCGACCTGCTGACCACGATCTGAGGCCCCTTCGTGCCCTTGCGCACCTCCGTGATGTATGCCTTCAGCCGCTCGCCGTGGCGATAGGGCTCGGTCGGAACCTGCTCGGCCTGCGGCAGCAGTGCCTCGACCTTGCCGAGGTCGAGCAGAGTGTATCGGCGCTCCTGCTGCTGCACGATGCCCGTGACCACGTCGCCCTCACGACCTGCGAACTCCTCGTAGGTCATCTCCCGCTCGGCGTCTCGGAGCTTCTGGAAGATGACCTGCTTCGCGGTCTGGGCCCCGATGCGTCCCTTGAACTCATCGGTGACCTCGACCTCTTCCTCACCTAATACCTTCATCTCGAGCGTCGGCTCGGCGCCCTCCTCGGTCGGCGGCACCTCGATCTCCTCGAGGTCCTGCTTCCACATGCGCAGATCACCGCTCTCTGGGTCGATCTGGGCCCGGAAGCCCACGAAGTCGTCGTCGGCGTCGGGGTTCTCCTGCTTCCACCACGTCTTGTAGGCGGATGCCATGGCCTCCGCGAGACCCTGCAGGATCGTTTCGAAGGCGATGCCCTTCTCTCGTTCCAGTTCCCGCAGCGCGGCGATCATCTCGGCGTTCATGCGTTGCTCCCCTTCAGCTCGGCGCCCCAGTCGACGACCGTGCGCGCCGATTCGATCTCGGCGAGCGCGATCCGCACCTCGTGGTCGCCTATCGCGAGGGTGATGTCCTCGTCGTCGGCTCCGACGAGCGTGCCGATGTGGGTCCTGGACCCGGCCATGGGCGCCGCCGTCCTCACCTTCACCTGCTCACCCAACGACCGCCGGAAGTGCTCCGCGCGCCGCAACGGCCGCTCGAGCCCCGGCGACGAAACCTGCAGATCGTAGGGGCCGGTCTCGTACCCCTCGTCATCGAGGCGGCGCGAGATCCGCTCCGAGAGCCGCGTCAGCGTGTCGATGTCGACTCCCCCGGGACGGTCGACCATCACGCGCAGGACCTTTCGGCCGCCCTCGCGACCGCGGGCCACGTCGTAGAGCTCGAGGCCTTCGGCCTTCACCACGGGTGCGAGCAGGGCTTCCACGTCCACCGCTCGACCCTCCCCTACGAACGAGAAGGTGGGCGCGAGCCCACCTCCGAATACACGTCTGCGACTCCTCTACGGAACGAGTATAGCCCACGACCTGCGGGAACGGCGCTGGCGCCCGCAGAGGCCCCTACGGCGCGGTTCCCAACAGGTCGATGGCGGCCCCCACAGCCCCGTCGACGGCTGCGTGGGAGCGCTCCCCCGAAACGCGCAGCTTCAGGTCGACCGACCCGTCGGAGAGTCCTCGCTTGCCCACCGTCAGCTGCACGGGATAGCCGATCAGGTCGGCATCGGCGAACTTCACTCCAGCGCGCTCGTCGCGATCGTCGAGCACCACATCGACCCCGTTGTCGGCCAGTTCGTCGTGGATGCGCTCGGCCTCATGTCGCACAGCGTCGGCGTCGGCGTTGGCAAGGATCACCACGACCTGGAACGGCGCCAGGTGCTTCGGCCACACGATGCCCGCGTCGTCGTGATGTTGTTCCACGACGGCCGCGAGGATGCGGGAGATACCGATGCCGTAGCACCCCATCTGGTAGGGCTTCTGGGTGCCGTCCTCGTCCTGGAAGGTGGCCTCGAGCGGTGCGGAGTACTTCGTCCCGAGCTGGTAGATGTGTGCGACGACGATCGATCGGCCGAGCCGCAGCCGCCCGCCGTCGACCGGACACGCGTCGCCCTCACGGAACTCCACGAGGTCCTCCCACCGATCGACCCGGAAGTCCCGCTCCACGTTCGCTCCGGTCACGTGACGGTCTGGCTCGTTCGAGCCGGTCACCCAGTCGGCGCCGCCGCGGACGAGGTGATCGGCGAACACCTCCACCTCGTCACCGAATCCCTGAGGTCCCACGTATCCCTTCACGAACCCACGCTCGGCGAAATCGTCGTCGTCGAACGGCTGCACCTTCCCGGGGAAGACGAGTCTCTCGAGCTTGTTCACGTTGACCTCGCGGTCGCCCGGCACGAGCACGGCGACCGAGCGACCGCCGACGTCGAACATCACGCACTTCAGCGTGCGAGAAGGTTCGATGCCGAGGAACGTGGCGAGGGACTCGATCGTCGGCGTCTCGGGCGTGTCGACCATCGTCAGCGGCTCGGCGCCGGGCCCTGCCGGCTCGGGAGCGACCGGACGCGCCGCCTCGGTGTCCGCCAGGTAGTCGCCGTTCTCGCACTCCACGAACAGGTCCTCGCCGACATCTGCCCGCGCCATGAACTCGTGGTTCACCCCGCCACCGATCTGTCCGGGGTCGGCCTCGACCACGGCGAGGTCGAGTCCGATGCGCTCGAACATCCGCTCGTACGCCTCGTACATGACGCGGTAGCTCTCGTTCAGCCCGGCCACGTCCCGATCGAAGGAGTAGGCGTCCTTCATGAGGAACTCCCGCCCACGCAGCAACCCGAACCGCGGACGGAACTCGTCGCGGTATTTCCACTCCACCTGGTAGAGGTTCACCGGCAGGTCCCGGTAGGAGGGCAGGTCTGCCGCCACGAGGGGGGTCACGACCTCTTCCTCGGTCGGCCCCAGAACCATCTCGCGCCCGTGCCGGTCGGTGAGCTTGAAGAGGGTGTCGCCATACAGGTCGTACCGGCCTGTCGCCTGCCACGGCTCGGCGGGAAGCGTGATCGGCATGCGGATCTCACTGGCGCCCGTCGCATCCATCTCGTCGCGGATGATCGCCTCGATCGTCCGCATCACCCGAAGGCCCAGCGGCAACGTCACGTACACGCCGGACATCACCTGTCGGACGAGCCCCGCCCGAAGCAGGAGTCGGTGCGATGCGATCTCGGCGTCGGCAGGATCGTCGCGCAGGGTGGGGACGAACGACTTCGACAGGCGCATAGGGGGCACAGGATAGCGGCCGCACGGAGCCGACCTGGCAGGCGCCTCGCCCCTCGTTGACGCCAACGGCCGTCGGCGTCACAATCGCGGCCATGTCGTCGCGTGCGATCCGCTGGTCCTGGCATCGGGGCTCCGTGAGCCCGGCGCTCGCGCGCGTCTAGCGACACCGCTCCGTCACCGACACTGCGAACCCCGGGCGACCCCCGGGGTCGTTCGTTCTCTGGAGGAGGCACCGACCGTGGACCTTCGGATCCGTCCCGACCGCGAGACCTTCGACGCACTCGCGGCCGACTGGCCACTCGTGCCGGTCTGGGCCGAACTCCTGTCCGACGTATCCACGCCGGTCGGCTTGTTCCCGTCGCTCGCGGCCGGGGGTCCCGGCATCCTCCTCGAGTCGGTCGAGCGGTCGGAACGCTGGGGCCGCTACTCGTTCGTGGCCGGCGACCCGGCGGCGACCGTCGTCGCAGACCGTGAGGGCGTTCGGGTCGTCGACGCGGCTCGGGACCTGCCGATCGCCGGTGCGCCGGGTGCGCCCCGAAGCGCGCTGATCGAGATCGCCCGCTCGCTCCGCGCTCCGCACCTCCCGGACCTGCCCGCCCTCGTCGGAGGCCTCATGGGCTACGTGGCATACGAGGCGGCCGAGCTCCTGGACGGCCACCCCGTGCCCGATCCGGGCTCGGCCCCGGTTCCTCCCATCGCGTTGCTCCTCATCGATCGCGCGGTCGTTTTCGACCATTGGAAACAGCGCCTTCTGCTCGTCGCACACGTCCCGGCGGACCGATACGACGACGGCGTCGCCGCCGTCCGGGAGCTCGCAGACCGGATCCGGCTCGCGCGCTCTCCCGAGCTCGAACCGGTGCCCATCACGACCGCCGCCGACGCCCAGGGAGAGCCCAACATGCCCGACGATCGGTACCGCGAGATCGTCGCCTCGTTCAAGCAGCACATCCTTGCCGGGGACATCTTCCAGGGTGTGCCCTCTCGGCGTGTCACGTTCCCGGCGCCCGACGGCGGCTACACGATCTACCGGCGCCTGCGCGCTTCGAACCCGGCCCCCTACATGTTCTTCCTGCGGATGATGGGAATGGAGCTCGCGGGGTCGTCGCCCGAGCCGCTGATCCGCGTCGAGGATGGCCGTGTCTCGACCCGCCCGATCGCGGGCACGCGGCCTCGGGGCGAGACCGAGATGCGCGATCGGCTGCTCGAACACGAGCTCCTCGGCGACCCCAAGGAGCAGGCGGAGCACGCGATGCTCGTCGATCTCGCCCGCAACGACCTGGGCCGCGTGTGCGTGGCGGGGAGCGTGCAGCCCACTCAGCTGATGGAGGTCGAGCGGTTCACGAAGGTGATGCACATCGTCTCCACGGTCGAGGGCGACCTTCGCGACGACATGCATCCGTTCGACGCGCTCGCCGTCGCGTTCCCCGCCGGCACGCTGAGCGGAGCCCCCAAGCGCCGTGCGATGGAGCTGATCGCCTCGCACGAGCCCGATGCCCGCGGTCCCTACGGTGGCGCCGTCGGCTACTGCACGTTTCAGGGGGACCTCGACTTCTGCATCACGATCCGCACGGCGGTCGTCAAGGACGGGAAGGCCCACCTGCAGTCGGGCGCCGGCGTGGTCGCAGACTCCGACCCCCAGGCCGAGCTCGACGAGACGAAGTCGAAGGCCTTGGCGCTACTCCCCGCCGTCGTCCCCGACCGAGGCGGTAGCCTCGACGCCGAGGGAGGGTCTCGATGATCCTGGTGGTCGACCACTACGACTCGTTCACCTACAACCTCGTGCAGCTCGTCGAGAGCCTCGGCCGGGTGACCGAGGTCGTGAAGAGCGACGCCGAACCGGCCGGCTCGCTCGTGGAGCGTTCGCCGCAGGCGGTCATCCTCTCGCCGGGGCCGGGCAGACCCGAGGCCGCGGGGTGCTTCACGGCGCTGCTCGAGGAGCTCCCCGAGCGCACGCCGGTGCTCGGCGTGTGCCTCGGCCACCAGGCGATCGGCATCGAGTACGGGGGCACGGTCGATCGAACCGAACCGGTGCACGGCAAGGCGTCTCCGGTGCATCATGACGGCTCGGGCATCTTCGAAGGCGTCCACGACCCGTTCGAGGCGGGCCGCTACCACTCCCTCGTGGTCGAGCGCGACGACCTGCCGGCCGAGCTCACGCTGACGGCCTGGAGCGACGACGGACTCGTGATGGCGACCCGGCACCGCGAACTCCCCCGTTTCGGGGTGCAGTTCCACCCCGAGAGCATCCTCACTCCCGAGGGGCCGAAGATCGTCCGGAACTTCCTGGCGCTCGCTCGCTGAGGCCTCACCTGGGACCGGGGCACTTCGGTCCGTAGGCGAAGCGGGCGCTGCCCTTCGCCACGCGACAGGCACGCGTGTCGACCGCCACGAAGGCACCGGCCGGCACGCGCTTGAGCTGATCGAGCAGGCCGTTCGTCCAGCCGGGATCCCGGGTCCCCTGGAAGTACCAGTCGCTGCCGTTGTCGGCCACGATGAGCCCGAAGCGTTTCATCGCGCGCAGCACGACCTTCGCGTTCGGGCTGAAGCGCGATATGTCGAACCCGCCTTTCAGCCGGAACCGGGCGCCCATCGGAGGGCATCGCCGATCGGCCTGCCCGGCCTGATGGCGCGCGGGCCATACGTACCGCCGGCTCGTGCACGATACCGTGAACCGGATCGCGTGATCGATCTCGCCGGTCTGCACCTCGTCCCACCGCACGAGTCCCGGGAAGATCGGCAAGCCAGCGGCGTCGGCGCTTGTCCAACCCGGCGGGCGCAACACGTTCGACGTCAGATCGAAGATCGCACCACTCCCGGCGCGCGGGTCGCCGCCGTGCCAATCGGCGGCGAAGAGTTCGTAGAGCGTGCACGTGTCCTCGTCGATCATCAGGGCGTGCCGATCGCTCCCGCCCTCGATCGGCGTTTCCCCGTCGAACGGATACGGTCCGACGTCGCTCTCGCTCGCGTATTGGAAGTCCACCGAGGCACGGGGCTGCGAGGCATCGACCACGTCGTAGGGCAGGCCGTAAGCGGGAGGCCCGAAGTCGGGGTGCAGGTCGGTGCGGCCCGCTTGGCTGGTTCGCTTCCACTGCTTGCTCTTGGGGTGCTCCGGCAGGCGCGAGACGTTCATCCGCCACACGTTGTTCGCCGGGAAGACCTCGCAGGTCGTGCCGGGCACGGAGGTACGTTCGACCTGGGCGGCCATCGAGGGCGTGCTCGTGCAGACCAGCGCGAGGGCGGCGATGCCGGCCACGATCCCTCTCCCACAACTCATGCCGTAGGTATCGGCGCTCGTGTTGGAGGAAGTTGAGGGACGTGGCGACCTAGTCCAGGGTGGACTAGGAGGGCCCCTCGCCTGCGGCGACCTTCTCGGCCGCCACCGTCCTCGCCTCGGTCAGCAGCGCATCGACCAAATCATCCTCCGGAACCTTGGCCACGACCTCGCCCTGGCGGATGATGAACCCGAGGCCGTTGCCGCTCGCGATGCCGACGTCGGCCTCGCGCGCCTCACCGGGGCCGTTCACGACGCAACCCATCACCGCGACCCGCATCGGCACCGTGAACCGCTCGTTCTCGATCGCGGCGTTGACGCGCTGCGTGAGCTCGAGCACGTTCACCTCCGCGCGGCCGCACGAGGGGCAGGCCACGAGGTCGAGGCCCCGCTTCCGAAGGCCGAGCGACCGCAGGATAGCCGTCCCTGCCTTCACCTCTTCCACCGGGTCGTCGGTGAGCGAGACGCGGATGGTGTCGCCGATCCCCTCGGCGAGCAGTGTGCCGATGCCGACCGCGCTCTTCACGCCGCCCATCGGCATCGGTCCCGCCTCGGTGACACCCAGGTGCAGCGGATAGTCGCACGCTTCGGCGAGCATGCGATAGCTCTCGATCATCACGAGCGGGTTCGAGTGCTTCACGGAGACCTTGACGTCGAGGAAGTCCTCGTCCTCGAGGATCCGGACCTCGTTCATAGCGCTCTCGACCAGCGCATCGGGGGTCGGAGAGCCGTACCTAGCGAGCAGGTCGGGCTCGAGCGAACCGGCGTTGACGCCGATGCGGATCGGCACGCCCCTCGCCTTGGCCTCACGGGCGATCAGCCGAACCTTGTCCTGGTACTTGATGTTGCCGGGGTTGATCCTCAGGCCTTGGATGCCCGCTTCGAGCGCGGCCATCGCGTACTTCCATTGGAAATGGATGTCGGCGACGACCGGCACCGTGGACTTCGCGGCGATCGCGACCAGCGCCTCGGCGTCTTCCCAGTGGGGCACGGCCACACGCACGATGTCGACGCCGGCCGCGACGAGCGAAGCGATCTGTTGCAGGGTCGCGTCGATGTCCGCGGTCTTGGTCGTGGTCATCGACTGGATCGACACCGGCGCGTCTCCGCCGATCGCGACGCCGCCGAGGTCGATCTGCCGACTCTTCCTGCGCTCGAAGCTCACGTCGGCCAGTCTCCCAGGCTCGGTCGTTCCTCGGCGTCAGCCGCCGAACACGTGGAACGTGATCAGGCGGTCCTTCGGCTCGTCCATCTCGAAGAGGATCAGCCGTTGCCAGATGCCGAACGCCGGCTCTCCGGCCGCGACCGGGATCGCGTGGGACGTGGCCGACAGCAGCATGGCCTTCACGTGCGCATGCCCGTTCTCCCGCTCGTCGGGGTTGAGGTTCTGCGTGCGGATCTCGAAATCGTCGTGCTGGTAGTAGACCCCCTCGTGCGGCACGAGGTCGGTGAGGTGGCGGCGGAAGTCGGCCATCGCGCCGTCTTCCCACTCGTTGATCAGCAGCGCACACGTCGTGTGTGCGCAGAACGCGATGACGGCGCCGTCGGTGATGCCCGAGTCCTTGACCGCACGCCGCAGGTCGTCGGTGAGATCGAGGAACGCGTACCGCTCCGGCGACGAGATGGTGATGCTGGTCGTAACGGACTTCACGGGTTCCTCCCGTTCGTCTCGGGGGCTGCCGGCGACGCGATCGGCAGGTCGAAGGTGAACGTGCTGCCCTTCCCGGGTAGGGACTCGGCGCGGATCGTGCCGCCATGTGCCTCGACGACCGAGCGAGCGATCGCAAGACCGATGCCCGTTCCCCCGCCGTCCCGCGCCCTCGCCGGGTCGACACGATAGAAGCGCTCGAACAACCTGGGGAGCGCCTCGGGGGGAATGCCCACGCCCGTGTCGGCGACGCGTACCTCGATCGAGCCGTTGTGCTGCTGGGCCACGATGCGCACCGCACCGCCCTCGGGCGTGAATCGCACAGCGTTGTCGACGAGGTTGAAGATCACCTGGTGCATGCGTTCGGCGTCGGCCTCGATCTGCGGCAGATCCTCGGGAAGATCGCTCGCGACGTCGACATCCCGGCCGGAGCTCGCCACCTCGATCTCGGACATCACCCGTGACACGAGTGGCGCCAGCGCCACGGACTCGCGGCGCAACGGCACGTCGCCCGATTCGAGCTTCGACAGATCGAGGAGCTGTTCCACGAGCCGGCCGAGCCGCTCCGACTGGGCGAGCATGACCTGCAACGTCTCGACGTCGGGCTCCTCGACCCCGTCGAGCAGGTTCTCGAGGTGCGCTCGGATCGCGGTGATCGGTGTCTTGAGCTCGTGCGAGACGTTGGCCACGAGGTCGCGCCGCGACGTCTCCAGGTTCTCGAGCTCCCTGCTCATGCGATTGAACGCGGCCGCGAGTTGACCGACCTCGTCGCGCGTCGTCGTGTAGATCCTGGTCGAGTAGTCGCCCGTCTCCATACGTCCGGCCGCATCGGCCATGTCGCGCAGCGGCTGAGTCATGCCCCGGGCGAGCCACCGAGCCATCACGAGCGCGATGACGGCTGCGATCACACCCGCGAGCAGGAACTGCCACCAGACGGACTGCAGGAAGCCCAACGTCGCCGAGAGCCGCCCCAGCGAGCCACGGGTCGGCGACGGATACAGCACGATGAGGCTTCCGCCGTCGTCGGTCGGGATCGACGCCCAGACGTTGTTGCCGATCACACCCCACCGAGGCACTCGGCCTGGGGTATCGGGTGGCAGCACGCCGAGGTTCTCACCTTCGACCGTTACCTCTCCGGTGATGGTGCGGCGTACCACCATGGCACCCGCGGGAGGTTCGGCCACCTCGCCGCTCGCGATCCGTCTCGCGAGCGCCAGGGCATCGATCGCCTCGGAGTCCCTCGGCGAGTTGCGCAGGGCGAACCCGATCAACGCATAGGAGATCAGGATCGTTATCGCGACGGCCACGACGATCGTGGCGCCGAGCTTGCCCCGGATCGTCGGCAGTCGCTCGAGCGGCCGGGAGCTCACGACCGTTCCTGGAACGCGTACCCCACGCCGTGCACGGTCCGGATGAATCGGGGCTCGTTACCGTCCTCGCCGAGCTTGCGACGGATGCGCGCAACGTGCGAGTCGACCACCCGGCCGCCGGCGAAATCACGGTACCCCCAGACACGGTCCATCAGCTGGTCGCGGGAGAGAACGACGCCGGGATCACGCGCGAGGGTGAGCAGGATCTCGAACTCGAGGGGGGTGAGCCCGACATCGTCGCCGTCGACCGTGACCCGGCGCCTGCTCGGATCCATCACCAGCCCGTGATGTTCGATCGGACCGGTGTCTTTCTGTTCGTCCATACGCTCGGTGCGACGCAGGATCGCCTTCACGCGCGCGGCGAGCTCCCGCAGGCTGAACGGCTTCGTGAGGTAGTCGTCGGCCCCGACGGCGAACCCCGCGACCTTGTCGGCTTCCTCGGTCTTCGCGGTCAGCATGAGTACGGGGGTCCATCCGTCCCGCTGGATCTGTTTGCAGACCTCGAGGCCATCCATGCCCGGCAGCATCAGGTCGAGCACGACGAGGTCGGGGTGTTGCTCGGTGTGCTGCTCGATCGCATCGGGGCCGTCGAGCGCTACGAGCACGCGGAAGCCTTCGGACTCGAGCCGGGCCCTGACGGCCTCGGCGATGGCTTCCTCGTCGTCGACGACGAGCACGGTCCGCTGACTCACGGCGCCAATCGTAGCCTCGGGGTGCGTGCTGCGGTCAGAGGTGGTGTTGAGAAATCGTTGTGCCCGTTCGAGCGCAACCACTCGCGGGCGCCATCAAGGAACGGTGATCGGCTTCGTGACGTCGAGCACGATGGTTGCCCCGACGAACATCACGAAGAACGCCATCACCGCCGCCGAGATCGGGATCAGGGTCCGCATGTCGACGGCCTTGCCTCGGATCTTCTCGATGGCGAGCGTGAGCAGATGACCGCCGTCGAACGGTGGCAGAGGCACCAGGTTGATCAGACCGACGAACACGGTAACGAACCCGAACACGTACACGATCGTTGACCAGTCCCCCGCCGACGAGGTGGCCCCCACCTGTTGACTGATGCCGACGACGCTCGACGCGTCGTCAGGTTGGCGGCGCTCGTCGCTGAACAGCAGCGTGAAGACCCGGCCGATGCCTTCGGGGCCGAAGACCCGGCCGATCTGCGAGAACGACTCCTCGACGGCGAACCCGACCTCCTCGACGCCGCCGACGATCGCGGCGCCGAACCCGGCGGGCTCGGGGCTCGGCGGAGCGACGATGATGCCCATCCGCCCTCGCGTCTCCCCTCCCACGTCGGCGAGCTCGGGGACCACACGTAACGTGACGCGTTCGCCCGCCCGGTCCAAGACGACGACGATCGGCTCGCCGGGTCGCTCGTCCACCTGCGCGGTCACGATCTCGGTGAGCTGCTCTGCGGTCGGCCGGGCGACGTCGGCGAGGCGCACGATGCGATCCCCGGCCTCGAGGCCGGCCGCGGCTGCCGGCGATCCGTCACCGTTCAACGTCGGCTCGACCTGGGCGATCACGAGCGGCGTCGTCGGCGACGTGCGCGGGTCGCCGAAGACCATGAGCCAGATCGCGAAGATCAAGGCACCCACCACGAAGTGCGTACCTGGCCCGGCGAAGATCGTGATCGCGCGCTGCCAGATCGGCTTCGATCCGTACAAGCGCGGCGTGTCCTCGGGCGGGTTCTCCTCGTAGGGGTTCATGCCGGCGATCTTCACGTAGCCGCCGATGAAGACGGGTTTCACTCCGTACTCGAGCTCACCCTTCCTGCGGGACCAGATCTTCCAAGGGCCGAACCCAACGAAGTATTCCGTGACCTTCATGCCGAACTTCTTCGCGAACGAGAGGTGGCCGAGCTCGTGGATCGCGATGATCAGCGTGAGGAAGGGCAGGAAGATGAGAGCGCCGACGAGCAGGTCCATGGGGGAAGGGCTATCGCTCCTCTGCGAGCTCGGCGGCGCGCTGACGCGCCCAGGCGTCGGCGCGCTCGATGTTCACGACCGAAACCACCGACGGGGGCTCGTGTTCGTCGACCACGGTCTGCACGAGCTCGACGATGCGCGTGAGGGGGATCTTCCCCTCGAGGAAGGCCATGACGGCGACCTCGTTCGCGGCGTTCATCACGGCCGGGAACGTCGACCCGAGCCCGCCGACGCGGTAGGCGAGATCGACCGCCGGGAAGGCCTCGCGGTCGACCGGCTCGAACGTGAGCGGACGTTCCGTGAGCGGCACGGGCTCGACTCCGGCCGGCAGGCGCTCGGGCCAGCCGAGCGCGAGTTGGATCGGCAGGCGCATGTCGGGGGTGGCCATCTCGGCGCGCAGGCTCCCGTCGCGGAACTCGGCCATGGCGTGCACCATGCCCTCGGGGTGGACCAGCACGTGGATCGAGGAGTACTCGAGGTCGAACAGGTAGTGCGCCTCGATCACCTCGAGGCCCTTGTTCATCAGCGTCGCCGAGTCGATCGTGATCTTCGGGCCCATCGACCACACGGGGTGGGCCAGCGCCTCCTTGACGCTGGCCTTCGCGAGCTCGGCCCGGGTCCATCCCCGGAACGGACCGCCCGAGCCGGTGAGCACGACCCGCTTCAGGTCCTCGCGGCGCTCCCCGCGCATCGCCATCGCCAGGGCGGCGTGTTCGGAATCGACCGGCAGCAGGCGTTCGGGCTCGCCCTTGATCAGGTCGGTCACCAGCTCCCCGCCGACGACCAGGCTCTCCTTGTTCGCGAGCGCGAGGGTCTTGCCCGACTGCAGGGTGGCGAGCGTTGGGGCGAGCCCGGCGGATCCGACGAGAGCGTTGAGCACGATGTCGGCCTCGGTCTCGGCAGCGAGGACCTCGGCGGCCTCGGGACCCTCGGTGATCTCCACCCCCACGACGCCGCCGATCTTCTGCTTCACGTCGATGGCGGCGTCCTCGTCGGCGATCGCGACCACCGGCGGCAGGAACTCGCGGATCTGACCAGCGAGCAACTCGAGGTTCGCCCCCGCCGCCGACAGCGCGACGATCTTGAACCGATCGGGGTTGCGCCGCACGACGTCGAGCGCCTGAGTGCCGATCGATCCCGTCGAGCCGAGGATCGCTACCGACTTCATGCGCTCAAGACTACCCCGAGGGGCGCCGAACGCTCGCAACCGCCGGTACGAGGCCCGGGGGCCGGATCTCGGCTTCTCAGGCGACGATGATGCGGTACAGGAAGAACGCCGCCGGAGCGACGAACAGCAGTGAGTCGATCCGGTCGAGCACGCCTCCGTGGCCCGGCAGGATACTCCCCATGTCCTTGATGCCCACGTCGCGCTTCACGAGCGATTCGGCCAGATCCCCGAACGTCGCAGCGGCAGCGACGACGAGCCCGAGCAGCAGCGCCTCGATGCGCTGGTTCTCGAACGGATCGACGAACGAGGTCACGAGCGTCACCGCGACCACTACCGTGACGAGCGTGCCGATGATCACGCCCTCGACCGACTTCTTGGGGCTGATCGTGGGCGCGAGCGGCCGTTCGAAAAACTGTCCGCCCCACACCGATCCCGACAGGAATGCGGCCGTGTCGTAGACGAAGGTCAGCCCGATCACGCTGACCACGAGCGCCGTGCCGCTGTCGCCTTCCAACAGCACGAGGAGGTAACTGCCGAGCAATGGGACCCAGGCCATGTTCAGCACCGTCAGGCCGATGTTCGCGGCAGCGTCCTTGCGGCCGGATGCCGGTCCCGCCATGAACCACAGGAACGTGGCCACGACGCCGAGGACGAACATCGCGAGCACCGCACCCTCTCCTCGGAAGTAGCCGGCAGCAAGCATCAGCGCGCCGGCGACCAGTCCGACCGCCGTCGCCGGCTGCCGGTGATGCTTCACCATGACGCCGAAGAGCTCGCCTTGCGCGAGCAGCACGACGGCGGCCGCGAGCAATCCGAACAGCCAGTCGCCGATCAATAGTGCCGCTAGCGCCGCGATCGCGAGGACGACGCCGGTCAGGAACGCGGCAGGCACGTCACGCTCACCCGGCTCCGGGCCGCGACGCTCCGCCCCACCGCCGACCTCGACGGCGCCGGGCTCCTGCCAGCTGGGGCCTCCGAGCCCCTCGCCGCCCACCGTGACGGTCTCCGTTCCGGGTTCGGTCGCACCGAGGTCGGAGAGGATGTCCTGCTCGACCTCGTCGGGCCCCAGCTCGCCGATCAGCGTGCCCCCGACCTCCGGCGAGACGGTGGAACCGTCGTCCCACCCCACGGACCCCTCGCCGCCGACGACTTCGTCGGGCTCGATGCCGGCCTCCTCACGCACCGACGGGGCGAAGTACTCCGTCGCCTGCTCCAGCTCAGCATCGTCGGGCGACTCCACACCGCCCATCAGCTCATCGATCGTCGCGATCGGTGCGGTCTCGGTATCCAGGTCGTCCTCGTCGCCCACCAACGTGGCCTCCGCGTAATCTGCCTCGTCGCCGGCATCGTCGCCCCCCCACCCTGTGCCTGCGCCCTCGTCGCCTTCGACGTGTTCGGCTCCTGCGAAGAGGCCTGCCTGGCCGGGGCCGGGCTCCGCCGTCTCGCCGACGACTTCCCGGCCGATCTCGTCGTCGTGGGCCTCGCCCACGGCAACCACCTGTTCCACGTCTCCGGCATCCGTCTCGTCGTCGCCGTCGGAGCCGATGCCCTCGATCGTCTCGAGGACCGACGTGTCGTACCAGTCGTCGTCGTCGGCCATCTCGTCGTCGGGCCGCGGGTCCTCGTGACCCGCCTCGTGTTCGGGGGCCTGAGAGACCGCCGGCTCCGCCGGCTGCGGGTCGTTGGATGACTCCCGCCGAACCGCGACGTGCTCCTCGCCGGGAGGCTCACGGGTGCCCGCCGAGGCAGGCTCGTCCCAGTCGACGTCCTTGATCGGCGCGAAGAACTTGTCGAGGTCCTCGAACAGGTCGTCGCCGTTGCGCTTGTCGCCCGCCACTAGACCTCCATGAGCTCCTGCTCCTTGTGGTCCTGGATCTCGTCGATCTCCGCCACGCGCCGGTCGGTCAGCTTCTGGAGTTCCTTCTCGCCCCGCACGAGGTCATCTTCCGAGATGCCGCCGTCTCGCTCAAGCTTCTCCATGCCTTCCTTCGCGTGCCGCCTGACGTTGCGAACGGCCACGCGGCCCTCCTCGGCGCGCGAATGCACCTGCTTCACGAGGTCCTTGCGGCGCTCCTCGGTGAGGGGTGGGAACGCCAGCCGGATCACCTGTCCGTCGTTCGAGGGGGTGATGCCGAGGTCGCTCGATTGGATCGCCTTCTCGATGGCGCCGATCGCGCCCTTGTCGAACGGTTGCACCACGAGCGATCGAGGCTCCGGAACGTTGATCGAGGCCAGCTGGTTCAGCGGTACCGGAGTGCCGTAGTACTCGACCGTGACGCGGTTCAGCACCGCCGGGGTGGCCCTGCCGGTGCGGATGGCGGCGAGCTCGTCCTTGAGATGCGTGACCGCCTGCTCCATCTTGTGCCCTGCGTCGCTGAGGCTGGTCTCGATCGTCATGATGCTCCTTCAATGGACGAGCGTGCCGATCTGTTCGCCGTTGACCACGCGGCGGATGTTCCCTTCCTCCCGCAGGTTGAACACGAGGATGGGCAGCTTGTTCTCCATACACAGGGAGATGGCCGTCGCGTCCATCACCTGATAACCCTCCTTCAGCACCTCGACGTACTCGATCTCGTCGAAGCGCGCGGCTTCCGGGTCGATCTCGGGGTCGGCGGTGTAGACGCCATCGACCTTCGTGCCCTTGAGCAGCGCATCGGCCCCGATCTCCAACGCTCGCTGAGCGGCACACGTGTCGGTGGAGAAGTACGGGACGCCGAGGCCGGCGGCGAAGATCACGACGCGGCCCTTCTCGAGGTGGCGGCGAGCCCGCAGAGGGATGAACGGCTCGGCGAGCTGCGACATCGCGATCGCCGTCTGCACGCGCGTGGTGACGTGGATCTTCTCCAAGGCGTCCTGGAGGGCGAGTGCGTTCATCACCGTGGCCAGCATGCCCATGTAGTCAGCACGGCTTCGATCGATGCCGGGGGCTTGACGACCGCGCCAGATGTTGCCCCCTCCGACGACGACGGCGATCTGCACGCCGAGATCGAGGACCTCGGCGAGCTGCCGCGCGATCAAGGCGGTGGCGTCTGTGTTGATGCCGTATTCGGCGTCGGCCGGGGCGAAAGCCTCTCCGGAGAGCTTCAGCAGCACGCGCCCGTATTGAGCCCGCGGCGTGCCTCCGTCGTCCATGCTTCCCCTCCCGCTCGGCCGACCGCCCGGTCCCGCCGGGGTCGCCTGGTCGCTTGAGACATTACGACCCTTCGCCGTCTCGCGCCTCGTCGCCTCCGGCCTCACCCAGTTTGAACCTGGCGAACCGGCGCACCGCGATACGCTCACCGACCTTCGCCGAGATCTCGTCGAGCAGCTGCTGGACCGACTTGGAGTCGTCCTTCACGAACGGCTGCTCGAGGAGCACGATCTCGGCCAGGTGCGCGTTGATCTTCCCCTCGACGATCCTCTCGATCACGTTCTCGGGCTTCCCGGCTTCTTCGGCCTGCACCGTGGTGATTCGACGAACGTCGTCGAGCTCCGCCGGTGGCACATCGTCGCGGCTCAGGAACCGCGGAGCCGACGGACTCGCGATGTGCAGCGCGACATCCTTCACGAGATGCCTGAAGTCGTCGGTGTTGGCCACGAAGTCCGTCTCGCAGTTGACCTCGACCAGCACGCCCACGGTGTTGTTGAAGTGCACGTACGCGTCGACGAGCCCCTGGTTGGCGGAGCGGCCCGCGCGCTTTGCGACCGACGCGAGGCCTTTCTCACGTAAGAGGTCGACCGCACGATCGAAGTCTCCCTGGGAATCGGCCAGCGCCCTCTTGCAGTCCATCATGCCCGCGCCCGTGGCGTCGCGGAGCTTCTTCACCTCTGCCGCGGTGGGTGAGTAGCTCATGACGCATCCACCGGTTCGCCGGCTTCCGGTGCGGCGCCGGTACCGGCTTCCCCTTCGGCTCGGGCCTCACCGGCGGCCGGCTCGGCAGCCGGCGGCCCGGACGGCTCGGACGTGTCGGGCTCGGGCGTGTCGGGGGTGTCGGGCTCGAAGACGGTGCTGGCCGCGATCGCGGCCGCATCCTCCTCCGTCGGCTTCTCGTGCTCCTCGACGCGAGCGGGGGCAGCAGTCGATCTCGGGCCGGCGGCCACGGGGCTGGCCGGACGTGCGGCCA
>Ga0299914_10000566_pt1 | contig 22496 bp, 17 predicted proteins | sample RVTome_10_FD_201361 | JGI IMG/M metagenome (GOLD analysis project Ga0299914, IMG submission 201361) | Soil microbial communities from uranium-contaminated site in the Upper Colorado River Basin, Wyoming, United States - RVT153D57 (version 2) ...
GACGTAGGTGAAGGTCTTGCCGGCGTCCGTGGATTTGTAGACGCCGGCGCCGAACGACGAACTCTGGCGGTTGTTGGGCTCGCCCGTGCCGACGTAGATCACGTTGGGGTCCGACGGCGCGATCTCGACGTCGCCGATCGACGAGACCTCGTACTCGTCGAAGATCGGCGTCCACGTCGTCCCGTTGTTCGTGGTCTTCCAGAGGCCGCCGGTCGCGTAGCCGACGTAGATGGTGGACGGATCGCTCTCCACGACCGCGATGTCATCGACGCGGCCGCCCATGACGGCCGGCCCGATGGAGCGCCACACGAACGGCTTCAACAGGGGGTCGGCGCTCTCGTTGATCGGCGGCGGCAGATCGGGGACCGGCTGCTGGCCGCCCTGCGCCAGCATGCCCCGTCCGCCGATCAGGCACAGCCCCAGCCCGGCCCATACCAGCAGGCGGCCACGCACTATTCGTCGCATCGGCACGGTTCTCCTTGTTGAAGGTGAGCCAGCGGGAGGGATGGACGCGTGGGCGCGCGGACCACGGCCGATCCTCCCGGCACGGCCAGCGATGTTCGAACCTGTGCGGGAAGTCTACGACAAAGGGGGGACGGGTGTTACAGAAGCCGCTATCCGCTGCCGCTGTCCGTCCGACGGACCTGGGCCTTGTCCGAGCTTCACACCGCCACGTCCACGTGCGGCAGCCACGACAGCCACGACGCCAGAGAGAACCGTCCATGAGACGTCGTGATCGTCGTGAACGTCGTGAACGTCCGGCGCGCAGCGCCAGTTCGTGCACGCCCCGCGAAGCGTTGGTTGCGGCTTCGCCGTGACATCGCCGCGATTGTTATGGCGTCGGCGGTCCGCGTGCTGGTCAGCGGGGGATTACCGCGAGAAATCCACCTTGGGCGCCTTCTGCGCGTCGGCGGGCGCCTCGAAGTACGGGTACTCGTCGAAGCCGAAAACCTTCGCCGTGACATTGGAGGGGAAGCTGCGGCGCAGCGTGTTGTAGGCCTGGGCCGCCTCGTTGTAGCGGCGCCGCGCGACGGCGATGCGGTTCTCCGTCCCGGCGATCTCGTCCATCAGCCGCTGGAAGGTCTCGTTGGACTTGAGCTGCGGGTAGTTCTCGACGACGACGAGAAGCCGCGAGAGGGCGGCGGACTGCTCGTTGGCCGCCTCGATCTGCGCGGCGGGCGTGGCCGCGCCGGAGAGCTTGGCGCGGGACTCGGCGACCTGGATGAAGATGTCGCGCTCCTGCGCCGCGTAGCCCTTGACCGTCTCGACGAGGTTGCCGATGAGGTCGTTGCGGCGCTGCAGCTGGTTCTGGATTTCAGCCCACTGCTGCTTGACCGTTTCTTCCTGGCTCGTGAACCTGTTGTAGGAGCAGCCCGGCAGGCCCAACGCCACCGTCAGGATCAGCGCGGAGTGCAGCACAGGTCGCGGCATGGCTTTCATCCGATCACCCCTCTGATCGATCTTACTCGGTCCCGGGGACCGAGGGACACAGGACCGAGGGACACAGGACCGAGGGACACAGGACCGAGGGACACAGGACCGAGGGACTCAGGACCCAGGGACTCAGGACCCAGGGACACGGACCCAGGGACCCAGGACCCAGGGACCCAGGGACCAGGGACCGTGTGTCACCATCCCCCCGCGGCCCCGCCTCCGCCGCTTCGCCCTCCGCCGAATCCCCCGAATCCTCCGCCGCCGAATCCGCCGCCGCGTCCACCCCGGCCGCCGAAGCCGCCGAAGCCGCCCCCGAATCCTCCGATCCCGAAGCCGCCGAACGGGCCGACGCCGCTGTTCCAGCCGCTCCACGGGCCGCCGCCCCAGTACCGCCGCCGCCGGCGCCGGCGGCCGCCGCGCGTGATCAGCCAGAGGACGAACAGGACGAGGAAGATCGTTCCGCAGGGCAGCCGGACGGGCGCGCCACGGCGGGCGTGCTGCGCGGGGACGTTCTCGAGCGTCGCGTTGCGCCCTTCGGCGATCCGGTTGATGAGGCGCGTGGCACCGGCCAGCAGGCCGGGGCCGTAATCGCCGGCGCGGAAGCGCGGGCCGATCGTCTGGCGGATCGTGTCGCCGGCGAACCCGTCGGTGATCAGGCCCTCCAGCCCGTAACCGACCTCGATCCCGATCTGGCGGTCCTCGATGGCGGCCACGATGAGCAGCCCGTTGTCCTCGCCGGCGCGACCGAGGCCCTTGCCGTGGTTCTCGAACATCTTCACCGCGTACTCGCGGATGTCGGCGTAGTCGGGCTGAAACGTGTCGACGGTCGCCACGACGACCGCATCGCCGGTGGCCTGCTGGAGGGCGAGGATGCGGCGCTCCAGCTCCTGGCGGCTCGCGGCGTCGATGACGCCCGCGAAGTCGTTCACCGGCCCGGTGAGCGGCGGGGGAGGCGGCTGGGCCGCGGCCGTGTCGGTCCAGAGGAGGAGCGCGGCCGCGATCGCCACGATCGAGAGACGCCGCCGCGGCCCTGGTTTGCTCTCCGGGATCACCCGCGTCTCCACGCGTCCACGTACGTCCAGATCTGCTCGATCGCCGCGAGATACAGCGCGATGAGCGCCGTGGGATCGGCGGCCGCAGTGGCGTGCCGCTCGTACGTCAGGACGTCCAGCACGATGCGGGCGGGCACCCCGATGGTGCGCTCCGCGTCGGCCGCGATCCCCTCGTCCGACGTGGACGCGCCGCCGCCGTCGAGCTGCGCGATGTTGACGAGCAGCCCGCGGAAGCCCGGCGCGGACGATGCGATGAGGCGCCCCACGTCGCGCGGCTCGCGGCTGCCTTCGAGGAAGCCCTCGCGGAGGTGAATCAGGTGGCTCTTTGCCAGCTGCTCGCAGGCGCGGCGGCGATCGGACTCGGCGACGCGCAGTCCCTCGAACGGATCGGCGCCCTCGACGACGACGTGGTCGCTGATGATGGCATGGTACTCGAGGGGGAAGATGTCGAGCGTGCGCGCGAACTCGTCGCGGCCGAGGAGCAGCGGCACGGCGAGACCGGCGCGGCGCCAGGCGTCGGTGACGGGGGCGCAGGCCGCGAGATGTTCGAAGGTGACGCGCTCGACGAGGGCGAGCGTGCGCAGCGGCTCGTCGGCGGCGTGGCGCGCGGAACCGTACACGACGAGGGCGTGCAGGCCGACGCCGAAAATCCGCCGCAGGTCGGCGGTGAGCATCGCGAGCGCCTGCCGATCGTCCGGCGCCAGCGCGGAGGCGCCCGGACGCGGCAGCGGCGAGGACATCGAAGCCATGCAGGTATTATCTGGGAACGCATGCAGCTTCGCACATTGAAGGTCGGCTGTTTTGGGGGAGGCACGGGTCTGCCCAGCCTTCTCGGCGGCCTCAAACGCAACCCCTGGCTCAACGTCAACGCCGTCGTCACCATGTTCGACAGCGGCGGCAGCTCGGGGCAGCTCCGCGACGAGCTGGGCGTGCTGCCGCCGGGCGACGTGCTCAAGTGCGCGCTCGCGCTCGCGCGGAACGAGCGCGAGGCGCGGCGCGTGCTCCTCTCGCGGCTGCCGATGCTCGAGCACGAGCGGCTCCGCGGCCACACGGGCGGCAACCTCCTGCTGTCGATGATGGAGCGCTACAGCGGCGACTTCCTCGCGGCCGTGGACGGCCTGCGCGCGCTGCTCGGCTGCGAGGGGCGCGTCTGGCCGGTCAGCGTGGAGCAGGCCAGCATCTGCGCGGAGTACGGCGACGGATCGACCACGCGCGGCGAGGTGGAGGTGGACGCCGGGCAGAGCGCCGGCCACGCGATCACGCGGCTGTGGCTCGAGCCCGAGGTCCGCGTGCACCCGGCCACCGCCGAAGCGATCCGGGCGCTGGACGCCGTGGTGATCGGGCCGGGCAGCTTCTATACGAGCCTCATGCCGATCTTTCTCGCCCGCGGCGTGAGCGAGGCGGTGCGCGACGTCAAGGGGCCGATCCTGATCGTGAGCAACCTGCTCACGGAAGGGCGCGGGATGTGGAACTTCAGGGCCGGCGACGCCGTCCGCCGCATGAGCGATACGATCGGCCGCGAGATCGACGTCGTGCTCGTGAACACCGCGCGGCCGTCGGCCGACACGCTCGCCCGCTATCACGACGAGCACAAGCGGCCGCTCGAACCCGGCGACATCCCGTCGTCCTGCGAGGTCGTGACGGGGGAGTTCTGGTGCCGCGACATCGCACGCCACGACCGGCGCCGCCTCGCCTATGCCGTGTGGGCCGTACTCGCGCGGCGGCTGTTGTAAGCGCCCAGCGCCGGGTCCGGTGCTCGAACCTCGAACCTCGAACCTCGAACCCTGAACCCTGAACCGTGGACCCCGAAGTTCCGTGCCCATTCTGACCCTGGACCGCGTCGCCCTGTCGTTCGGCCATCTCCCCCTGTTCGAGGAGGCGAGCCTCGGCATCGAGGCTGGCGAGCGCATCTGCCTGATCGGCCGCAACGGGTCGGGCAAGTCGAGCCTGCTGCGCGTCGTCGCGGGCGAGACGCCGCCGGACGCGGGACGCGTCTGGCGGGCGCCCGGGCTGCGGGTCTCGCGCCTCGAGCAGGACGCGCCGGCCGGAGGCGAGCGCCCCGTGTTCGACGAGATCGCGTCGGGCCTCGGGGAGCTGGGCGCGCTGGCGGCCGACTACCACCACGCGGCGGTGGACGCCGCCCACGGCGAGGGGGGCCTCGATCGTCTGGGCCGGCTCCAGGAGGAACTCGAGCGGCGGGACGGCTGGCGTCTCGAGCAGAAGGTGGAGCTGGTGATCTCGCGGCTGTCGCTTCCCGCCGATCGGCGGATGGGGGAGCTGTCGGGCGGCTGGCGGCGGCGGGCGCTCCTCGGCAAGGCGCTCGTGTCGGCGCCGGATCTGCTGCTCCTCGACGAGCCGACGAACCACCTGGACATCGACGCGATCCGCTGGCTCGAGGCGTACCTGCGCGAGCATGCCGGCGCGCTGCTGTTCGTGACGCACGACCGTGCGTTCCTCTCGGCGCTCGCCACGCGGATCGTCGAACTCGATCGCGGCGCGCTGACGTCGTGGCCCGGCTCGTACGCGAACTTCCTCGAGAAGAAGGCCGCGGCGCTGGAGGCCGAATCGCGCGCGCTCGAACGGCTCGACAGGAAGCTCGAGCAGGAAGAAGCGTGGCTGCGCCGCGGCGTCAAGGCGCGGCGCACGCGAAACGAGGGGCGGGTGCGCGCGCTGCTGGAGCTGCGGGCGGCACGCGCGGCGCACCGCGAACAGGAGGGCGCCGCCCGCTTCGCGATCGACACCGCCGGGGCGTCCGGCAAGCTGGTGTTCGAGGCGAGTGACGTCAGCAAGTCGTTCGACGGCACGCCCCTCATCCGGGGGTTGTCCCTCCGCGTCTGGCGCGGCGACCGCATCGGTCTCATCGGTCCGAACGGCTCCGGCAAGACGACGCTGCTCCGGCTGCTGCTCGGCGAGCTGGTGCCGGACGCCGGCGAGATCCGCAGGGGCGCCCGCCTCCGGGTCGCGTACTTCGATCAGCAGCGCGAGCAGCTCGATCCGGACGCGACGGTCGCCGACTCCGTCAACGACGGCAACACGACCGTCCTCGTCAACGGCGAGCCGCGCCACGTCGTCGGCTATCTCGGCGACTTCCTCTTTCCGCGCGAACGCGCGATGTCGCCGGTACGATCGTTGTCGGGCGGCGAACGGAACCGCCTGATGCTCGCGCGCCTCTTCGCGCGGCCGGCCAACGTGCTGGTGCTCGACGAGCCGACGAACGACCTCGACATCGAGACGCTCGAGCTGCTCGAGGAGCGGGTCGGCGCGTTCGACGGCACCGTCCTCCTCGTCAGCCACGACCGCGCCTTCCTCGACAACATCGTCACGAGCACGCTGGCGTTCGAGGGGGCCGGGAAGGTTGTCGAGTACGTCGGCGGCTGGGAGGACTATCTCCGGCAAGCGGAGCGGGGCTCGGGACTCGGGGCTCGGGTCTCGGAATCCTCAGGCCGGGTCGGAGCTTCCGGCTTCACCGCTGACGCGGCTCCGGCGGGGCAGCCGGCCGCGTCCGCGCGTCGGGATCCGGGACGCGAGGCCGGGGCGCGCCGCCGGAAGCTCTCCTACAACGAGCAGCGGGAACTCGAAGCGCTCCCGTCGCGCATCGAGGCGCTCGAAGCGGAGGCGGCGCGGCTGCGGCAGGCGTCGGAATCGCCGGAGTTCTATCGCGAGGGCGCGGATCGCATCCGCGAGGTCCTGGCGAGAATCGAGGCCGTCGCCGCGGAGCTGGACGCGGCGATGACGCGGTGGGTCGAGCTGGAAGAACGAGGGTGATCAACGGCCGAACGACCGGGCAAACAGGTCCGCAATGGCTTGCCGGCCGTTCTCCTGGAGCGACCGCGTGCCCGTGCCCGTGAAGTGGGCGTGCGCGATCGCGGGCGTGTTCTTCCCGAGCGGCTTCCACCCGCTCCCCTGCCACGCGAACCAGCCGTCCCTCTCCTGATCGAAGACGAACAGCGGCTTGTTGCACAGCTTCGCGAACTCGGCGCCCCATCCCGTGCCGCCCCGGACGGTGCCGTCCGGCTGGATGACGCCGACCACGTAGATCTCCTGGCCGCTGTTCACCTGATACCACAGCGTCTGGAGGATCTTCCGCATCGTGGGACTGTCGGTGTAGCGGCGGTTCATCAGGCGCGAGACGTACTCCAGGCTCACGTCGCCGGCCTGCAGCTCCTCGTGATTGAGGACGCGGATGCCGCGGCGCCGCGCCTCGGTGTGCCCCTCGAACGTGAAGTTCACTTCCTCGATGCCGTGGCGCTCGGCGCACGCGCCGAACTCCGCTTCGGCGCCGGGCGCCGCGCCGCTGAACAGGATGAAATCGGATGTGTTCATGATGACCGTCGTTTCGCCGCCTTGTTCGTCCTGGCCCTGGCCTTCGCCCTCGCCTTGTTCTTCGTCGTGGCCCGGGCCTTCGTCTTCGTTCCTGCCTTGGTCTTCGTCGTTGCGCGGCTCTTCTTCGTCTGTGCGATTGCGGCGCGCGCGCGGGTGCCGGGCCTCGCCTCCGCCTCGCCGGCCTTCAACGCGGCGGCCCGTTCGATGATTTTCGCGAGCATCGCGCCGGCCTCGCCGGTCTTCGCCGGCGCCGGCTTGTTCGACACCCAGACGTCAGGCTGATCGGCGGCCAGGATGTCCTCGAAGTCGCCGTCGCTCTTCACGCTGCGCGGCGCGAACTCCGCAATGTCCAGATCGCCGGACCAGTCGTCGCGGTGCTTGATCAGCAGCCAGCTCCGCGCCCCGCCGGAGCCCGACGACGGCCCCCAGCGCCCGCCCGTGCGGACGAGCACCCACGAACCTTTCAGTTTATAGCCGTCGAGCGTGAATTTCAGGTCGCCCTTCTTCAACGCGGCATCGATGTCGGGGTTCTCGGGCTTCCACGTTCCGTAGTCCCAGAGCATGACGATGCCGGCGCCATAGCCTTCGGGGATGACGCCCTCGAACATGCCGTACTCGATCGGGTGATCCTCGACGTGCATGGCGAGCCGCTTCGTCTTCGGATCGAGCGAGGGCCCCTTGGGGACGGCCCACGAGAGCAGCACGCCGTCGTGCTCCAGCCTGAAGTCGTAGTGGAGGTGGCTCGCCAGGTGCTTCTGGACGCAGAAGAAGAGCCCGTCCCCGGCCTTGCCCTGCCTGGCGCGCGCGGCGGCGAGCCCGGGATCGCCGGACGGCTCGGGCGTGCTCGCGAAGTTGCGCTTCTGTTTGTATTTTTCGAGAACCATGGTCTGTTCGGATCGTACACGCGTTCGTCCAGTTTACGCCCTGCGACGGGCATCGGGGCAGGCCTGTTCGGAACCGCGCGGCTGACACCGACGAGAAGCCGTGAAGCGCCTCGGGTGACAGCGCGCCGGGGCGAGAACAGCAGGAGGGCAGGAGAGACCTTGCCCTGCTGTGCGCTCTCGCGTCACAATTCGCGCGGTCCCGGGGGGCCTGCTCGACCCGCTCGCGACGGGCGCTCGCGTGGGATCGGTGGCGCGCGGACGAGGATGCAGGTGATGGAGCTCATGGCAGTCGTGGCCATTGCCCTGCTGTGCGGGTGGGGAGGATGGGTGGCCGTCCGCATGGTCACGAAACGCGGGGCCGAGGCGTATCGCCGCGCAGCAGCGAAGCTGGAAGTGTGTACCACTGGATCGTGGCCGTCGCCTCCGCTGCTGAGCCAGACGCCAACTCGGAGTAGAGTAGCCTGCACCGCGCCGTGCCGGCGCGTGCTTCCGCGGCCCCGCTGCCTGCCACGGGACGCCGAACAGGTCAGGTGTTATGAACCCATTGCTGCTCGTCGTGCTGCTCTATCCCGCGATCCTCGTCGGCGTCAGCGTCTGGCGCTCCCGATCGATCAAGAGCCACGCGGACTTCATGGTGGCCGGACGCGGGGTTCCGGTGATGCTGCTGGTGGGGACGCTCGTGTGCACGTGGGTCGGCTCGGGCTCGCTGTTCGGCGGCGCCGGGCTCGCCTACCGGGTCGGCATCGCCGAGCTGTGGTTCTCGTTCGGCGGCTGGCTCGGGCTGCTCGTCGCCTTCTTCCTGGCGCCGCGTGTCCGGCGCATCGCGCAGTACACCGTGCCCGACCTCCTCGAACAGCGCTACAACACGACGGCGCGGATCCTCGGCACGTTCTCGATCATCCTGGCCTACGTGACGATTGCGGCCTACCAGTTCCGTGGCGGCGGCTGGATTCTGACGATCGTCACCGACGGGGGCATCAGCCCTGAGACGGGGATGTACATCGTCTGCATCACGATCGTGGTGTTCACCGCGCTGGCGGGCATGATGTCGATTGTGGCGGTCGACATCCTCAACGGGGTCGTGATCACGCTGGGGATCCTGATTGCGCTGCCGTTCATGATTGCCGCCGGCGGCGGCGTCGGCGAGGTCATGAACCGCCTGCCCGACTCGCACCTGTCGGTGATGGGGGGCCACAACGCGCTGTGGGTGATCGGCGTGGCGCTGCCGACGTTCCTGCTCATCCTCGGCGAGAGCGGGATGTACCAGAAGTTCTTCTCGGCGAAGAACGAGCGTGCCGCCCGGCAGGCCGTGGTCGGGATGGTCATCGGCATCATCGTGATCGAGACCGCGCTCGCGCTGCTCGCCATCGTCGGCAGCGTGGTCTATCCCGACCTGGCCGCCGAAACGTCCGTCGTCGGGCGGGCGGCGTCGGAAACGGTCATTCTGTACATCGCGCGGCACGGATTGCCGGTGCTCGGCGGGGCCATCCTGCTGGCAGCCGCCATCGCGATCGTCCTCTCGACGGGCAACACGTTCCTGCTGGTGCCCTCGACGAACGTCAGCCGCGACGTCTACGAACGGTTCATCAACCCGGGCGCCTCCGAGAAGCAGAAACTGAACGTGCAGCGTGTGTTCATCGTGCTGTTCGGCGGCCTCGGGCTCCTGCTGCTCACGCAGTTCGAGACGGTGCTCGCCATGGCGCTGTATGCGTACTCGCTCGTCGGGGCGAGCCTCACGCCGGCGCTGCTCGCCGCCTTCCTCTGGAAGCGCGTCACGCCCCAGGGCGGCGTGGCCTGCATCGCCGGGGGCCTCGGGACGATCCTGGGCATCGCCGTGCTGAGCCGCATGGGCGTGGATTTCACGATGATGTTCGGCGGCGAGCCGTTCGATTTCGCCGACAGCAGCTACATCGTGATCCCAGGCGTCCTCGTGTCGACGATGCTGCTGATCGTGGTCAGTCTGCTGACCCCGGCATCGCCGCCGCAGAAGTGGGCCCCGTTCTTCGCGACCCCGGGGACGAGCCTCGAGGACGCGATCGAGGAGGAACAAGGCAAGGGCGCCGACGTGCGTTCATGACGCCGGCTCCTCATCCCGTGTCACAATCCTCGTATGCGGGTGCTCCTGATCTCCACGTACGACCTCGGACGTCAGCCGTTCGGGCTGGCCTCACCGGCGGCGTGGCTGCGGGAGGCCGGTGTCGACGTGCGGCTCGCGGACGTCTCTCGCGAGCGGCTGCGCCAGGACGACGTTCAGGCGGCCCGCCTCGTGGCCTTCTTCCTGCCCATGCACACGGCGACGCGGCTCGCGATCCCGGTGATGGAGCGCGTGCGGGCATGGAATCCCGGCGCGCGCCTCTGCGCCTACGGGCTCTACGCGCCGCTCAACGCCGCGCTGCTGCGGGAGCGCGGCGTGACCGATATCTTCGGGGGCGAGTTCGAGGCGGGGCTGCGGGATCTCGCGATCGAGATGTCGAGCGCGGGCGAGGAGGGAGAAAAGAAACTTCCCGGCAACCTCACCACGCCCGACCTGAAGGTCGGGCCTACAGGTGAGGGGGATGGTGGGGCGGGGGCGGTGCCGCGGTTGGCGTTTCGGACGCCCGATCGGGCGGGGCTTCCCGATCTCTCGCGATACGCCGCGCTGCAGATCGGCGCCGAACGGCGTACGGCCGGGTACACGGAGGCCAGCCGCGGGTGCAAACATCTCTGTCGGCACTGCCCGATCGTGCCGGTCTACAACGGGCGGTTCCGCGTCGTGCCCGTGCCGGTGGTCATGGCCGACATCCGCGCGCAGGTCGCGGCCGGCGCGCGGCACATCACGTTCGGCGACCCGGACTTCTTCAACGGCATCGGCCACGCGACGGCCGTCGTCGACGCGTTCGGCCGCGAGTTCCCGGGCGTCAGCTTCGACGTGACGATCAAGGTGGAGCACCTCCTGCGGCAGGCCGGCGCGCTGCCGCGGCTTCGTGAGGCTGGCTGCGCCTTCGTGACCAGCGCCGTCGAGTCGATCGACGACGCCGTGCTCGCGCGCCTGGAGAAGGGACACACGCGCGAGGACGTCGAGCGCGCCGTCGCCCTCTGCCGCGAGGCCGGCCTCGTGCTGGCGCCGACCTTCGTCGCGTTCACGCCGTGGACGACGCTGCGGAGCTACTGCGAGCTCCTGGAAACGATCGCCCGGCTCGATCTGATCGATCAGGTGGCGCCGATCCAGCTCGCGATCCGCCTCCTCGTCACGGAAGGCTCGCGGCTGCTGGCGCTCGAGGACCTGCGCGCCCTCATCGGCGGCTTCGATCCGCGGTCGCTCACGTATCCATGGCGCCACCCCGATCCGCGCGCGGACGCGCTCCAGGAGAGGCTGGCCGGGCTGGTGGGCGTGGAGCTCTCGGCCTCGCGCCGCGGGACGTTCGAGCGGGTCTGGCACGAGGCCCACGAGGCCGCCGGCCTCCATGGGCCTCCGGAGCTGCCGGCGCCCCGCCCGCGCACGGCGGTGCCATACTTGAACGAGCCCTGGTACTGTTGAGCGGAGCCCTCGTCGGAGCAGGTGGCTCTGATCTGATCCCCGGTCACTTGACAGACCACTGCCGCAGGCGCAGGGTATCCACGATGGCCAGCGACGAACGACGGGGCGACGAGGCCGGAGGATCCCGTCATCCGTCTCGTCGTCGTCATCGCTCCAGCGAGGCGGCGTCCGCCCGTCCGGTGAGATCCAACTGATTTCAAGGGGTTCAATCGAGTCCTGATGCCCGTTAAACGCGTTCTCCTCCTGTCCACGACGACGGGATACCAGCTGCGGTCGTTTTCGGAGGCGGCGGAGCGCGCGGGCGTGGAGCTGGCGTTCGCGACGGACCGCTGCCATCAGCTCGACGACCCCTGGCGCGACCGGGCGATCCCGGTCCGGTTCCATCGTGAGCGGCAGTCCCTCGAGACGATCCTCAGGGAAGCGGCGCGCGTGCCGTTCGACGGGGTGCTGGCGGTCGGGGATCGGCCGGTGGTGCTCGCGGCCATGGCCTGCGAGCGCCTGGGGCTTCCGGGGCATCCGCCGAATGCCGCGGCGGCCAGCGGCAACAAGCGGGAGACCCGCGGGAGGCTCGCCCAGGCCGGGCTGCCCGTGCCCTGGAACTTCACCGTGCCGATCCGCACGGCGCCTGAGGCGCCGCTGGCCGATCGCCGGCTGGCGTTCCCCTGCGTGCTCAAGCCGCTCGGCCTGTCGGGGAGCCGCGGCGTGATCCGGGCGGATTCCCCCGCCGAGTTCATCGCCGCGTTCTTCCGGATCAGGGCCCTGCTCCAGCGGCTCGACGTCCGCGCGGCGAGGACCGGGCTCGAGGACGTGCTGCTCGTCGAGGGCTTCATCCCCGGAGGGGAGTACGCCGTCGAAGGCGTGCTGACCTACGGCGCCCTGCAGGCGTTCGCCGTCTTCGACAAGCCCGATCGGCTCGACGGCCCCTTCTTCGAGGAGACCATCTACGTCACGCCGTCCGAGCTCGGGGGGATGGCGCTGATGCGGCTGCTCGGCACGGTCTCGGAGGCATGCGCCGCGCTTGGCCTGTGGCACGGACCGGTTCATGCGGAATGCCGGATCGGCCCCGGCGGCGTTTTCGTGCTGGAGGTGGCCGCGAGGCCCATCGGCGGGCTGTGTTCGCGCTCCGTGCGGTTCGCGGGCGGGATCACGCTCGAAGACGTGCTGCTGCGCCACTCGATGGGGGAGGATATCGCCGCGGTCGCTCCCGGGTCCGGCGCGTCCGCGGTGATGATGATTCCCATCCCGCGGCGAGGGCTGTTCAAGGGCGTCGATGGCGTGGAGGCAGCCCGGGAGGTGCCCGGCGTCTACGACATCCGCATCACCGCGAAACCGGACCAGCTCCTCGAACCGCTGCCCGAGGCGGGCAGCTACCTCGGATTCATCTTCGCGCGGGCGGAGCATCCCGCCGAAGCGGCCTCAGCCCTCCGCGAGGCCCACCGGCGGCTGCGTTTCCGGATCGATGTGGAGATTCCCCTGGTCGCCGCGCGACTCGCCTGACCCGGCGAGGCGGCCGGCGCTCCTGTTTCAGCCCTTCCCCTGCTGCGGCACGAATCCGGGGGGCAGCGCGGCGCCCTCGCCGAAGAAGAAATCCTCCATGTGCTTCTTGACGAGTTCCTGCGCTTCCTTCTGCCAGGGCATCAGGCGGTACTCGTTGAGGATCATCTTCATCCGCTCTTCCCACATCTTCCACGCCTCGGCGGAGATGTGCTCGTAGATCCGCTGCCCCAGTTCGCCGGGCCAGGGCGGCGCATCGAGCCCCGGCATCTCGCGCTGGAACTTCTCGCAGAACACCATCCGTCCGCTCGTGTTCCCGGCGGGCGCCGGCGGTTGGGGATCGCAGTTGTCCATCTCTCGATATTACCTCCGGAGCGGGCGTCCGCCTATCCGGGAGCGGAGGCCGGCGCCTAGGACGCACCGGGATCACCGCCTCCCCGCCTGGCGACTCACGATTCCGCGACTGTAGCGAAACCCTCCAAGCCCGAGTGCAATTCTGACGTGTGTCCGTTCTATCCAGTCAGAAATTCAACGACTTACGGTCCAACTCGACCGTCGGCCGACCGCGGCGCGTGGCACATCGTTTGATTGAAAGCCCGTCGGTAGCGGCCGCCCGGTGGAGCACTCGAACATGCGCGCACAGGATGACACGGACCCGGACGCGGACAAGTCGCCCGACGACGTGCCGCCGACGCCACCGGACGAACCCACGCCGCCACCCGTGAAGGACCCGCCCGCCGAACCAGGCAGGAAGCCGTACATCGTGCGGGGTTCCGGGGTGGATGCCGGAATGGAACGTGGCGCGCCGGCCGCAGGCAACCACGCGGATACCAGAAAGGACGGACCATGACCGGAGAACGCAAGGAACGCCGGGGCTTTGCCTCGATGTCGCCCGAGAAGCAGCGCGAGATCGCCAGCAAGGGCGGGCGCGCCGCGCACCAGAAGGGGACCGCGCACGAATGGACCTCTGAGGAGGCGCGATCGGCCGGACGCAAGGGCGGGCAGATCAGCCGCGGAGGCCGCGGGCGCCTGGCCGAACCCGCGGCGCCGTCCCATCCGGACGCCGCGGCGCCCCCGGCCGAAGCGGAACGGATCGAGGGCTCGCAGTCGTGACCGAGGACGGAGGCGTGTGCGTATGTGGAAACCGCTAGCCATCGCGCTGGCTGCGGCGTTGTCGTGTACGGCCGCGGCAACCGCCCAGACCACGGATACGGGCCAGCCGCCCGCGGCACAGGAGCCGCAGGCGCCCCCGCCTTCGTCCCCTGACGAAACCCGATCGTCCACGACCACGTTCCGGGGAGACACCGGGCTGTGGTTCGTGCCGATCGGCGAGGTCCTCCCGGCGCGGCGCTGGTCGTTCAGCGTGTACCGCGTCAACTTCGACTTCACGCAGGGCTTCACCGACGTCTCCGACTTCCCGGTGACGTTCGGCGTCGGTCTGGGCGACCGCGCCGAGGTGTTCGGCGCGTGGTCGGTCGTGCGCCGCATCGATCGTGACGTGCGCCCGCTCTTCCTGATGGACCAGAACCAGCCGGGCGGTCTCGTCAACGAGTACCCGTTCGTCCGCCAGGGATGGTCCGACAACCAGCTCGGGGATTTCTGGGTCGGCGGCAAGGTGAACCTCCTTTCCGAGTACCGCCAGCACCCCATGGCCGTCGCCCTGCGCGGCATGATCAAGCTGCCCACCGCCGACGACGAGGAGGAAGGCGTCGGAACCGGCAAGCTCGATTTCACCATCGACGCGATTGCGAGCAAGGAAATCAACCAGCGCGTCGAGTTGTCCGGCTTCGGCGGCTTCACCTTCCGCGGGGATCCGGACGAGGTCGAGCTGTCCAACGGGTTCCGCTGGGGCGTGGGTGCGGGATTTCCCACGCGCCGCAACCTCCGGCTGTCCGCCGAACTCCACGGCGAGGCGTACTTCGACGATGCCGTGACGTTCACGACCGTTCCGTTCACCGGGACGGACGGAACCGTGCCGCCGGCCAGCTCGCCGATCGATTCGCCCGTCAACGCGTCGCTCGGCCTGACGTGGACCGGCCGCGCCGGCGTGTTCGCCGGCGCCGGGATCAACTGGCGCCTGAATCTGGACGGCCGATCCGACTTTGCCGGGTTCGGAGACGAGACCGGCGACGCGCTGGGATTCCAGGTCCGGGTCGGCTACCACCCGGGCGTGCGCGTGTACGCCCCACCACCTCCGCCACCGCCACCGCCTCCCCCGCCGCCGCCGCGCAACGGGCCGCCGACCGTGACCGCGCGCTGCGAGCCCTGCACCGTCGAAGTCGGCCGCACATCCGTCGTGACCGCCGACGCCACGGATCCGGACGGCGATCCGTTGACCTACAAGTGGAGCGCCCCGGCCGGCACGTTCGCCAACCCCGCCGATCGCCAGACGCAGTGGACCGCGCCGGCGCAGGAAGGCCCCGTGCAGGTCACCGCGCAGGTCGATGACGGCCGCGGCGGCACGGCGAGCGACAGCGTGACCATCCAGGTCGTGCGCCCGGTGGTCAAGGAGTTCGTGTTCGAGGACGTCCACTTCGACTTCGACCGCTATTCGCTGCGGCCGGAGGCCGTGCGCGCGCTCGACGAAGCGGTAAAGACGCTGCAGGAGAACTCCGAGCTCAGAATCGAGGTCGAGGGCCATACCTGCAACATCGGCACCTCGGAGTACAACCTCGCGCTCGGCGAGCGCCGCGCCAACGCGGTGCTGGAGTACCTGACGAGCCGCGGGATCGGCGCGGACCGGCTCCGCGCGGTGAGCTACGGCGAGGAACGGCCCAAGCACGACAACGCGCGCGAGGAGACCCGGCGCCTCAATCGGCGGGCCGCCATGGTGGTGCGCGTCCAGAGGTAACGCCATGCGCTTCGTGCACATCTACCTCGTCGGGTACGTCCTTCTGGTGCTGGGGGCACTGGCCGCCCTGTGGTACGGCGGTGTCCTCCAGCAGCTCTCGCCGACCTGGATCGCGATCGGCCTGGTGATTGCCGCCGGGCTCGGCATCATGCTCGCCGTCTCGGCAGGGAAACCGGAGATTACCCGGGAGTAGCGAGCCGCTGTCCGCGATCCGCTATCCGATATCCGCTTCAGCTCTTCCAGCTTCCAGCTCCTAGCTCCTAGCTCCCAGCTACTTGGTACAGCTTGTGAACGTGTAATCTCTCCTCATGCTCCGATGCCGCCAGAGTGTCCTCCTCGTGCTCCTCGCCGCCCTGACCGTGAGCGCCGGGTGCCGCGAGGAGGAGGGCGGCGTCGAAGTCTCCAGCATCTCGTTCACGGGTGTGGAGGCCGTGTCGGAGGACCAGCTGAAGGGCCTACTGGCGACGGCCGAGAGCTCGTGGCTGCCGTGGGGGACGAAGCGCTACTTCAGCCGCGAGCAGTTCGAGGCCGACCTCGAGCGGATCGCGGCGTTCTACGCCGATCGGGGCTATCCGGACGCGCGGGTCAAGTCCTTCGACGTCGCGCTCAGCGACGATCAGTCCTCGGTCGACATCACCCTCGACATCGCCGAGGGCGAGCCGATCGCGGTGGAGCGGATCGTCATCGAAGGGTTCGATCCGCTGCCCGACGAGCATGAGGCATCGCTCCAGACCCGGCTGCCGCTTCGGGTGGGGGCGCCGCTCGACCGCGCCGTGGTGCAGGCGAGCCGGGAAGCGGCGCTCGACGAGCTGCGGGATCACGGCTACCCCTACGCGAGCGTCACGGTGAGGTCCGACCCGGGATCGGCTCCGCGCACGGCGGTCGTCACGTACGAGGCCGAGCCGGGCGCCGTCGCGCATTTCGGGGAGATCGAAATCGTCGGCAACACGAGCGTGAGCGATCAGGTCGTCCGGCGTCAGCTCTGGTTCCGTCCGGGCCAGCTCTACGAGCAGAGCAGGCTCCGCGACAGCCAGCGCCGGCTCTACGGGCTCGAGCTGTTCCGGTTCGTCAACGTGGAGCCGGTGGGCACCGACGAGGGGTCGCCGGTGGTCGGCACCCGGGTGACGGTGGTGGAGGGCAAGCACCGGCGGGTCAACTTCAGCGCCGGCTACGGCAGCGAGGAGCGGGTCCGCGGCGAAGTGGACTGGCGGCACGTCAACTTCTTCGGCAACGCGCGGACGGCCGGTGTCCTCGCGCGCTACTCGGCGCTCGACCGCGGCGCGCGCGTGAACTTCGGCCAGCCGTACTTCGTCAACCGCTTCTATTCGCTGAACCTGACGGCGCAGTCCTGGTTCACCGACGAGCCGCTGTACGATCTCACCACGGTCGGCGGCCGGGTCACGCTCACGCGGCACTTCCGCCGCGGGGGCCGCCCGATCGTCGACGGACTGCGCCCGACCACCACGCTCGCCTTCACGTACCTGAACGAGTGGCAGGACTACACGATTTCGGCCGAGGCGCTGGCCGACCTCACGATTCGCGACGATCTGATCGCGCTCGGGCTGGATCCCACCGGCATCGGCGGGGGCGATCCGGGGCACGCGAGCGGGCAGCTCTCGTCCCTGATGGTCGACCTCGGACGAAGCACCGCCGACAACCTGCTCGACGCCCGGCGCGGCTACGTCGCGACCATCCATCTCGAGCAGGCGGGCCGCTGGCTGGGCGGCGGCTTCGACTTCTACGAGCTGACGACGGAGGGGCGGTACTACATCACGCTGGGGGACCGCGCGGTGGTGGCGCTGCGCGGCCGCGCCGGGACGATCGACGCCTGGGGCCCTCAAGATGAACTCGTCCCCTTCTTCAAGCGGTATTTCCTCGGCGGCGCCACGAACCTCCGCGGCTGGGGGCGGTTCGACGTCGCGCCGCTCAGCGGCGCCGGCCTGCCGATCGGCGGGCACTCGTTCATGCACTACTCGACGGAGCTGCGCCTGCCGGTGGTGGGGGACCTCGGCGCCGTGATCTTCATGGACGCGGGCAATGTCTGGCCGAACGCCTGGGACTTCAGGCTCCACGACATGCAGTACAACGTCGGCCCCGGGCTCCGCTACAACACCCCGATCGGTCCGCTGCGGGTCGATTTCGGCTATCAGCTCAATCCCATCGAGGGGCTGCTGGTCGAAGGGGAGCCGGAGAGCCGCCGGTTCCGCGTCCACTTCAGCATAGGACACGCGTTCTGATGCGGGCCCTCCGACGTCTGCTCCAGGTCGTCGCCGTCGCCGGCACACTGCTCGTGGGCGTCGTCGCCGTGGCGCTCATCGTGTCGCAGACGCCCTGGTTCAAGGACTGGCTCCGCCGCTACATCGTCCGCGAGTCGAAGCAGTACCTGAACGGCGAACTCACGATCGGCCAGCTTGGCGGCAACCTCTTCTTCGGCGTGCAGCTCGGCGACCTCGCCGTGGACCTTTCCGGCGACCGGGTCGTGGCCGTGCGGGGGCTGGAAGTCGATTACAGCGTCTTCACGCTGATCTCCGAAGGCATCGTCATCAACCGGATCGAGCTGGTCGAGCCGCGGGTGCACCTCGAGCGGACGGCCGAGGGCTGGAACATCGGCCGCCTCGTCAAGGCGCAGCGGCAGGAAGCCGAACGCGAGGGCCCCGGGCGCCCGATTGAGCTCCGCGCGATCGAGATCGCCGACGGCGCCGTGACGGTCGTCGACAACGGCGAGAACGGTGAGGTCAGCCTCCCGGCGCGCATCGGCGACCTGGATCTTCGCGCGTCGTTCGCGTACGAGCCGGTGCACTACAGCATCGACGTCGAACGCCTCGGTTTCAGGGGCCAGGCGCCGGACCTGACGCTCGAGCAGTTCGCGGGGAAGGTTGCCGTGCGCGACGACAACCTCTACCTGGACGGCGTCACGGTCACGACCGGCGCCAGCTCCCTCAGGGTGGACGGCGTCGTCGAGCAGTACCTCGCGACGCCTCTCGTCAAGGTCAGGAGCACGGGGCACCTGTCGCTGCCGGAGATCGGCCGGATCATGCCGGCGGCCGCGGGCTACCCGCTCCACCCGGAGGTGGACGTGAAGGCGGACGGGCCGCTCGATGCGCTCGCGCTCGGCCTGGACGTGCGGTCGGAGGCCGGCAACGTCCGCGGCGACGTGACGGCGGATGTACAGTCGCCGCAGTTCGGCGTCAAGGGAGGCGTGCAGCTCGAGTCGCTGAACCTCGCGCCGCTGCTGAAGGATCCGGAACAGAAGAGCGACATCACGGGAGAGGCGCAGCTCGACATCACGCTCGCCTCGACGCCCGAAGCGGCGCCGGCGATCGACCGGATGTCGGGCCGGTTCGAGTTCGAAGGCCCGAGGGTCTCGGCGGCGGGATACGAGGCGGGCGACGTCCGCGCGACCGGACGCTTCCGGCGCGGACGCATCGAGCTCGCTGCCCGCGCCGCGGCGTACGGGGGGCGAGCGACGGCGGCCGGGTTCGTCGCCCCGCCCTCGGGAGCGCGCCCGCTCGCGTTCGACCTTCGGGGAGCGGCCGACGATGTCAACCTCCAGGGGCTTCCGCCGTCCACGGGCGCACCGCCGCTCAAGACCGATCTGTCGGTGGCGGAGTACAGGGTCGAGGGCCGCGGCAGGACGATTCGCGGCACCGCGCGCCTGAACCAGTCCCGGGTCGAGGGCGCCACGGTTGCCGATGGGACCGTCGGGGAGTTCGAAACCGCGAACGGCAAGATCAGCTACGCCGCCAAGGGCGCCATCGCGGACCTGGACCTTCAGCGGCTCGGCGGTGCGCTCCGCATCGACGCGCTCCAGAGGCCGGAGTTCGACGGGCTGATCGCCGGCACGTTCGACGTGCGCGGCGCGGGCACGAACCTCGAGACGACGACGATCGACGCCTCGGGGACGCTCGCCGAGGCGACGCTCATGGGTGCGCGGCTGAGCGGCCTGACCTACGACACGCGGATCGCCGACGGCGGGCTCGACGCGACAGTCAACGGCGCGTTCGAGGGACTCGATCCCGCGCGCGCCTCCGGCCAGGAACGGCTGGCCGGCGAGGTCAACGGCAGCGTGGACGCGCAGGTCCGGATCGCGGATCTCGCGGAGCCGATCACGCCTGACGCCATCGACGCGGGCGGCACGGTCACCATCCGCGACTCCGAGGTCGGCGGCCTCAGGATCGACACCGCCGACATCCAGGGGATCTTCGCGGACCGCGTCGGCGACATCACGACGATGAGCGTGACCGGGCCGGAGCTGAACCTGAGCGCGGAGGGCCGGTTCTCCCTCGCGCGCACCACGACCTCGGACCTGACGTACCACGTCGAGGCCACGGATCTGGCGACGCTCGGCCGCCTGGCCGGGCAGGAGGGGCTCGCCGGGTCCGTCGTCCTCGACGGGAACCTGAGCGGCGACGCGGTCTCGATGCAGACCACCGGCAAGCTGAACGGCAGCAACCTGACCTATCAGGAGAACAACGCGCTCGACCTGAACGCGACGTACAGCGTCATCGTGCCCGAGCTGACTCCGGCCGACGCCACGGTGCAGGCCACGGCGACGGCGAACTTCGTGAAGGCCGGGGGGCTCCAGCTCAATTCGGTCGAGGCCACGACGACCTACGTGCGGAAGACGCTCGAGTTCGCGGCGACGCTGCAGCAGGAGGCGCGGGAACTCGACGCGTCGGGCGAGGTGATCTTCCATCCCGATCACCAGGAGATCCATCTTCCCGAGCTGGCGATCCGGACGGCCGGGCAGGAATGGCGGTCGGCCCCCGGCGTCGAGGCGGCGGTGCAGTACGGCGGCGGGAAGCTCTCGATCGAGAACGTGCGTCTCGTCAACGGGGCGCAGAGGCTGAACGTGGACGGCACGCTGCCGCTCGAGGGGGAAGAGGGTGCGGGCGCGCTGAAGGTGAACGCGGAGAACATCGATCTCGCCGGGCTCGAGCGGCTGCTGCTCCAGGATCGCGGGCTCTCCGGCCAGTTGAACGCCACCGCGACGATCACCGGGACGGCCGAGCGTCCGCTCGTCGACGGCCGCGTCGAGGTCGCCGGCGGCGGGTTCCGTTCGTACCGGTACGAGTCGCTGACCGCGGACGTGGACTACGACGGCCGGCGGATCGACCTGGACGCGCGCCTCCAGCAGTCCCCGGCGGAGGCGATCACCGCCACCGGGACGGTGCCGATGTCGCTCTTCGCCCGGAGCGAGGACGAGGGCCACGTGCCCGCCAGCGAAGAGGATCGGCTCGATCTGCGCGTGCAGTCCACCGACCTGAGCCTCGGCCTGGTCCAGGGGTTCACGACGGCGATTACGAACGTCACCGGCACGCTCCAGGCCGACGTGCGGCTCACCGGGTCGGGGCAGGACCCGCACGCCGAGGGCCACATCGACATCCGCAACGGCGCCTTCGGGGTGCCGCTCACGGGGGTGTCGTACACGGGGCTCGACACGCGCATCGAGCTGACGCGGGATCTGGTGACGATCCGGGCGTTCGACCTCCTGGACGAGGAAGGCGCGCCGCTCAAGGTCTCGGGCGAACTCGCCGTCCACGAGCGCGAGGTGGGGGCTGTCGACGTGTCCCTCCAGGCGAAGAACTTCGAGATCGTCGACAACGAGCTGGGGGACGTCGGGGTGGACACGTCGCTGCGGGTCACCGGCGAGCTGCGCCGGCCGCTCGTCCAAGGAGAGGTCCGGGTTCAGACCGGGCGGCTCGAGGTCGATCGGATTCTCCAGATGTTCCAGGATCCCTACGCGATCGAATCGACGCCCGCTGTCGTCCCGGCCGAACGCGTCGCCGCGGGGGCGGGCACCGCGGAGCAGACGACGAAGGAAGCGCTCGATCGCGCGGCCAGGACCGTCGCGCCCGCGAAGACCGAGGCGGAGCCCGACGCCCAGGCGGAGGGGAAAGGCGGGTTCGCGCCCGTCGCGCTGGACGTGACGCTCGTCATCCCGGACAACCTCGTGCTGCGTGGGAGGGATCTCCGTCCCGGGGGCCGTTCGGGGTTCGCGCTGGGCGACATGAACATCACGGTCGGCGGCGATCTGCAGATCCTGAAGAGGGCCGACGGGCCCGCGACGATTACGGGCGTCGTGAACACCGTTCGCGGGACGTACGAATTCCAGGGGCGCCGGTTCGATCTGGTGCGGGGGGGAACGATCCGCTTCACCGGCGAGCCCGAGATCAACCCGCTGCTGGACGTCAGCGCGACGCGGTTCATCACGAGCGCCGGCATCGAGGCGCGCATCCGCGTGACGGGGACGGTCCAGGAGCCGGAGCTGGAGCTGTCCAGCGACCCGGCGCTCGAGGAGTCGGACATCCTGTCGCTGATCGTGTTCAACCGGCAGGTGAACCAGCTGGGCACCGGCGAGCGAGCGTCGCTCGCGGCGACGGCCGGCGGCATCGCGACCGGCTTCCTGGCCGCGCCGCTCGGCGAGTCGATCGGCCGCGCGCTGGACGTGGATATCTTCGAGATCACGACGACGACCGATTCCGGCGACCTGGGCGCGGGGTTCACAATCGGCCAGCAGGTCGGCGACCGCGCGTTCTTCAAGCTGCGGCAGCAGTTCGGCGAGCGGAACGTCACCGAGTTCCTGCTCGAATACCAGATTGCCGACTTCCTGCGCGCGCGGGGCTCGGCGGCGCCGGAAACCACCGGCTCGGCCAACCGCCTGGGTCAGCGCCGCGTCGAGCGCGCGGGGATCGATCTGATTTTTTTCTTCAGTTATTGAGGTGGGGGAGCCTGGGGAGTTCAGAGAGACGGAGTTCGAGGAGAGGGAGTTGGTCGGAGATACCGGAGATTTTCAACACGGAGGAACGGAGCAACGGAGGGAGCGCGACCGGCCGGGGGCACGTCGCGGTTGCGGGCCGGTCGCAGGCCTGAGCACGAGGGGCGGCGGCGGGCAGGGGCTCAGCCGAATCGCAGGGCGCGGCGCATAGAGTGGCGCCGCG
>Ga0299914_10000567_pt1 | contig 22468 bp, 18 predicted proteins | sample RVTome_10_FD_201361 | JGI IMG/M metagenome (GOLD analysis project Ga0299914, IMG submission 201361) | Soil microbial communities from uranium-contaminated site in the Upper Colorado River Basin, Wyoming, United States - RVT153D57 (version 2) ...
TACGTTGTTTGATGAAGGTCTTACCGCAAGGATGGGAGGAGGAGGGCGTGACGTGCACTTCGATGATCTCGGGTTCACTGGCGGTGGGAGTTGGGTCTTCGTCGATGACCAGGGGTTCGGTAGAGGGCGCCACTGTCGTCGGTGAAAGAGGGAGAGGAGGAGTCTGAGCTTGCTGGGTGAGGATGTAGGTGAAGCCCTCGGCAGCCCAGGCACGTGCGTTCAGTCCGCCTTCCGACTGACAACTGAGCCAAGCTTGAGTTTGCATAGTTGCTCTCTCACACAGATCACCACATCCGGCGATCAGGGCCCAAGTGGAGAGGAGGGGATCTAACTGAGCCGAGAAGAGTCCACAGAGTCCTGCGCGCGCATACCAGCGAAGGCGTTCCACGAGTCCTACTTCATTCCAGCACATAAGGAGAGATGCAGCATGACGGCGTTCTTCCATACTTGTGGGTGGCATAAGGTGAAGATCCGGTCGAACAGATTCGCACAGCGTGTAGTAGTAGCGGGTTCGAACCCAGCGTTCGGCCAGACAGACATTCTGTGTAGCATCAAAGCGATGTACAGAACGTACCACAACCGTATCGGGAACATCAGTGTGACGTTGCAGACGGCACCCGTAGAGGAAGATCTGGAGTGCACGGGTAGAAAGTCCGGCAGCCATGGCGGAGTGGAAGTGCGGTGGGTACCAGGATCAGTTATACTCCTACTTCCCTTTCTCATTGGGAGAGTGACCCCGGCTTAGTGTGCACACGGTTCTCTGGGGATTAGTTGAGATCACTGGGTACAAAGGTTAATCTTGTTTACATGGTGTCATGGGCGAGAGTGTAAGAATATAACCCCAGCCGGCCCACCAGCCGCACCACCGACCACGACTATGGCCGACCAGCGCGTGCCTTCTATGAGTGCTGCCGGAAACGACAGGTATGGCCTCTTGTACTTTCGCCATGCCTACAGTCCCTTCTTTCGACACCTCCGTGGCAAGTGGCGCAGGCTTACCTGTCGTTTCTTCTAAGCCTGTTATGGCGGATTACACCCTATTGCATCTAGCTGTACAACGGGGTCATTTGGACATCGTGAAATTGCTTGTGGGAGCTGGTGCTAATCTTGCGGCTGTGGACAGCGTGGGTCGCACCTGTTTACATATCGCCGTCTTGTGTGGCCATGCAGATATTGTCCGCTATCTGTGTCAGGAGACTTCAATGGATGTAAATGTTCAATGGATGTAAATGTTCAAGACCAGTTTGGTCGTACTCCTTTGGAGTGCGCAATTGGTTCTTCTCCTTCTCTCCTTTCTAATTCCGAATAAATATGTTGGTTCGAAGCATTGTATTTTCATTATGGGTTCAGACCCCAATCTTCCTCCTCCTCTCCCACCACCAAAGTCAGAACGCTAGCAACATGGGTTCTATGCCTCCGCCCAATCCCGACCCGATCAAGCCCCAGTGTCCGGCTCCACGGCGCGACCCTGATACATCTGGTGGATCGCCCCCACCTCCTGTGGATGATGGCCCCGTGCACTATAAGAACGGGTGGGGAGATGGTACAGGTATCAGTAATCACCCCGGAGCGGATTCGTAGTGATGTCGTCAGTAGAACCCTTGGAACCTATCGCCGAAGAGCTGGCTATGGTGTGTCAGCAGATGGCGAGAGTGTATGCCTGCTGGGGTGGAAATAAAAACCACCTCCCAGCAGACATGGAACGTCAAACCGTTCGTGTTCTTCGCAAAGCCTACAACGCTCTGGGAAATGTCATCACCTACTGCGAGTCCATCCAGCCCTGTGTTGCGGAGAGATCGCACACCCACACCCCCGCGCCGACCAACTCCGATCTACCCACCGAACGGACATCATCGGGATCGGTCTCCCTCTCCCCGCCGTCCCGTTCCGAATGGACCCCTTCCTTTCCCGAGGACGGAGGTGCGGGACAGGACACCCAGCCCACCTCCTCGCCCTCCGACGATTCCGATAACGAATAGCCACAGCGAGGATAAATGCCCTCATGGGTGGCCTCGTTGGGTGTGTTGTATCACTCCAGAGTGGGAACAACGTCTGGTGGAAGCACGCAAGCATTGGCAGTATATTCTCGATCTTGTCGAAGAAGAAGAAGATGCCTGACAAGGAAACTCAACTGGCGGGAGACCACAACCATGGATCTCAGAAATCTGGATCTTCGAGTACTGGATACTCTTCATCAACGAACACCAGCGATACTAGTAAGCGAGACTCGTGTTCGAACACGGGCAAGCGCAATGGAGGATCCCATGGAGCGTGTGGCATTTATGCCAGTCGCGATCGTTGATGTTGAATAAATGTCTGTACTTACATTTGGCTGTCTTCAGTTGGTAGTGGTGGATGTCCGGCGTGTATACGCATCAACAAGGCCTTTGGGTGGTACGACAAAGATGCCTCTCGTCTCAGGCAAGCAAGCCGCAACGCGGGAAGGATTCTCGGAAAATACGCGCCGGGAGATGCAAGCAGGAAAGCCACAGAAGCAAGCAGTAGCAATTGCCTACTCTCAAGCCAGAAAGGCCAAGCCGAAGAAGAATGAGATTGCGGGATTGGGTTTAATATCAGAATTTATTGAGCATCAGAATAAAACACTTTGAACCATGCTGGAGTGGTTCTTCATTCGGGCTTCTTGGCCACCCCGCGGAAACCGTGGATAGATAGGACTTCGAATCCGCGGGCAATGCAGATATCAGAGGCTGTACGCAAGAGACTGGTGACTTTGGTTTGTTCCTCTTCGAGTGCGGATTCGGGCCAGTCCTCAACTCGACCATCCATACCAAGACGAATGTGATCAATGTGATCAAAGATGGCCACCATTGCAGCGGCGACTTCCTTCAGATGGATAGCTTTGGGATTGGGCCAGACTTCAAGGAGGCGTTCCAGGATGTTGGCATAGCAGTCCCAAACTTTGGCGCGATGATCGAGTTCCTGCACTCGGGCCTCCACCAAGAGTCCCAGAGCGGCTTGGGCTGCTACGGTGCGATTGTGCAGACCCACCCAATCACGGTTGGCAGAAGGGAAGCTGCCAATCAGACTTTGAAGTTCGTACAGGGTGGCATCTCGGTTGTCCTCGGTGGTGATGTTCGTTGCCCATTTGGTCAGGGCAGCCTTTTGAGCCTTGTCCAGAGTTTTCTCTAGATCAACCAACCAGTCAACATTGCCTGTGAAGGGAGTTCCGGTACCGCAGGATTTCATGCGCTTTTCCCATAGTTGACGTTCAAATTCGTGATCAGATGGTTCGAGTTCTTCTTTCTTGAGGAGGGGCACTAGAGTGGGATTCCGGTGTCCATAGCCCACACTTTTGATTGCAGCTTCTGCCTGTTCGGGATTCTCTGTTGAGAGACAGACGAATTTTCCTTCGCCCGATCCGGTGATGTTGAAGGAGATCACACATTGACCTAGGGGTTTTCCACAGGGACAAGTGGCATGCTGGGGGTCTTCTTTTTCTTTGGTGGTCCACTTACACACGGAGTGGGTGCAGTGGCCGGCAAACTGCTTGCATGGTTGTAGTGTGGGATGAGTGTTGATCACGAAACAGTCCCCGCGTTCACAGGGTTGGCATCCGGGTAGACACATACCGATGTGAGTGTCTCGTCCACAGTGGGTGCAGAAAGTTTCGGGGTCGCTGGGAGCCAGTAGACGAGGAGCAGGGGGTTTGAGCATTAGCAGTTTGCCCAAAGCAAGCCCGATGAGGATTGCCAGGACGGCACAGGCAAGTTCGGCATACATGGCGGTGGTGCTGCTGCTTACAGCTGGAACGGTGCGAGATGGCGTCTCGAAACGATGTGCTGTCGACTGCGTTCGCAGGCTTCTTGTACTCGTAGCTTAATCTCTCTATCGCTGAGTCCGTCACGGATAAGCCCGGCTTCCACGAGAGCACGGCCAAAGGTCGGTGGTTTGATCACGGGTGGCTTAACTGCCATAGCAACCGTAGTGTCCTCTTCGGATGACACAGTGGCGGTATTCTCATCGCCGGGCGGTACCTCCGCAGCAGGAGTGGGTGGAGTCGCGCGACGGGGCATCTTGGAGAGTGTTGGTCGGCGGAGTCTCGTCCGCTATTTATACATCGGCCGTTGTCGTAGAGTGTGTATCAAGCTACCATGTCTCGTTTCAGCGCTAAGGTTGCTCGCGGTCGTGCCGCTGTGTCTGCGCTCGTTGATGAAGAAGCTATCGCCCCCGCCACGGGAGCTCGCAAGGGAAAGCAAGTGTGCCACCCCTTTGTGTGGCAGCCCAAGAATCTTGGAAAGCGTGCTCGGGATGGCCAGCTTAGTGATGCTATTGTGGAAGAAGTCATGGGAACCCTGGGTGGTCTTCCAGCTCTTCTGCTAGTGCAGATTCTTCTCTTGCTCAAGCGATCAGGACCGCAGAACAAGCTATGGTTGTCGTGTGAACAAGACTTTGTCAGCCTGCTCGCAGAACTTGTGGAAACCAATGAACTGGACGAAGAAGAAGTCGGGAAGCTGCTTGACGAGGCCCCCTCCTGGATGGTGTGTGTTCTGGCCGCACACTTGGGAGCTTCCAACCTTCCCGACCAGTCCAAGTGGGTGGCAGATATTACTGTCCTCCGATCGTCGGATCCAAACCTGAAAGCCATTCCTGCGTCGGCCCGCGATGTCCCAACCCTACGTTGCTATGATCTCTGCAAGTTTGAACCCTGTACCGAAGACTCAATTCCCATGTGCTATTGCGGCCAACCCATGACATTCAAGGCTGGACGCAAGTGGGGCAATGGTCCTCCTGCTTCCCCCTTCTGGACGTGTGCCACTGGCAAATGCCGATACTGGATGACGATTGAAGCTTACAACCATGTGGTGACAAATATGACGTCGAAGCATTTGGCTACCTTGCCTTTGACGTTCTGTCCTCAACACCCCCAAAGCCAGATCAAGTTTCAGCTCGTAGGCAAGGATCGTGTACTAAAGGCCAAGTGCGCTTGGTACACTCGCGGGGAGGATGAAAAGTATGAGGGGTGTACCGCAGAAGAACCCGTCTTCACAGAGCTGCTCAGTCCCTATGGACCGGTTTTCTGGCCAGTACTCGCTTTGTTGAAATAAATCTTTATTCTGCATCTTCGAATTCTTCTTCAATATCAGATTCAATACGATGAAGAGCCCGAGATCGTTGGCGTTCGGCTGCGGCACGGTTGGCATCCAACCGTTCTTGAATCACTCGAAAGTCTTCATCTGTTGGGTGCGTGCTCTGTGTCAGCAGGCCCGTGTCCGGGGCTTCGCTGTCATCGAGAAAACTGTCGGTACTAGTTTCTTGGGGTGGTGGTGGTTTTCGTCGAAACTCGTCGCGTACCAGAACTCCATGCTTGACATAATATTGCATTTCGCCGGGCGAAGGCATGGTAGCATTGGGTGGAAGGGTACGTAGATAATACATGATTTTGGTCCAATCCATTTCATAGCGTTCAACCATGGATGCTTTTTCGTCTTCGGTAACAATGCCGTCAGCTACCATGGCCAAGAATGCCCGAACTGTAATATGCATATATGCCGCAGGAATAGAAGTCCATTCTCCTTCTGTTCGCTCAATTCCTGTCATGCCCTTCCACGAGGCAGTTTTCTTGGATGCCCGCACTTGGGCCAGTGTTGGACCTCCGGGTTGGCGTCTTCGTGGGACTGGTTGAAGCAAGCCTCGTGGAATTCGCCCGCTGGTACCTGGCTCCGGTTCGGGTTCGCCTCCTTCTTGTGTTGATGTCGTTTGAGTCTCTCCTCCTTGGTTAATGGTGATATTGACTGAAGGTGCTCCCGCTTCCCGTTTTGTTTCTCTCAAATCGCTTTCGCTGGGTAGTCGGGTGAGAGCCACCCGTTTCTTTGCCTTTGGCTGTGGTGGTTCTTCTGCTAGCGGGGCATGTGTTTCATCATATGGTAGATCGAGCCGTTTCAGACGTCGTTTATGTTTGTTGAGTTCTTTTTGAGTGTTCGCCATTTGTTGTAGGGGCACTCCCGACTTTCGAATGTCTTCTATTTGTTTTGTGTATTTCTCAATTTGGGTTTGGAGGTATGCTCGTTTGGCTTCTCGCGTTTCTTCGCGTTCCTCGAGCTCTGCTGGCGCGGGGGTTATAGTTTGGAATGACACGCGCCGGGGTGGTTCGACTTCGACTGGTGCGGGTGGTTCTGTTGTGAGTTCTTCTACCGGTGGCAAGAGCGGGAGTTCTTCTACTGCCGGTTCGGCTACCGGTTCCAAGAGAGGGCGCGCTGCTTCGGGTGTGATATCATGGCGGGGATAGATATGTTGGGCCACCAATCGGGATTTCTTTTGTTCTATATGAGCTGCATTGGCAGAGACTTCATGAGATAGACGTTCCACTTCATGCCGTTGTTTTTCGATTTGTGCTGTCTGTTCTGCAACGGTCTGTTCGATGAGAGCGGAACGTTCGAGCCGCCGTTCATACTCGGCTTGGAGTTTGGCTTGTTCATCCCCACGGGTTCGGAGTTCTCCCGTTTCTGTTTGAGAAGCGACGAGGTTGGATTCCAGATCTCCTACGACCGAACGGAGTCGATTTAGTTCTTCTACTTGGGCTACATCATTTACATCGTGGGAGTCTTGAAGCTTCTTTAGTTTTGCTTCTTGGTCTTGCAAAATGGCATATGCATGTTGTTGATGTTCAAGGTCTGATTTTTCCATGAGCTTTTTCCATTTGGCTTCTGTGAGACGTTCTTGTTCTGCCGCTGCATTAATATCAAGTTCTCGCTGGCGCTGGGCTTCTTTAAGTGCCTTTTCCAAGTCCCGTACCCTTTGTCGGGCCGCGGTATGTTGGCCACCTTGGGATTCGAGCTCTTTCATTTTTATGAGGGCCGCACGACCTTCCTTTTTTAGGTGGGCAATTTGGTCATCTCGCGCTGCCAAGAGGAGATCTCCCTCATTAGCTACTTTTATGAGTTCGTTTTGAGATTGGTTGTACAGATCTCGAGCTTTGTCTAGATCTTGTTCGAGGCGTTCCACCGCCGTTTCAAGATCTCGGATTTGATTGCGTAGGCCGGACACTTCTCCGCCTTGTTCGTATTCGGCTTGTGTTACAGCTTCTCGCTGTTCTTGGATTGCCGTTTTTAGATCGGCAATTGTCTTCTCCTTTTCGGCTATCTTTTTATCGCGCCCCGCCAATTTATCGGAAAGATATGTCAAACTCTTCAGGTGAGTGGATCGGAGTTTGGCTTCTTCTTCGGTTTGTTTGTGTTTCCATTCATCGAACACCCGCTGTAGTTCGGTTTCTCTATGATTCGATTCTTCTAGCCGATCCACCGCTTGTTGATGTCGGCGAGTTACTTCATCGAGTTCCTGGCGAAGTTCTTGTACTTTGGCAAACTTTTCTCCCCGCAGAAGACCCTCACGTTGTCCGGCCTCTTCTGTTGCTTGTTTAAGATCACCGATCAGTTTATCTATCATTCTTCTATTGCCCTCAAGCACTTTGGCATCATATGCACGTTGTTCTCGAAGAACTCGCAGATCTGCGTTGGCAGATCGTACTGCGTCTTCACGTTCTTGGGCGATATCTCGAACGTGTTCTGCTTGTACAGCGGTGAGTTGTCCCTCAAGATCGATAATAGTATCTCGGGCCCGTACCAGATCTTCCCCAAGCCGCTTTTTGCGGTCTTCTAGTTCGTGGACTACATTCTGCAGGTTGTTCAATTGGTTGGGCTCGACGCCATTAAGTTGGTCATTAATTTGCACGAGTTGCATTTCGAGACTGAGACGTTCTTGTTGGGCAGTCCCGATTTCTTCAGAAAGTCGGGTTTCACGTGCTGCCCATTCTGTGGCCTTTTGGATCAACGCCTGTTTGGCTTCATCTCGTTCGCGCGTAAGTTGGCGTTCCTGTTCCACCCTTCGCTCTTCAGATTGACGTGCTTCAATACGAAGTCGTTCAAATTCATCTTGATAATCCATTGGAGGCGCGGTGGGTGGAGCAGTACGCAAAGCGAGGTTTTCATTTTCAAGCCGGGCAAGCCGTGCTTGCAAGTCGGCCGTTTGTTCTACTTCCATTCGTTGTTCGTTGGCATCAGCCCGCCGCACTGCCTCATCCCTTTCTCGAGTAAGGCGCTCGCGTTCTGTTGCGAGTTCTCGAGTGAGACGATCGGCCAACTCGGTTGCCTCGCGCGCTGTGCGTTCGGCGTCTGTCACATCGATTGCCTGCGCCGCAGGAAGCTGTCGGTTCAATTCTGCCACTTGGGCGCGGAGTTGGTCGATTTCATGTTGGGCAGCCAATGGCACTGGAGTGGGTTCGGCATCTACTGCCATTTGTTGTGGGCGTTGTTCGCGGTCTCTTTCTACTGCGTGTTCTATGCGTTGATCGAGTCCATCCTGCAGACGGCGCATGTCTTCGCGAAGATCTCCCAGCACTTCGCGCAAATCCCTATTTTCGCCCCGCAGGTGTTGGCGTTGTTCTCCCACCCGAATGAAAGCCCGCTCCAGCGCCGGGTGTGCAGCGATATCCATTTCTTCTGCGTCCGGCCCTAGCTCAATGTCACGGCGAAAATCCCGCGCGGGCGGGACACGCCGTGGGGGAGGAGGCGGCCCCGGAGGCGGGCCTCCTTGGTCTCCTCCGGTAGGGAGCACTGCGGGCGGTCGCCCACGACGAGGCGGAGCCGCCGGTTGCGCGGGTTGACGTGGTTGCTTCGGTTCAAAGGGCGATTCGCCGAGAGGGATAAAACGCGAACCACTTCGGTCCACAGCATAGTTGCTCACTCTCTTCACCTCCTGTGTGACCGGCTGCCAGAACCAGAGCGCATGTCGAACTCCGTCATCACTGCTCATGGTCCAAGTTCATCAACGTGTTGATTTTCTGGAAGGAAACAGAAGGCGTATTACACTACTGATCGGCACCCGCCATGGACGACGAATTGATCGAGCTCTTGGATCAACTGCCGAACTTAACTCCGCTCTCCACGCTATCGCCTCGGCCGATATCCCCTCAGTACGAGGATCCGCCCGATGGCAAGTTTCTATCTTTCGCAGGAACTTTGACTCCGACGGGGCCGAGACCCGACCCACTCGACTCAGTACCATCACCACCGCAACTTCCCACACCGCCCGAGCATTTCGTACCGATGGACTCAAACTCGTCGCCAAGGCCCGACGAGCCCTCGAACATGGAAGCCTGTTGCTCGAAGGCGTCAGCTCCGAGGAGTATATCGACAACGCCTCCGCCGAACTCGATTTTGGATTCTTGCAATCCGCCTACGATAATGGTTATTTCGAGATCCGAGGACTCATCTATGACTAGGCTGCCTGGTGAAGATCTGTATGCAACTCGTATTGCCAGTTTAGATATGGCCATTGCAAACTCTCCCGTGCAAGAAGATCTCCGCGCCGACGCCGAACGGGAAGAAGACAACGACGATGCCTATGAAGAACTCCCTCGGCTTCCCGAGGAAGAATGGGCTATCGATCCACCGCTGGCCCCGGTGTTCGAACCTGGGGGTATCCCCGGCCACGTGGTGGAATCGTGGAAAGATGGCGCACAGAACACGGCCATGTTGACGATGGTGAATCACGGTACTCATGTCATCTGTACCTATCAATTCTACCTCATCTCGCGTGACACTCCAATTCCCACCCATAAGACGGGTAAGCGCAAGGTGCAGCTAAAGCTCCTCGAGACCTACGCCAAGAATCGGCGTCCCGCCGGCCAAGACAAGACAGTGGGTGCATACATCGACCGCGTGCATAGTCTGTATCCTGAGAAGGCTTCCCACAAACCTCACGCTCTCGAAAGCGGAATTCTTCCCGCCACACCCGGCAAGTTCCTCTACACGGCATGCAATGGACAGTACCTCCTCTTCGACTACAACCGCCTTGTGGTTTGCAGCAAGTGCAAGAGTCCCATGCCAGCACTCAATGGACGCCGCGTCGCCAAGGTAGATACCTTCCGCTTCCGGGCGTGCTGCTATCCGCATCCAAAATTCACCCCACTCAAAATTTCTGCGGCCTTGTCCTACGAAAGGATAATCCCCATTTTCTACGATCTAGAAACCACGCCTGCGCCGACGACGCAACATCACGAATTCTACCTCGGTATCGTCCAAGTCCCACAAGAACTCGTCGACCAAGGCACCTTCGAGTCGGTGGCGATTCTCGTTAACAACGCCCAAGAGTTCATGAACGTGATCTGCAACATCATCGCCCACTATGCCGATCCCGCCCAACAGACCCTCCTGCAACTGGTATCATTCAACGGGTCTCGCTACGATGACTTGTTTCTTGCCGAGGCGTGGAAAGAACTCATTCTGCAATGCTACGGTGCTCAAGCACTCTCGCGTCTCGGATACTCGGAGCGCAAGAAGGCCCTCACACACAACACACTCCATCTGGAAAAGCTCTCTGTCGAGTGGACCGACCTCCTGCGATTTGTACCACCCACTTCTCTTCGACAACTCGCCAAAGATTTCCAATTGGCAGAAGACAAGGGAGACATGCCCTTCGAAGCTCTCAACGACTATGTCCGCGCGGGCGCGAATGCCGTGCGTCGTGGCGAAGATGGGTTCCTATGCCCGAGCTACTTTCACGACGACATGGACAAGTGGGCTAAGACCAAGGCCTATTACCAACAAGTGGTTCCCGTGGAAGACAGGACGCCATCTCAAGATCTGCGCACACTCTGTATTGAGTATTGTAAACAGGATGTGCGCGTGCTGGCTGCGGCGTATACGAAGCTGGAAGCGCTGTACACCGAATACCTTGGCCCGCTTGCCCACGCGGAACAAGACGGAAAGGGCAAGCGCTTCTGGCCCATGGGTTTGCATTCACTTCCCACCATGTCGGCTCGCATCATGTTGGCCAATGCTACACGAGAAGAGTGTTGGCAGTACAATTCGGTGTTGAAGAAAGTCACCTACAACTATCCCGTCATCCACGCCCCCGTGGGCCCGATCTATGACTACTTGCGCCAGTCGGTTTACGGGGGCTGGACCAAGGCCTACACTCAGGGCTTTCTCGTGTCCCCCACCTGTCCGCAGGAACTTGCGAGCCAACTCCGACAACTGTCGGCGGCGCATGGCACAGGGCTGGGAACTATCGCACACGACATGTACGACGTAGTCAGCGAGTACCCTACAGCAGTTACCTTCCCTATGCCCTTGGGTGTGGGCAGTTGGGTCGGCGATGCTGTGAAACGGATGCAGCTCGTACAACAATGCATTGACGAAGTAGATCCCACCCGCATCCCACTCTTTATGTGTCGGGCGAAGTGGCAAGCTCCCAAGAACCCGCTGTTTGCCGAAGCTACGCTGCCACAACGCGAACAACATACAAATTCGCTCCGATGGACCTATTGGGATGATCCATCGGGCACGCGAGTCATCAACTCGCTTGATCTGTGGATCGCGTGCCACGACCATATGGGTGTAGGCCCCGACACCACATGGCATGTGTTGGAAGTCAAGGATCTGCTGTACTTTGAGTCGGGAGGTACATGCTATGCCAACTACTCGAAGGGGTGTGCAACATTGAAGACAGATGGTGCCCGCGAGAAGAACCCACTCAAGAAGATGGCGGGCAAGCTTGGACTCAACGGAGGTATTGGAAAGCTCGGCCAACAGAACGTCACTCAACAAAATGTTCTGGGCCCGACGACTGCCTACAACATGATCCAGGCCTACGGAGATAATATCCGCCTGCTGGGTTCCCGCCCCGTCTCATATCGCCGCGGGTTCGCTTCATACGAAAATACCGAGTATGTGTTCTCTCTGAAGGACAACCAGTCGAACAGGTGGCCCATGCATCATGCCTCCTTCATGTATGCCGCCTCCCGTCTCATCCGTCTGAACTGGTCCCTCGCCACTCGGCCGCCCGAGTCTCTCACCACTCCACTGATCGAGCTGGCCCAACCAGACACGCTGTACGGAGACACCGATTCCAAGATTCTCGCTACCGCCCACAGCAAATGGATGCCCCAAGAACTGCTGGGCAATCAAGTGGGACACTTTGAGGTGGAGAAACCAGCGTCGATTCTTACACGCCCATTCTTCCAAGTGGAACCCGAGCCGCCAAACGCCGCTCCCTATGTGGCCACCATCTCGGGCATCCTTGCCCCGAAGAAGTACTTTGTGTGGGGACTGGCCCCCGACGGCTCTTCTCAGCTCAAGTTCAAGTGCAATGGACTTACCCGATTCGATGAAAGCGGTGGACGTCACCCGTGTCCACTTCACCAGCGTTTCAAGTGTCACCAATGTACTACGTCCTGTCCGCACGGACAGAAGTATGTATTTGAATGCATTCAATGTGTGATCCCTCTTCTGTTAGCAGAAGAAATCGCCGAAGAGAACGAATCTGTGTGGGTATCAGGGCATGGGTGCGGGTACTATAAATACGATATTCGGGCGCTAGGCTCCCTCACTTTGTTGGACTTTGTCCGTGTGCTTGTGACCGGCATCTCTTGCCGCACCCTCACCTCAGCCTTTGATCGCAGCCTATCTCTTGGTACAAGTAAGTTGCCTTCTTACACTGTTCGCACCGCCTCTCAGGCACGCTCCCTCAACCGCCCCTATATTCTTGCGTCGCGCCACGAATTGCTAGTCGACCACCCAGACACTCGTTCCTTTGCCGCCTATTCCACCGGAGTAGTAGCCCACCCAGATTCGGTGAAACGTCGTTGTGGTTATATGCTTCCTTCGGGTACCTATCTGCTTCCGTATTTCCAATAAACGTATCATGTCCTTGACTAAGTATAAGACTGCTATTTCTTGGGAACGGGATTCCAATACATTGCTTGTGGGACCCACGTCTTCGGGAAAATCCTCTCTGTTGAAGGAGATTCTTCTCGAGGGGTATTTTGTTCCTTCCGCTCCACAACGGATCTATATCCTTGCCCCGCCAAGTACGGTGACTTCTACATGGACAGACAAACCCAACGAAACTGACCCCAATGTAAAATACCCTATGATTATGACCGATCTGAAGAAGAAGTACAAACATGTAGAAGTGATTGTGGGCACGGACCGGCTGAAGAACTTTCTCGCCCACTCTCACGACACTCCCGAATCATCGGTGGTGATCTTTGATGACTACATGGATCTTCTCGATCACAAGGATGACAATCGAGCTTTTACGGCGTGGTTCTACAAGATTACCCACGCCCGTCATCTGTGGACTTTCTTTGTTACACACAACATGTTCACCCAGGGCATTCTTCCCATGCGAAGCAATACACAGAACTTTCTTCTGTTCAACGCCCTGCAGTCGGATCGGGCTCGTGCAACTCAATTCGTTCAGCGCTTGCTTGGCACAGTACCTGGGCGTATGTTCCTCGAGTTGTGGGAGTTTGCTATTGCCCACTATGAGAAGGGATGGATCCGTATGGACCAAAAACTTCGTGGAGATCCCAATTGGCGTACTGTTGTCTCCACCGGTGGCGTGACGCTGGAAAGCGTGTGGTTTGGAGCAAAGTCTGGAGCCGATGGGCAGTTGCACGTGGATGTAACTTCTCCCGTTTCTGCTCCAGACAACCCCAACACCGTGGTACCCACCAAGGGAGATACAACAACCGCCCCGGGCGAAGACACAGACGATGCAAGCCCATCGAGAACCGAACATACCGGAGGTGTGCCAGCAGACGGGCCAGTTGACATGCAGCTCGCTGACGGATATCAGCCAGTTTCCGGAGAATACTAATGTCGAGTTTACGAATGTGTTTGACAATCAGGTAGACTTTGCGGATGTGACATTTCTTGCGCTGGAAAAAGTGTGGTTCACAACCGGGCCTCCAGATCCGCCACCAACAATTACCGCCCTCCAATGGGCAGCAGGAAATCTTCAAACTCTAGTGGCTACACCCATTACAGAAATCGGTTTCGCTTCTCGGGTGTCGGGTGGTACACCCAATCCCTACCAAAGTGTGACCGATGGAAGTTTTAACTTTACGATGACGGTACAAAATGCTAATCTTCCCACGTGGGCTAATGGACGTACTCTTCAATCCGAGGATGAAAAGAACGCCTTGCTCGAAGATCTCCACGAATGGTTTGAGACGCCCGGCCAACAATACTTTCAAGTGTTAGATTCGGGTAGTAGTATGGGCACTTATTTCACCGTGGTCTCCGACGCCGTTTCTCGGTCTGTGTGGATTAATTCCACCACGACATTCGAAGGCGCCGACCTCCCCAATATTGATTCGTACAACGGCAGTGGATTTATCGCGACAGGACCCAACCCGTTGGAGCTGCGTCCCGACACGGCAAACTATGTAAATGCACTCTATACCACTATGGGAGTTACTTCGGACTTTCTCTCTGATTCGGGAATGTGGATGATCTCTGCCCCCTCGGGCTGGTCCATCAGTCCCGGAAGCAATACACTGGTTGCTGTCATGTCTGATGCATCGGTAGTTCCCTTGGCCACAGTGAAACTGGATGCTGTTGTACACCCCATCTCTGTGCCAACCGAGGTCCAAGCTCCTCCCGTTACACAACCCTTTGCTCTCCTCCCCTTTGCGGGAGAATTCCAAGACCAACTCCTGTGGGATGATCTCAACAATCCCAAAGGCGAACCATTTGACCGCACAGGCAGTTTTGCCGAAGGCCTCAACGTCACAAATCCCGGTCCCGATGCCGATCCGACATTCTCCAAAGTAGCAACCCCGATGAATTTGGATTGGTCTTTCACTGTAGAATCCCTAGTTACTACGGCTAAACCATCCACACCATCTCCCGTCATGCGCCATCTCAGAACACGTCCACTGACTAGCGGGCCCTACGGTCCCAAGCCTACCAAATCCAAACCCATTCGATATTCACACTATGAGGACACAGCAGAAACGGTGGCCCACCCGAATGCCTATAATCTTGCTGCTACACCGACCTATGACAATCTTCTTCTCATCACCTGCAACGAACTTGTTGTGGACCGGCTGGCAGGAAGTTCCCAAACCCAAGTTCTTGCCATACTCCCCTTTGATTACAACCTTCTCGCTTTGGGTTTCTACAATATTCCCATCCCCGTGAATTCTCTCGTCTGGCGTCACCTGGCCGACAAGCACATTCGCACGCTGACTTTCAAACTGTACAACGGGTTGGGCGAACCCCATCCCGCCCTGGCCGGACTTAACTTCACTACAACTCTCCAGCTCCGTTATTTGTAGTGGACATTCGTCATCCGTGGATCCCATTGGGTCGACCCGAACTTATTCTTCCCGGATCCAACTCTCGTTCGTGGACACCCAATCACTTGTCACCTGCGAACGTAATGGGGCGAGGACAAGCACTCTATGGCACAGGGCCGGGTGCGCTTTATGGCACGGGTCCTTCCCACACGCTGGGCCTGCTGCCCGGCCAACATTCTATTCCCATGGAACATATGCACCAAGCCATTCACAACTATAAAAGCCGTAATGGGCTTCATATGGGCCCCAAGCATAATTTGATGCTTCCCGCATCCCATGTGCTCAGTATTCTGGAACATGCGGCACATGGACATGAAACGAATCCACACGGCGGTTTTCTTCCTATGCTCCCTTTGGCATTGGGCGCGGCGCTACCGTTTATCTCGGGTGCTGTGGGACACTTGCTGGGAGGCTTTGCGAAACGTGGCGGAGAGCACCTGGCTGATGCCATTCGCGGTCAGGGTGTACAAGCGCGTATGTATGCGGGCATTCCCCAAATCTCAGTGGATCATGGGGGTCGTCGGCATCTTACTGTGCATGGTGCTGGTATTGGAGATCTGTTCAAGCGTTTGATCCATCACATGCGCCGTCTGATCAGCTCTGCTCCCGCGCGCCAGTTTGGCACCCAAGCTCTCGGAGCTCTGCACGAAGCGGCCCAGCATGCCATCACCGACCGACTGGGCAAAGTGCATGAAGCCGCCGCAGAACGTCTCAAACGTCTTCAAACTATGCCCGAGGAAGAACCTACTCTTACTGATACCAGTGGAGGGCCTATGGAAGCCCAAGACACTGTAAATCCAGATTATGCAGATGAAGAAGCCAACGCAGAACAACTTACCGGGTCTGGCCGTCGCCGCCGTAAGCGTGCCCCACCCAAGGGCCGCGGCATGCCAACAGCAAAGCGTGGACGCAAAGTAAAGGGAGGCAATCTGCTAGGAACTGTGGGCCGTCTTGCAGCCATTGCCAATCCATTTCAAGTACCATTTATTCGTTAATAAATTACAGTGAATACTGCACAAGGACAGTTCTCGTCTCTCAACCCTATGGAGCTAGCTACCGCCCCCGGGCTCCCGGGTCTCAGCACCATCAGCGAGATGGGTGGACTTGGAGGAATGGGAGCAGATCACACTTCACTCTCAGAGCTCACCTCCTATGCGGAATCCCTGAATCGGGAACAGGCCTTTACAGAAGCCATCCGCTCCTCCCGCACAGATATGCTGGCTGCGGTGCCTGCTCAAGAATACATTGAAGATACTAGAATTTCCAAGTGGACTATGACTACCACGTCACAGGGTTTCGCTCCTCAGGGCGAGGTCACTGCCTATCTTTCTTCTGCCCAATGTGTAGATCTCCAATCCACTCGTATGACTGGTAGCTGTAGTATGACATTCCCCGCCGGTACAGTTGGGGCGGACAACTACTTTGTCGTGCCCCAAGCTCTACCCCTTATGCTTATGACTTATGGTGTCCAGATCGGACAGAACGGTAATGTTCTTCAAGACCCGGGCACGGCTACCGACCAATGTTGGCTCACCCAAATGCGTCTTGCCAAGCGCCCCTTCAACAAATCAGATCTGGTGTATTCCTCCACACGTCTGGGCACCAAGTTGGATGGTGAAGCGTTCGCTTATGGCGCCCCGCCCAATGTCTACGCCGACAGCGCGACAGTCAACGAGATCACCGTTCCATCAACGGCCGCGGCCCAAACACTAACCTTCACCTTCACCATTCGGCCTCCCCATTCCTTCTTTGGTATTGAAAAAACTTGGCCGCCCAACCTCCCTCTGAAAATGATTATCCGATGGAATCCAGCAAACACCGCGGGTCTGATCCAGGGCCAGGGCACGGCGGCGGGAGAACAAGCAGCGGCCGTAGAAATCAATCTCCGTATAGATTATATCCGCACCGAAGAAATCTATCTCGTTCCTGAAATGCGAACCTACATTATGAACCATTTCGAAACGGGGCCGGGAACCAACTTGGACCAGCGGGCTTTGGCACGAACCATGAACAAGGCGGCACTGTTCGACCCGACTTTCGGCATCCCACAATACAACGCCGCAGATGTCGGGGCCATTTTCCAGTTCGATGCTTTCCGTCTCTCGTCTCATGCCATTAACGGCACTCAATGGCAAATTATGCCCGTGCTCAATGGGAGCGCCCGCCCAACGACTATTGTGATTGCTATTCCCAACCCCAATGTGCCCTACAGCGCTTCCCTGTCTCCCGCGGCGGGAGTTAATCTCAATTCGTTCCAAGTGCTGTATAACGGACAAACTATTTGGGATTCGCCCTACGTTCCCATCGCCGATGTGGGAAGTAATATGGAACCGCTATACGCCGAAAGTAAACGCCATGCTGATGCCGACACCGGGGTAGTCGGCCCACTCACTCCCTGGTGGAACTATGAAACCTGGATGGCCGATCATTCGTGGATTGTCGTCAAAGTTGCCCCATCCCACAACCCCAACGAAATTCAACCGTTCCGTTCAGCTCCGGTGGAAATTCGCGGCACCTTCAGTAACCCCGTGCCAGCAGGCATGAATATCCGAGTGGGGCTTTTCTTCAACCAGACTATGCTCCTACAAAAGAATAACACTGCCATCTTCTCTCTTCCTATTTATTAGTGGCTCCTCGTAAGAAGGCCACCTCTACTGCAAATAAATCATCTTCTGATAGTACACCACCGCATAATGGATTGTCCTTCTCCGTGCTGAGCCACATCTTTGCACCGCTGGACATTCCCGTCTTGGCGGGAATCTCCAAGTCTGCAATTGAAGATCTACCCCCGAATACCATCTTCGCAGCGGTTACCGATCAGCACTGGCTGCTGGGTCTTCGTGGACAGCGAGCCACTCTCATCTTTGACAGTCTCGGGCTTCCTATCGGGGCTCTCTCTGCGATTATGCATGGAGTTGACTTTGTTCCATGGAATCATTATGGCTATCAAGCTATGCATAGTTCTGTGTGTGGCTACTATCTCATTGTCGTTGTCAAAGAAATTCAACACGGCCAACTGCTCAATAATGGAGACATTGATAGAGCATTTGCCCATGTATGTCCCTTTCGTGTCGCGCGGCCCGAGAGCATGCCAGAATGGTTCGCTCTCCACCGCGCAAACGAACCTAAATTGAAGGTGAACGACGCCAGAGTAGTGGACTATGTCAATCGTGTCTATCCCGATCTGGCTTACCTGGACAAGCACCATCCTAATCTTGGTACTGGCCATGCTGGTCTTATTGGAAGCCCTCTGTACATGCATGCAGGCATTGATGCACCCACCGTACACCAACGATACCGCTACCGTGCCGCCGTCCAGTCCGCACCCGATCCCCAACGAGCCTGGCCCGGGCTCGGAGAAGCCACCATATCGTCTATCTCAGCCCCGGTACCACCCCCAGCTAGCGGTGATATCAGAGTGCATCCCAGAGCCGAACCCGCAGGATACTCCTTTCGAACCGTGGCTGACCAGGTTGCGGCCCCGGCGGCACGCCACTACGCAGGTCCTCGACGCGACCGTCCACTCACCCGCGATGAGCGAATCCTGTGGTCACGGGCTTCGCTCAACGCATTCGCCTCTCCCGCTGGAGTTAATGCTGACACCAGACAACATATAGACCAAACGCCAGCACCACCACACAACAGACAGCTCAATGGACCCACCCCGGTCGACGGCAACGAAGATGACGACGAGTTCTCTCGCTGGAGCCGAAGCTTCAGTTGAACGCTCAGACCCCATCTTCATCCCTCGCATGCCTCCATTTCCTGTGGTGAAACAATGGCCACCCCCACACCCCGCACCCTGGATTCGGTTTGGAACTCAAACCCACTACTTCCCCAAAGTGAATGTTCGCAAGTAGAGTATCATATCTTTATTGGGCATCAACAATAAACACTCACTGTAGATCACATGCATTGCGTCTTGCTCTGGTTCTTCTCGCGGCTCGGGTCTGCATCTGTCGAGGACTGGGAAAGTCGGGACCTGCTACATCGCCAGCAGCAGGAGGGGCCACTTGCGCCCATGTGGGTGCAGGATTCTGTCTCCACTCTCCACCTACATCAGCATGGTGTGCGTAATGAATTTCACACCGCGTGGCCAGGTTGCGCGCGTGAACATGAAAATGTAGGGCGTGTTCCATAAAGGCCATATGCGTCCGTGTTTGCATTGTTCGCGGTACAATCGGATTCCCCCAATTTGATGCATAGATGTTGTAGCGCTGGCACAGTCCTTCCCACGAGCCGACTGGGGTTGACGCGGGCACAAAACCCACGCCGATATCGGAAGGAGGGTCCTGTTGAAACTGAATCACATCCCGATCCAATCGATGTGTGCGCATGTATCTTCGCACCCAATACATTCGCCTCACAAATACCTGGGCCAACTCGTTGGGAGGGCGTGCCATCTTCCACCGGTTTCGAAAGGGATGGTCCATAGAACCCACGGACACAATGCCATGATCTTGTCGCACAGCCCTCCAGCGCATGGTGTAGTGTACTTGACTCTCTTCATCGTGGTCAAATCTCATAAGAGGACGTTCACCGCGGGCTCCTTGAAACTGGCTTACCACCTGCACACGAGCGTTGAACGCGTCTTCGTCTTCTCCGCGGCAACGCTGCATAACCCACCGATCGTTCGGAACATCCAACTCGATATCGTGTACATAACACAATTCCAACCATCCCGCAAAATGGCCATCCAGCAGAGTCAGAAAGAATCCTCGGGCGGCTGCACACCCGATCTCCTCTTCATCGCCCGTCATCTCCGCCTCTTCTTCGGTCGTCTCATCCTCGAATGCTCCATCGTTCTCCATATCAGAGTCTTCGGGCGTGCCCGTAGCCTCCAGCTCTTGGGCGTGGCGGGCATTAACTTCTCGTATAACCCGCACGCGTTCGTTGAAGTCCACCAATGTCTCACCCAAGCGCATGGGTACTGTAGTATAATCCTCACTTGCGATTTCACCAATACGCTCGGCGTCCATACGGTCCCGAGAAAACTCTGTGCCCCGGCGATACTGCTTGCTGCAGTCGTCACACACCTTGTACTCGGGTGCGTGCTTCCTTCGTTGATACGGCGGCGGTTGTTCGCCCCATTCGGGAGAGGTATAGGGCGGAGGCTCACTCAAACATCCTGGGCACAGCTTGCGAGTGGGCAGACAGTCTCGTTGACACTTTTCACATGTACCCAACCACTCCCACAGATTGCGGCGATGTTCCAATCTTCCCATCTCCGCGGGAGCGAGATCCACCGTCAACTCACTTGTGATCCAGTTTGGAAAGTACCTGCGCAGATCTCCCCATGCCCGAGGTTCGCATCCCTTCAGCGCCGGCTTCGGTTGACAGATGGGCAACAGATATTCGGGTTGTTCTTTCACAAGTCCAAAGGGCTGGAACTCTCGTGGTGCTGGCACAAACTCAAAGTCCACAACTCCTGCGCTGGTCACCTGCAGCTGGGCATACCCCACAGTCCACTCGGTCATCGGTTCTGCGGACAGCCATGGTGAATAGGCACGAGTCCCCGAAAACGATGGCTGCGCGTCCCATACGATATGCACAGCATGATGAATCTCTTGCTCATACCACGCAGCAATTCTAGCTGCGGGATCGGCAGCCCAAAGCATGGCCGTATCCCCCGGGGCATAGCATGCACACCCATCGGCGGCAAAGCATACAGCGAGACAGTCGTAGGGGCTGGCCCACCGTATTGCCATCTGGTGAATGACAAGGGCAGCGAGTTCGGAACTCGACCCGCTGTAGGGGCGTACGGCCAACCCGCGGACAACAGGTGCATTCCATGAGGGGGCCCAAGTCCCAGCAAGAAACGGGACGTCGTTGGTAGTAGACTCCGAATCGATCGCACCTTCGGATGTAAGAACACTTGGTTGGCGATGGGAGCATCGGCCAGAGAAGCTTACCCCACCGTACGGCAGCCGAATGGCAACACGGGGTTCCCTCTGGGAGGTTTCCGCAATTGGCTCCGTAGGCGTAGGCTCCATAGCACGCGGCATAGAAATCGTTCCACGCAGCAAAGTCACGAAGCTCGTCTCCAGACATGGTGTACCCCGCACCACTAAGTCCCCGACTATATTCCCGTACCCTTTCCTTGGAGGGATTAGCTTTCCTTCCCGGGATTAACCTTTGGACCATGAGACCATTGTAAACAAGGCCCTAATCCCGGGATTAACCTTTGGCCTCCAGACATCTTATCTGATAATCTAAATCCGGAGATTAACCTTTGGCCAGTGACCGGTTCTTAATCCCTAGTGCCGTGTGCAAAACTAAGCCGGGGTCCCTTTCCCTATTGGGAATGGGAATTGACTATATCCGACTCTTGGCGCCGGTGCACTTCAGTTCTGTTCCTGCTCTCGGACCGGCAACATGTCTGACCGCCTCTCGTTCCCGAACCTCCTGATGCTGTTCCGCGTCATCTTGCGTCGTCGTGAAGATATCCCTCCCACTCCTCTACCCATCAGGGACACTGTGTATCGATACAGCCATGCTACCAGGTATGTGTCTATGGAACAACAGTGGGCTCGCACTCGTATGTACTATGGGCTCTGCCGTGGAAACATTGCAATTGCCCAGTACCACGACGAAGCTCATCTCGCTCTCGCCTTCGCTCATCAGACCCTTGCATGGAATCTTCTCGAACAGTCTGATCGTGACCTCTGGTACTGGCGGACATCTCGTACAGGGCTCTTCAACCAAGAAGCCGGTCTTCCCATCCCTCTCTGCAGTCGTCATCAAGTCCAGGTGGAACTCTGTGACTTCATGAGAATTGCCCGTACTGGTGAAACCGTCGCACCTCATGATCCAGCTGTATGGGACAACTACTGTAACCTCAGATCCGAACAAGGTGAAGCCCGTGCCATTCCACTCTTCATGGAAGAACTTCTGTCTACAGACTTTGAACGCGAACTTCGCCGCCGCCACGTTCCCGAAGAAGAAGAAGAAAATGGTTCTGTGATTCTGGAGACCGATGAAGAACTCGAAGAAGAAGAAGAACCCACCCCTCCCTCTCCATGCACCGACCCATGTACTCGCAGGTATTGTGCCAATGGTTGTAACCGTAGAGCTCCCACTCCAGAACTATCAATTCGCGAACGAGATCAGATCATTGATCGGGTTCTCGCTCGGGAAGAACCAATTCCTGTACGCATAACTAGAAGTAGGTATGCTAGAATGATCTGGACATGTACTCGTAGTCCGCCATGTACCGGTGAACAATGTAATCATCATTAATCAATAAACCACCACATATTCATTATTCCTAATCCGTTTATTCATTACCGCGATCCGTGTATATTCCTCACTCGTATCGCGACACGATTCACACTGACCTTGCACGCCCGCTGCGATCGT